>TARA_B110000093_G_scaffold27220_1_pt1 | contig 32389 bp, 35 predicted proteins | sample TARA_B110000093 | Tara Oceans TARA_B110000093 (sample SAMEA4397390) | marine metagenome | biome: Polar Biome; feature: [MIX] marine epipelagic wind mixed layer (ENVO:01000061); material: water (ENVO:00002006), including particulate matter (ENVO:01000060) such as... | depth 10-100 m | reverse complement strand
CTGCGACCTGGTTGAGAGCGGCTCTGGAGTTTGCAAACAGTCCTCTTCCAAAGCCCAAAAGACAGCTGATACCAATAAACGCAACGCTTCCAGCAGTCAGACCCGATCAGGTTATCGAAACTTTGGAAGCATTCGGCCAGTTTCAAACCATAAAAATAAAAGTTGCCGAGGTCGGCCAAGACCTCGATCAGGATTTAGCCCGAATAGCCCAAGCCCACAAAAGCTTCCCGGATGCCAACCTCAGGCTTGATGCCAACGGAAATTACTCTGTTGCTCAGGCAATGAAAATTATTAGGGCAATCGCCGATTACCCGATCGAATACTTTGAGCAACCGGTGGCTAGCATCAGTGAGCTAGTTGAACTTCGCACGCAATTAGCTGCAGCCGAAATCCAAATGAAGATTGCCGCCGATGAGTCAATTCGCAAACAAAGTGACCCTTTAGAGGTGGCAGCAGCCGGCGCTGCCGACATAGCGGTCTTGAAGGTCCAACCGCTTGGGGGAATCACTAGATCGCTGGCAATCGCATCGGAATCTGGCCTGGCTAGTGTCGTTAGCTCGGCTCTAGAAAGCAGCATCGGTATCTCGCATGGGTTACACCTGGCGGCCAGTTTGCCAAGCCTTGACTACGACTGCGGGCTTGGAACCGCGTCACTGATTGCCAAAGACATAACACGCAATCCCCTGGTTGCAGTGAACGGCTACTTAGGACTTGACGAGCCAGAGGTCGATGCCGCTCTGGTTAGAGAGCTAGCGGTTGATAGTGAGCGCAAGATCTGGTGGCAACAACGACTAGATCGCTGCTTGAAGCTTTTATAGACCCGAGTAGACGTGCAGTCCCTTGAAGAATAGATTCACAATCGTGAAGTTGAAAATCACAGACAAGAACGCCACTAATCCAAGCCATGCGGCTCGCTTGCCGTTCCAGCCCCTGGTTGCCATTGCGTGGAGGTAGCCGGCATAAAGCACCCAGATAATGAAGGTCCAAACCTCTTTGGTGTCCCAGCCCCAGTAGCGATGCCAAGCGCGCTCGGCCCAGACCGCACCGGCAATCAGAGTAAAGCTCCAGAGCACGAACCCAACAACATTAAACCGATAAGCGATGCGCTCGAGCTGAAGTAATTCTGGAAAGTGGCTAAATAGTTTCCTGGCCCGATCGGATGCCTTCAATAGATAAGCAATATGCATTCCAGCTGCAACCGCTAAGAAGCCGGTTGCCATAATCGCCACCACAACGTGGATTACCAGCCAGTAACTCTGAAGCGCAGGCATGATGGTTTGTACTTCAACGTAAAAGAGTGAAACGGCAGCAAAAACAGTGATGAGGGCAAAGCCCGTAATGAAGGTTGCGATGAAGCGCAGATCCTTGATTTTTAGAGCGGTTAGATAAACCAACAAAATCAAAAAAGCACCGCTGATGGAAAACTCATACATGTTTGCCCATGGCACTCGGCCAGCGGCAACTCCTCGAAGCACAACCCCAACGCCCAAGATGGCGGTTGAAACCCAAAGCAGAATAAAGCCCGCACGCTCCGTGGCGGTCATTTTGTCAGTGGCGATTTTCTCATCGACCATGATTGACCCGCTACTGGCGGCCTTAGCTTCCGAACTGACTGCCTCCACAGTTGAAAGTTTTACTAGCTGAAAGGAAAAAAGCACGAGTGCGAGCGCCAAGAAAGCGAGCGCCGATGAGACAAACAGCAGTGAAACTTGCGATAACGGCTCGTTTAGGACTACTTCGGTCATTTCTTGCTCCCTGATCTAATTTCTTGAACTATTTCTTCTAGCACTTGAGGCAAATTTGGATCATCCCGCCTTGATAACGCTGCAAACTCAATTTTGCCACCGGGTACTAGCCTCACCCACACTCTTCTTCTTGGCACCATCAGTGACATCGTTAGCGACACCAAGCTCAATGCTGCAAACAAGAGCACCCAGATTCCGCCCGGGTTGTGGGCAACATCCAGTGATGCAAATCGCAAGAGGCCATCGAATCTAACTGAACCCAGCCCGTCTGGTAGGTCTGCGGACTGTCCGACCTCAAGTTCGATAGCCGCCACTGGTCCGTCACGACCAGCAATCATTTCCATGTTTGTAGTATCCAACGCATATGCGTTTCTCGGGATTCCCGAATCCAGCCCCAAGTTTCCGGTGTAAACATTCATGGTCATCAAAGGCGAGATTGGGTCCGGGTAGATCGAGGTATAGGCACCGGTTGTTAGCTTCTCTGCGGTCGGGTAGAAAAACGCAATGATTCCGAGTTGCTCGGGAAGCGCGTCCGGCGCCTTGATAACACCCAGTGAGGTCATGTTTGAATCCTGTGGCAAAAACACAATTGGCCCCTGGTAAGAAATATTGCCATCACCGTCAAACACCGTCACAACCGGTGCAAACCCATTGCCGGTCAAGTACACGTTTGCTCCTGGAGCCGCTAGCGGGTAATTCACTCGAATGTCGCTCGTTGTTTGCGTCTGGCCAAAATCAGCTGACACCGAAGCAACGAAATCAATGGGTTGACCGATGTTCGCCCGATTAGCAAGGTCATAAACCACATCAAACTCGTCGAGAGTGAGGCTAAAAGGTTCCAACTGTCCCTCATTGAATAACGCACCCGGTGAAAATGAATCATAGCTCGCGAGGTTATTCACGAAGGTGTCGCCCTCAACAAGCACTCGCTGGCCAGAGAAGCTAAATCCGCCGCCAAAACCAACTGCCAAAAGCACCCCTACCAGCGAGTAGTGAAACACCAGGTTGCCGGTCTCTTTTGCGTAGCCCTTTTCGGAACTGATCGATTCTTGCTGGCGGTCGATTCGAAATCCGCGCTTTTTCAGAACCACCATGGCACTCTCAAGAACCGATGAATCCCCCGCCTCACTCAAATACTCCGGCATTCGCTCTAGGTTTTTAGGCGTCTGCACCGGACGAGCCCTGAGGGCCTCGAAGTGGATCTTGGTTCTTGGCAGCACACAGCCAGCGAGCGAGACAAACAGCAAAATATAAATAGCTGAGAACCAGACAGATGTGTAAACATCAAACAACTGCAGCTGATCAAGTACGGCTGCAAGCTCCGGCTCGTTATCGTAAAAGAATTTCACGCCGTTTGGATCTGCACTTCGCTGCGGGTACACACTTCCTGGCACTGCCGCGACCGCGAGCAAAAGCAGCAGTATTAGCGCGTTCCGCATCGATGTCAGCTGGCGCCAGAAGAATCGTGGCCAGAACCAGAGCTTAGAGAGGAAGCTGGAAGCCACTTGTCACCACCTGAAGCCAGTTATTGAAACGCAACCAAAGACCTGTCATTAGCAGAATTCCAACCACAATTAGCATCGCTCCACCAACAAGATTGAAAGTCCTGATGTGACGCTTTACGAATCCAACCGAAGTTTTAGCCCAATCAAACCCAGCTGCGATCAAAATAAACGGAATACCAATACCCAACGAATAAACGGTGGCTAGGATTCCCCCGCGCAACGGGTCTGCCGTGTCAGAGGCTAGAACCAGCACCGCCGACAAGGTCGGGCCAATACAAGGGGTCCAACCAAGAGCGAACACGACCCCAAGAAACGGAGCTCCAGCCAAACCCATTTTGGGGCTTAGTTTGAGCTTAAAGTTTCGCTGCAAGAACCCAAGCTGACCGATCATGGCAAAGCCAAAAACAACGACCATCAGACCCAAAACCACCTGTATCCAGGGGTTTCTGACCAGAACCAACAGGCCCGCCGTTCCCGCCAGCACACCGAGCGAAACAAAAACCGCACTGAAGCCCAAAACAAAGAGGATCGCCCCAGTCATAACCCGGGTCTTGGTGTTCGCGGAACCCGAGACGTAGCCAAGGTATCCGGGAACAAGGGGCAAAACGCAGGGCGAAATAAAAGTGACTATCCCAGCTAACAGCGCAACTGGAACGGCAATCAGCATCGAACCATTTAGCGCAATTTCACCTGGGTTCACTGGTCAACCACCGTTTGAATAAGAGTTCTTAAGATCGAGGCTTCGATTCGGCCCAAGATGCGAGAGGCGACTTTGCCATCACGATCAATCACAATTGTCGTCGGAACAGCCTGCGGCGACACTACTCCTGTGAAAGCAAGAGACACCTGTCCGGATTGAGCATCAATCAATGACGGGTATTCAATCCCGAAGTTTCTATCGAAAGCCAACGCTGTTTCCGTGGTATCGCGAACATTCACGCCGACAAACTGAACACTGTCTTCAAATTCAACACTCAACATTGCTAGGTCGCTGGCCTCCGCCCGGCATGGAGCACAGGCTGCGTACCACCAGTTCATAACAATGACATTGCTCTCGAAAGCTGAGCTGTCTAAAACTTGACCACTCTCGGTGGTGCCGACAAAAGCTTCAAAACCAGGCCGGGAACCTAGCGCGAACTCCGTTACTGTTCCATCGCCCGCAATGTAATTTTTATTGTCTCCGGCTCGAAACTGCTCGGCCAGCGGATCGCTGGCACAGCCCGCCAGCAGCGTTGCCACTAGGCCAAGCCCAATTGTTGTTCTAAGAATTGTTCTTAGCTTCAAACTGCACCGCCGTCAATTGCGTTGGCGGCATGAGCTAGGCCCGGCTCGGAGTACACAACTTCGGTTAGCTTCCCGTCAATGACTTCGAAGCTTGTGATGGAGGACAGCGAACACCTGCGGGATTTTGGGCTGTGAGGAAGAGCTAACCCGGCGCTTGAACGGTGAAGCATCCAAATCGGTAGTTGATGAGAAACGATAACTACGTCTCCGCCATCGACTGAATCCCACGCATCTAGGGCCGCGGCCTGCATTCGGTCAGCGACCTGGTCGTAAGGCTCACCCCAACTTGGAAGCTTTGGGTTTGCAAGATTTAGAATCAAACTTGGTTGCTTCAGGAAAGCAGCCGGTGCAAGCTTTATCCCCTTGAACTTGTTCCACGGTTCGATAACCCGCTCGTCCAAATCAACAGCGACACCAAATTGCCTGGCAATTGGAACGGCTGACTGTTGGGTTCTGACTAGAGGTGAAGAGATAAGGCGCTCGATCTTTCGGTCCTCGGCCAAAAGCGCTTTTGCTGCTGCTCCGGCCATTTCATGGCCTAAATCTGAAAGCTCAAAACCCTCAATCCGCTCATACAAAACACCGGAGGGATTGAATACCTCTCCGTGGCGAACTAGATGAAGGCGCGAGGCGGGCATAGCAACAAGTTTACCCTCGCTAAACTGGGGTTAGTTAGTCCAGACTGCAGATACCCAGAGGATTCTAAATAATGCTAGACCGCACACTCGCAAGCGCACTCAGCCAAGGCCAAGACGGCCCAGTCACAATCGGCGGATGGGTCGAAACCCTCAGGGACCAAAAGCGAATTCAGTTCATCATCATTCGCGATGAGTCCGGTAGCGTCCAGGTGACCTACCCGCGACCGGCCGACGAAGATGCGCTGGCGGATCAAGTCAGTGCGCTAAGCCACGGCAGCTTTGTAATCATGAAGGGCCAGCTAAAGCACGATGAGCGCGTGAAGCTTGGCGGTGTAGAGATTTTGCTAGAAGAGCTAGAGGTTGTAGGGGCAGCATCGGCCGACAGCCCAATCGCGGATGACACCTCAATCGACAAGCGACTGGACTGGCGATTCCTGGACTACCGCAGGCCAGAAGTGGCATTGATGCTAAAGATTCAAACCACCATCGAGAAAAACTGGCGAGAGCACTGGCTTGAAAATGGATTTGTTGAGATTCACTCGCCAAAGCTAATGGGGCAACCATCTGAGTCTCATGCCGAGCTATTCAAGCTTGAGTACTTCGAAACTCACGCCTACCTAGCTCAGAGCCCCCAGTTCTATAAGCAGATGTCCATGGCCGCAGGCCTTGGCAAAGTATTTGAAATTGGACCGGTGTTCCGTGCCGACCCATCTTTCACCTCACGCCACGCAACCGAGTTTGTTTCGATAGACATGGAAATGAGCTGGGTTGACTCTCACGAAGACGTAATGAACTTCCAAGAGCAGCTAATGGTCAAGGCAATCCAAGCCGTCAAAGACGAGCACGGAGCCCAAATCGAAGCCCTATACGGCTTTGAGGTAAAGGTGCCAAGCATCCCGTTCCCTAGAATTCCATTGGCGGAGGCTCACTCAATTCTTGAGGGACGCGGCTACAAGGTTCCTCGTCAAGATGGAGATCTAGACCCAGAGGGCGAACGTCAAATTTCTGCTCACGTGGAAGAAGCTCACGATCACGAGTTTGTGTTCCTAACTGACTACCCAAAGAACATTCGCCCGTTTTATCACATGAGGCATGCTGACAACCCTGATCTGACCAAGAGCTATGACTTGATTTGGAAGGGAACCGAAATCACCACCGGGGCGCAGCGTGAGCACCGCGTTGACGTTCTGACAGAACAAATCAAGGAAAAGGGTCTGGAGCCAGAGGGCCTGCAGTCTTACCTTGACTTCTTCCGCTTCGGCGTCCCGCCGCACGGTGGCTTCGGCATGGGCCTAACAAGAGTGGTCATGTTGCTGTTAAACCTGTCGAACATTCGCGAAGCAAGCTTCTTGTTCCGAGGCCCAAACCGACTAGAGCCATAGGCCATTCGCCAAAAGCCCGCTATTCGGATCTATAAAAACCGGAAATTTCATCCACGCCTGCCGCTACAAAAGCAAGGGCGATTAGTGCTGCCCACAAAATCGTCGCAGCAGTTATTGCAATCGATGCCTTTAGCGGCTTGACGCCTCCAGCCACTGCAACCAGAGCGCCGAACTGAGTACCAATGAACAAGGGCCCAAGGATTGCCAGCCCATAAATACCCCAGCGGTCAAAGGAACGTTGGGCCTTAATGATTCTTGGTGACTCTTCGCTCTTGCCCTTGGCCGAGCGCCTTCGCCGCATCCAGCTGCGCAGCTTGCCGGCCCCAAAGGCAAACAAGAAGATTGTTATCGCATTTCCAGTAACCGCGAACAAGACTGTGAGAGCAGGATCCAGTCCAATTAGTATTCCGGCCGGAACAACACCGATTGCTTCTAGCCAGGGAATGGCCCCAGCAAGAAATACCCCGAATAACCCGAGCTGTTCTAAGTTCATGCTTTTTTCCTAAATGGTTCTGTGGTCTTTTTCAAAACCCACTCAAGCGGGCCCGATGAGAAATACCTCGAGTTCAAAAGCGCAAGGCCAGCAAGCACCAGCCATGTGCCAAGAGCAATCAATGTGACCAAAGTTAGGTTGAGTGTCCCGAACAGGCCTAGGCCCCAGGCTGAAAAAATAAAGGCGAGAATAACCGACTGACCGATATAAACACTAAGCGAATGTCGCCCGGCTGCGGACAGCAAACCAAAGCCGCGCTTATAGCGCTGCATTAGAAGCCAAAGCACCCCGATATACGCGGCGCTCAAGACAGGAGCGGATACGAAGGTGACCGTGAACCAACCAAGCTCTGCTCCAACGGAGTAATTGCTCGACTGTTGATTTACAAGTGAAAACCAAGCGGCAATCAATTGCAGTGGTAGGCCAATAGCAAAACCCCACACGGCGAGCTTCTTCATCGTTATGGCCTCACCTCCATCCGCCAAAAATTGTTTTCTGGCAGCCAGTACCCCGACCAAGAAAGCTGCAAAAGCGAAGGGTGCCTGCAGTGCGAAACTAGCCGGTAAACCGTTGAACCACAGATCGAAGCGGGCTCCCGCGTTATCCAGAAATGAGCCGGATGCCAACGAGAAATCAAGCGAGCTCGAGGTTACTGTTTCGCCAAGACCCTCACCCAGCATTTCTCCTACAAAAAGCAGCAAGGCCAGCAGCGAAAGTGTCACCGCGTTAGCAATATAGATAACCTTCACCGTGCGACGGACAGCCTTTTCTCTGCGGAAATAAAGGGCGAGAAGCAAAATGGCAAGAACTCCATACATAAACAATATGTCTCCGTGCCAAAAAAAGATGGCGTGCAGTGCGCCAAAGAAAATCAAAACCACTGCCCTTGCTATAAAGCGCGCCACGTTCGCCTTATCGCTCCTGAGAATGTACGCCGCGCTATAGCCAAACAGGAAAGAGAACAGCAAGTAGAACTTGCCTAGAGCCAGCGTTGTAATCAAAAAAACTGGGACCAAGTCCCAACTGTTGGAGACATCGGCCCCGCCGAGTCCCAGCACTGTATTCACGGACAAGAAAGGCGCATTGACAATCACGATGCCAATCAAAGCAAAGCCCCTCAGCGCATCGGGAAACCTGTCTCTATTGATCAAACCAGTGCCTTGAGTTTCATAAGGACTCGGTCAGCATCGATTCGGAAAAATGAAATTTGCTCTTCGTTTAGTAGCAACACGGGAACCTCATCGGAGTACTTAGCTAAAAGCTTTGGGCTCCCATCGATGTCAATGGTTTCAACCGTGTATGCGGCACTCGGGTGCTCATTACTAAACCTTGCTATTACCCCGGCCAGTGCATCCTGGGCCTCATCACATAGATGGCAACCCTGCCTTGTAATTAGCTCAAGCCTGATTTTTGGGTTCACGCGCAAACACTACTAGAAATGCGTAGACCAATAGACTGTGGCGGTGGCTCTAAACAAGACGAATAACGAGAAAAAGGTTGCGGCATTCTTTGACGTCGATAACACCTTGGTCCGAGGCGCAGCCACCATATTATTTGGCAAAATTGCCTTTCGCGATGGCACCATAAAGCGTCGAGACATCTGGAGATTCGCCTTTGAGCAGATGATGTTTATTCGTCGAGGAGAGAAAAATAACACCTTGGCTGGGTTTAAGGAACGCGCACTCTCAGTCACCAAAGGTTACTCCGTCAGCTCGCTTGAACCGCTTATGCAGACCGTGTATGAATCTGAAATAAAGCCGAGGCTGTGGCCAAAAACGGTCGCCGCAGTCAAACACCATCTTGCTCAAGGCCACGAAGTCTGGTTGGTAACGGCCGCACCGGTCGAACTTGCAGAACTAATAGCCAAAGATTTGGGTGCCACCGGAGCGCTTGGAACCGTGGTTGGAAGACACAATGGAGTTCTAACTGGTGAACTTGTCGGTGAAGCACTTCATGGGCAAGCAAAACGCAAGGCGGCCAAGAAACTCGCCGTTGAGCGAGGAATTAGCCTCAGTAAGTCTTGGGCTTACTCGGACTCAGTAAATGATCTTCCACTTCTGACGCTTGTGAAAAATGCGGTAGCCGTGAACCCCGATAAGGCACTAACAAGATATGCCGAGGCAGCGAACTGGGACATTCTTAGATTCAAAAAACGAGACCTGAAAAGAAGTTAAAACAAAACCCGCCCGAAGGCGGGTTCGTTACTAATACTTACTTCTTATTGCGACGCTGGTGTCGAGTCTTGCGCAGAAGCTTACGGTGCTTCTTCTTCGACATGCGCTTGCGGCGCTTCTTTATAACTGAACCCATTAAAACCTCATAAAACTTGTGATTGCCCGAATGGTCAACCCAAGTAGTCTAGCCTCTACGGCCAAGACGCTCAACCTCTGCATCAACATCTGCTTCGGTGATCGGCTTTGACCAGCGTTTCCCATAAGCATCTAGACCGGTAGCAACTGCTCCGATTCCCATGCCGAAAATAACCCAGATCGGCCAAAAATAATTACCCGGAGAAGTCAGAAACCAAATTGCAGTCACCAGACCGGTGACACCCACATAAACGGCAAGATAAGTCTTGAACCCTTGCTTTTTCTTTAGCTGTTGCCTGGCGAAATCTCTCATGTCGTCGCTAGCACTCGGTGTCATGAGGTCACTTCTTCGAAGTTCGGTTGCGAACCTCTTCGGCCAAGTGCTGAGTCTCTGATTTCACATCGTCGATTACTTCTTCAACTTTTTGCTTGGCAATGCGCTCAAAATCCTTCACGGACTTCTCGGCTTCCGACCTGGCATCGGCGAGCTTGCGACCAAGTCGGTGCCCCATCTCTGCTGCATTGAAGTCGATGTCAACCTCAGAGGCCCTGGATTTTAGCTGACCCGTTAGCCAACTTGACCGCTCGGTCAGCCAGTGGCCTAGCTGCTCTCCGGCGCCAGCAAGACTGTGAGCTAGATCATCGACCATCTCTTCTTCGCTTTCAAAATCAAGCGAGAGGAAGTCGATCATCCAATCTTCTATTTCTTCAAGTGGTTCAGGGGTGACCGAGTAAAAACGTTTTTGTCCCTCCTCGCGCGCTGCAACCAGGCCAACCTCGCGAAGAGTCTTCAAGTGCTTAGAAACCGTAGGTTGTCCAAGTCCAGTGATTTCAACAAGCTGTGAAACCGTCAGTTCGCCGGAGCCGCCAACGTTGGAATTCAGCAAGCTTTCTAGTAGCTTGCGACGGGTAGGGTCTGCAACTGCTTCAAAAATATCTGCCATAACTACAGCTTAGAGCTAGCTGGCGCCAATTTCTTTAGCCCTTTGAAGTGCCGCTTGAAGGCTGGATTCAAATATCGTCTGTAAGTCGGCTTTTTCCAAAGTGTCGATGATGCGCTCGGTTGTGCCACCTGGGCTTGTTACATTTGAGCGCAGTGTTGCAAGCTCTTCGTCGCTTTGAGCCAGTAGGTCGATGGATCCGGCCAAAGTGCCGCGAACCATCACTGCAGCCTGCTCCTTGCTAAAGCCGTGGTTTCGGGCAATCTGTTCCCACTGTTCCATGATGTAAAACACCCAAGCTGGGCCCGAGCCGGAAATTGCACTCAAGGCATCAATCTGCTCTTCGCTAATCTCCAGAGCCGCGCCAACCGAGTCAAATAGCTCCATGGTTGCAGACACTGCATCGGCCGATGCGCTGAGCGCAGCTGCCACTCCAGTGACGCCCATGCCCACAAGAGCCGGGGTGTTGGGCATGGTGCGAATGAGATTGGGGTTTCCCGGTAAGGCCTCTGCCATTGAAGCGAGCTTGATTCCTGCAGCCATAGAAATGACCACCGCATTTGGGGCAATTTCATCTCTTATTTCAGCCAGCACATCTTTGATTTGATAAGGCTTTACCCCCAAAACGATCAAATCGGCATCGCCGGCGAGCAAAGCATTAGCGTCAGCTGCCTCCTCGATGGCCATCGCGCTGATTCCCCTGGCACGCAAAGCGTCGGCGGAGATTATCGATTTAGTGGTTGCGGAAATTAGCTCTAGCGGGTGACCGCTGGCAATCAAGCCGGTGAGGACGGCCGAACCCATCGACCCTGTTCCTAAAAAACACACTCTTAGTTTTTCCATCTTCAAAGCTTACGAGGGCTAGAGAACACCAGCTACCAGCGGGAAGCCGATGAAAACTGCAGTGTTCATAATCGTGTGGGCAATCACCAGCGGAGCCACCCTCCCAGTTCTCATGAACAAGTAGCCAAAGACTAAGCCCATAACAAAGTTGCCAAGAAATGCCGAAAAGCCCTGATAAAGGTGATAACTGGCCCTAAACAAACTGGAGATTACCACCACCGAAATGATCGTAATTTCCGGTCTGATAATTTTTAGTTTTTTCGCCAAGAATGCAACCGCGATGATTTCTTCCTGCAGGCCTGATCGCAGTGCAGCAAGCACCAGCACGACCGGCGTCCACCAGTAATCACCCAACGAGCTCGGCACAATCCTGGAGGTTAGACCAAGATTCAGGGCTACTACGTAAAGAGCGATGCCAGGAATGCCAATAATCAGTGGCAGCGAGATGCCTATAATCCAGTCTTTTTTCACAGGCACTAAGCCGATTTTTATGTTGTCCATCCGCAAAAAATAAAGCGCCAATAGCACTGGCACCAATGCCAGTGAGATTGAGGCAAGTTGGCTGACTAAATCTAGCCAAGGAGTTTTTGCCAGCGGTTGGTTGATGGTCGTTACTGAACCAGCTAGGCCTTGGGTGCTTGTTAGCTTTCTAGCAAGACTAAGAACCGAATAGATCGCGCTTGCACCGAGAGAAACCATCAGCACGAGCCACAGTTCTTGCGAGTGTTTACGCATCTAATACCTAACTGTTTGAACTCAAATTTTATGGCTTGTTCACTTAGGTTATCTAGGTGGGGGTGACCCACGGTAGTTTGTTCTTGTGGCCAAGACAAAAATTGATTATCGATGCTCCGATTGCGGCTGGACGACTCTGAAGTGGTCGGGCCAGTGCGGTCAGTGCCAAGCCTGGGGAACAATCGCTGAGGCCACACAAACCACCAAGGCGAAGGCCGCCAGAATCGCTGTCGGGCACGAAGCTCGGCCGATAACCGAAGTAGCTGTGGTGACCGATGGTTATCAAAAAACCATGGTTTCTGAATTTGATCGAGTTTTAGGTGGCGGCCTGGTTGCAGGTGCCGCGATACTGCTCTCCGGTGAACCAGGAGTTGGCAAGAGCACGTTGTTGCTAGAGGTTGCATCGAGGCTTGCAAAGAGCGGTAAAAGGGTTCTCTATGTTTCCGCAGAGGAATCCGCTAGCCAAGTAAGGCTGCGTGCTCAACGAACCAATGCCCTAAGCGAGAATCTTTACCTGGCGGCTGAAACTGATTTAGGTCACGTCCTTGGGCAGTTCGACCAGGTAAAGCCTGAATTGATGGTCGTGGACTCAGTTCAGACCATTAGCTCTGATGACATCGACGGTGCCGCCGGAATGCCGGCGCAAGTTAGAGAAGTTGCGTCCAACCTGATTCGGCTAGCAAAGCAGAATTCCACGCCGGTTATCTTGGTTGGCCACGTCACTAAAGACGGGTCAATTGCCGGCCCTAGAACACTGGAGCACCTGGTTGATGTCGTTTGTCACTTCGAGGGTGACCGCCAAACAGCGCTTCGGTTCGTTAGGACCCTGAAAAATAGATTTGGCCCCACCGACGAGGTTGGCTGTTTCGAAATGACCGGCGAGGGCATCGCGGAAGTTATTGACCCGAGTGCGCTGTTTGTTTCCAGCGGCAGCATTCCGGTTTCTGGAACCTGCATAACCGTGGCAGTTGAAGGCAGGCGCCCACTGAGGGCCGAAATTCAGGCACTTGTTGTAAAGAGCAGCTCCCCGCAACCAAGACGCGTCACGAACGGCGTGGACAGCTCCCGGGTGGCAATGTTGCTTGCCGTGCTGGAACGAAGAGCAGGGATCTCGCTCAGCGACAAGGATGTTTATGTCTCAACGGTTGGCGGCATGAGAATCATAGAGCCCGCTGCCGATCTGGCAATCGCAATTGCCATTGCTTCTGCAGTCAGCGACAAGCCTGTTTCAACCAAAGTCGCAGCCTTCGGTGAAATATCACTATCGGGAGAGGTTCGTGGAGTTGCTAATCTCTCGCAGCGAACCAATGAGGCCAGTCGACTCGGTCACAAGATAATTATTGATTCAACAAGTGGTCAGCTAAAAAATGCCCTCACGCAAGCACTGGCACAATCAGATCAGTCTCAACCAGAAGCTAATTGAGGATAAAGCGAACGTCCTCGGAGATAACTCCGTTTAGCTCAACCTTTAGCTTGTAGGTAGCGCCGCCGCCAGGAACTGCCTGCATGCCTTGGGCTGCACTACAGCCTTCAGAAGATGAATAAACCCGATCCCAGGCAGATGACTCGGCCTTCAGGGGGACGTTGGCCTGAAGCAAAACCGTCAGATCTTTACTGTCGGAGCGATCGCAGTCCCTTGACGAATAATAGGTTTGCTCGCCCGATGTGATGGTGAAGAAAGTCACTCTTGATCCGACATTAAACCGGCAGTCCACCAAGCCAGTGTTGGTTACTTCGTACCAAAGATACGGAATGGCATCGGATGAAAAATTATTTAGAGTTTCGCTGACTTGACTTGTCTCATCGAAGGTCCCGACCATTGCTGCCAATGAGACCACGCCTGGAGCACAATCAGTGATTTCGGCCGAGACAGCGACTTCGGCTTCCTCGGGTGCGGAGTCAACTTGGGCCTGGCCTTGCCCAATTAAGAGCTGCGATGCTAACCAGATAACGACGACTAAAATCGCCAGAATGCCCGAGGCTGCGACTCTTCTTCTTCTGATGATCACGGGGTCTAGATGGGCCATGGGACAAATCTAGCTAGAGGTGCTTGAGCATGCGCGAGTTTCCAAGCGTGTTTTGCTTAACTCTTGCAAGATCCAAAAATTCTGCGACCCCGTTATCGTGAGAACGAACTAGCTCTGCGTGGGTGGCTGGGTCCACAGGAACATCGGATATCACCTGATAGCCATTAGCGGAGAAAAATTCTTTTTCGAATGTCAGACAAAATACCCTTGTCACGCCAAGAGCCTGTGCCCTGGCTTCAAGCTCGAACAATATAGCCTTACCAATGCCCTGGCGCTTCAATTGCTCGTCAACCGCTAAAGTCCTGACCTCAGCCAAGTCTTGCCACATCACATGCAGCGCACCGAATCCCAGCAGCTTGGAATCTTGCTCGGCAACCACAAATTCTTGAATTGCCTCGTAGGTCTCGACCATTTCCTTGCCGAGCAGCACTCGGTTGTCGACCAAGGGCGCAGCAATTTTGCTTATGGCTGGGACATCAGTGGTTTTAGCTGATCGGATTCGGAACATTAGGTAATTATGAACTACTCAGGCCTTGAGAGAAAGCAAGACTTCGTTGCGCCTCAGGAAAAACGGAGTTGTTGGGGCGTTGTAGCGCGCATAAATCGGCGTCGGTTCAAACTCAATTCCTTGGGCCAAGAGCAGATCCTTGAGTTTTCTTTCGTTATTTGGAAACGAGTTATTGCCCACCGTGCCAGAGAACCTGATGGCCGCCATTTTTACCGCCGGATGCTCGGAAATCTTTAGGTTTGCTCCAGCCGGGGTGGGCATGTCAGCCATCGTCATGTCATGAGGCATCACAAAAGAAACCTCAAATCCATCCTCCACTGGAACTTCAGTGACAGGGGTAGTCATGGGAATTTGCCGTGACTCTTGATTGCCCCCAAAAATGAAATTCGCGAGCTTTCTAAAGGCCTGATTGCCAGCGGAAAGCATGTTTCCAGATTCGTGCGTAGAGACGGTGATGAAGGGCGCGTACGCGCGCACTTCAAATTCCTTATAGGACTTCACCACTTCGTACTTTTGGACCTCGGTCATGCCTTGGCTACGGTCTCAGTCTCTCGGGAGTTTGCAACGAAACTGAACTCGCCCTCGAGGTAATCAACCAAAATATCCTGCGAATTGCCGATGTAGCCGGTGAGGATACGCTCGGAAATTGCATCTTCAATTTCGCGTTGCACGGCCCTTCGAAGCGGCCTGGCACCCATCGACGGCTCATAGCCAAGCTCGATTAGTTTCTCCTTGGCCGATGTGGTCAGAGTCAGCTTCAAATCGCGGTCGTCCAAACGAAGCTGAAGCCTCGAAATAAACAGGTCAACGATCTGCAAGAGCTCATCACGAGATAACTGTGGGAAGACGATTACGTCATCAACTCGGTTCAGGAACTCAGGCTTGAAATTCTTCTTCAGCTCCTCGTTTACCTTGCCCTTCATTTGGGTGTAGTCATTCTGACTGTCACCCTCGAGAGAGAAACCGAGCGTGCTGCCGGTGATTTCCCTGGTGCCCAAGTTTGTGGTCATGATGATGATTGTGTTTTTGAAATCCACAACGCGTCCTTGGCCGTCGGTCAAACGGCCCTCTTCAAGAATCTGCAACAGCGAGTTGAAGATGTCCGGGTGCGCCTTCTCAATCTCATCGAACAGCACAACTGAGAATGGCTTACGACGAATCTTTTCGGTCAGCTGACCACCCTCCTCGTAGCCAACGAAGCCCGGAGGGGCTCCAAACAGCCTGGAAACAGTGTGCTTCTCGCTGTACTCGCTCATGTCAAGCGCGATGAGTGCGTCCTCGTCCTCAAACAAGAACTCCGCCAGAGCCTTGGCCAACTCGGTCTTACCAACACCGGTTGGTCCGGCAAAGATAAACGAACCAGATGGACGCTTCGGGTCTTTCAACCCTGCACGCTGGCGACGAATGGTCTTTGAAAGCGCGGCGATCGCCTGCTCCTGGCCAATGACTCGCTTGTGGAGACCGTCCTCCATGTAGATAAGCTTGGCGCCTTCGTCCTCGCCCAGCTTGAATAGTGGAATACCAGTTGCCTGAGCAATAACTTCGGCGATAAGTGCTTCGTCAACAACCCCTGGGGTGTCTAAGCTGCCATCGCGGAATTCCTTCTCCATGCGAACCTTTTCGGCGGTGAGCTTTTTCTCCTCATCGCGCTTGGTTGCTGCGGCTTCGAAGTCCTGATCGGCAATCGCCTGCTCCTTGGCTTGACGCACGACAGCCACTTTTTCTTCCATTGCCTTGAGCTCTGGAGGAGCTGACAGGAAGCTGAGCCTCAACCTGGCACCGGCCTCATCAATCAAGTCAATGGCCTTGTCCGGCAGGAACCTGTCGGTCACGTATCGATCGGACATTGAGACTGCTGAAACGATTGCACCGTCGGTGATCGAGACCTTGTGGTGAGCCTCATAGCGGTCGCGCAGTCCCTTAAGAATGTTGATTGCAAGAGCCGGGGATGGCTCTGCAACCTGAATGGACTGGAACCTCCGGGCCAACGCAGCATCTTTTTCAAAGTGCTTGCGATATTCATCCAGGGTTGTCGCCCCGATGGTCTGAAGCTCGCCTCTTGCAAGCATCGGCTTCAAGATCGACGCGGCATCGATAGCGCCCTCTGCAGCTCCGGCACCAACCAGAGTGTGGATTTCATCGATAAAAGTAATGATGTCTCCGCGAGTGCGGATTTCCTTTGTTACTTTCTTTAGTCGCTCTTCAAAGTCACCGCGGTAACGCGACCCCGCGATAAGGCTTCCCATGTCAAGGGTGTAAAGCTGCTTGCCACGAAGAGTTTCCGGCACGTTTCCAGCAACGATTGCAAGAGCTAACCCTTCGACAACGGCTGTCTTTCCGACTCCCGGCTCACCGATCAAAATTGGGTTGTTCTTGGTTCGGCGAGAAAGAATCTGCATGACGCGTTCGGTTTCTTTTTCACGACCCACTACTGGGTCAAGCTTTCCTTCTGCGGCAGCGTGCGTGAGGTTCCTGCCGTACTGGTCCAGAATCGTGGAACCCTTGGCCTGAGGCTGGGCTTCTCCGCCAACTGAAACGCTTTCCTTGCCCTGGTAACCAGATAGCAATTGAATAACCTGCTGACGAACCTTATTTGTGTCGGCTCCGAGCTTGGTTAGCACCTGAGCAGCAACACCCTCACCCTCGCGAATTAGTCCAAGAAGTAGGTGCTCGGTTCCGATGTAGCTGTGGCCCAGCTGAAGCGCCTCACGAAGGCTTAGCTCAAGAACCTTCTTGGCTCTCGGGGTAAATGGAATGTGCCCGGATGGCGATTGCTGGCCCTGACCGATAATGTCTTGGACTTGTTCTCTGACCTGCTCGAGGTTTATGCCGAGCGCCTCAAGCGCCTTCGCGGCAACGCCCTCACCCTCGTGAATCAGACCGAGCAAGATGTGCTCAGTTCCGATGTAGTTGTGGTTTAGAAGCTTGGCCTCTTCTTGAGCAAGCACAACGACTCTGCGAGCCTTGTCTGTAAATTTCTCGAACAAGTTAGCACCTTTCAAAATCCGTAATCAAAATGCTACGGGGGTGCTTGACACAAAACTAGCGCTGTTCGCCCAAGGCGTTAGCGCGTTTAGCCCGCTCTTCTGCTTCGATCTTCGCGTAGACATCGCGCTCACCTTTATCGGCGCGCAAGATAGAGCGCATCATGATCCAAAATATCACTCCGACCGCGGCTGGCGGAATCAGTGAAATTAACACGTCTAGCAAGGTCTCCCAAGCGGTCATTTCCACCTACTTCACCAACGGGAACAAGATGGTTTCCCGAATACCGAGGCCAGTGAGCGACATTAGGAGTCGATCGATACCGAGCCCTAAGCCACCGGACGGGGGCATGCCAAACTCCAAGGCCTTCAAAAACTCTTCATCCAGCTTCATGGCCTCCGGATCTCCGGTTGCTGCCAATTGCATTTGAGCCACGAAACGCTCCCGCTGGACAACCGGGTCCACCAACTCGGAATAACCAGTGGCTTGCTCGTAGCCCATGATGTAGAGATCCCATTTTTCAACAACGCCAGCTTTACTGCGATGGTCTCTAGTCAAGGGCGAAGTGTCCACCGGAAAATCAATAACAAACGCAGGACCGGTTAGCCCCGGCTTCACAAAGTGCTCCCAAAGCTCCTCAACATACTTGCCGTGCAGTGGGTGGTCGATCTCAATGCCGACGGTGTCAGCAAGCTTCTTCAAATCCGAAACTGAAGTTTCCGGTGTGATTGTCACACCGCAGGCCTCTGACAAGGATTCATACATTGAAATCCTTGGCCAGGTGCCGCTTAGGTCGTTCACTGTGCCGTCCTCGAGCTGAACCACTTGAGTTCCGAGAACATCGGATGCTGCGTTTTGGATTAGGGCTTGAGTCAGATCCATCATGGTGTGGTAATCGCCGTATGCCTCATAAGCCTCGAGCATTGCAAACTCGGGTGAGTGGGTTCTGTCCGCGCCTTCGTTTCTGAAATTTCGGTTTATTTCAAACACTCTTTCCAAACCGCCGACAACCGCGCGCTTCAGGAATAGTTCCGGTGCAATTCGAAGATACAAGTCAGTGTCAAAGGCATTCGAATGAGTCTTAAACGGCCTGGCAGATGCGCCGCCGTGCATGACCTGCAGCATCGGTGTCTCAACCTCAATAAAGGCCTGCTTGGCAAAGGTGTTGCGAATCGACTGCATCACTCCAGCGCGAATCTTCACCACCTCGCGAGCCCGGTCACGGACAATCAAATCGATGTAGCGGTGTCGAACTCGAAACTCTTCGCCCAGTTCGTTATGAAGGTTAGGCAATGGCCTGAGGGTCTTTGCTGCCATTAACCACTTGGTAGCCAAGACGCTTAGCTCGCCTCGCTTTGAAGTAATAACTTCACCCTCGACAAAAACATGATCGCCCAAATCGACAAGCTCTTTCCAGCTGTCAAGCTGCTCTTGCCCGGCCTTATCCAGACTTATCATTGCCTGGATTCGCTCCCCAGAGCCGGACTGCAAGGTGGCGAAGCAAAGCTTGCCGGTGTTTCTAAGAAACATGATTCTTCCGGCTAGCCCTACCTGGTCTCCGGTGGCGATGTCTTCTTCAAGATTTGGGTAGTGAGCCTTGGTGGCCTCTATGGTGTGGGTGATTGGCAGCTTCACAGGATAGGCAGACCCCAGAGCGTTTAGCCGCTCACGCTTGTCCATCCGTACTGCAATTTGCTCGGGGAGGTCAATATCTTCGTACTCTTCGCCCACTTTAGACACCACCTACTAATAAATTATCGATTAGACGAACTTCTCCGACCCATCCGGCAATCACCATTCTGGCGCCTGCGACGCCTTCGGTGACCGCAAAAGTGTCCGGGTCAACTAGTTCTAGATAGTCAAGTCTAATAATTGGATCAAGCTGTGACATCGCAGCTTTAATGCAGTCAGCTTTTGTTTTCTTTTTTGAGCCCACAATCAAGGCCTTATGGAGCGTCCTTGCGGCCGGAATTAGGTCCTTGGGGATTCGCTGATTCCTGCTTGACAGAGCTAGGCCCTCTTCGTCACGCACGGTTTCGCAGGCCACTACTTTTATTGGTTCGCGATCCCCATTGGCAACCTGTTGCTTAACCATTTGGGTGACCAACATCAACTGCTGCGCATCCTTGGATCCAAAGAATGCAACATCAGGTTGAACCAAATTGAGCAAGCGATTGACAACTGTCAACATGCCGTCGAAGTGGCCAGGCCTAACTGTTCCCTCAAAAAGAGCCCCGAGCTCACCGGCAGATATTTCCCTGACGCCACTAGCCGGATAAACCTCATGACTGCTTGGGGCGAACAAAACATCAACCCCGGCGTCACTTAGCACTCTGGCATCAACACCTAGGGTTCGGGGATAGTTTTCCAGGTCGTCGCCTTCACCGAATTGTCTTGGGTTCACGAAAACCGAAACCACAATAAACAAACCTTGGTCTTGAGCTTTTTTGACCAAAGACAAATGTCCTTTGTGGAGTGCTCCCATCGTTGGGATAAACCCGACGCGTTTTCCGTCGGTATCAGCGATCGCTAAAGCTTGTTCCAATTCCACAATCTTTTGAGCCAGTTGCATCAGAGCGCATCCTTCGGGTCAATCTTGCTAACCGGCTGCGACAGTGCAGTCTCGACAGCACTTCTAACTACCGGTGCTATTAGTCTGGCGGGGTTTTGGATTCCCGCGTCTTCCAAAATGCCAAGAGCTTGTCTGACAACTAAAGAAGAAAAACTATTCGCAACCTCAAAAGCCTCTGCGTAGGCCGCTCTTTGGTCCTCGGTTACCACCATTGGCTCAGCGCCTAGCTCAATGGCTAAGGCTTCGGCAATGGGTGTGAGCGGCTCTGGCGCGCTCACAGCAATAGAGGTGTTTTTTAGAACCGTTAGGTCCATTGAGGTGCCGGTAAAGTGCATCACCGGATGCATGGCGATCGGAATTGCTCCAAATCTGGCAGCATCCGCCAATACCGAATACCCAACCAAAGGCGAGAGATGAACCACAATTTTCTTTGGTCCAAACAATCCAAGATCGGCCAGACCTGCGCAAGTTATTTCCAAGTCACTCGAGGGGATTGCAAGCAAAACTAAATCAGCATCCTCAACAACCGCTGCCATATTGGCGATTGGCACATCGGGAATTAGTGCTTCGATTCGATCGATGGCCTCAGGGCTTTCAACGAATACTCCGATTAGCTCATGCCCGGCTGCAGCCCAGGCTTTGGCAAGTACCGGGCCGGCTGGGTCATCCCCGACAACACCAATCTTCATCTAGCTAGCCTTCCAGTTTCAATCAGAATCAGAACTCGGTGGCGTTTTGCAGTTCCACTGCGAAACCAATCCTCCGATTGTTAAGGCTACGGCGGCAACTAGACCAAACGAGCTGGTTAGCATCAAATTCTCCGGCGCAACGCTAAAACTTACGAGCCAAATAATCACGCCGACGTGCCAGCCGGCGAACAAAGCGCCAGCCAAAACCGAAGCTCTTGCAAGAATCAAGACTCGAACGGCGTAAAAGGGATTTGGCCTTTCTGGTCTTATCCCTTCTTTGTAGCGTCCAAGTTGCTTTCGATATCGGTAAATCGGAAAACTGAATAGGTAGTTTGCAATCGCAAGCACCAGCAAACTAATTGGAAGGCTGGTGGGGCTGGTGGGGAAAGCGTAGCCAAACCCTGCCGAGAGCTGAGCCGCAATAAGCCCTAGGACTAAACCGACAACTGAAAATCCGGCGGCTGATTTACTCATCGATCCATTCACTGGATTACCCAGACCATTGAATCCATGCCTTTTGCCAATTCCTTGGCTGAGCCAACCCCGGTGAGCGCAGCCTCTGGGTCTACTTCCAGCCAAGGAATCAGGACGAACGCTCTTTCTTGAGCTCGTGGATGTGGAATGACCAACGATTTGGTCTCAACGACGCTGGTCCCAAATGTGATTATGTCGAGATCCAGAGTGCGCGCTGCCCATTTGGTCGAGCGAATCCTGCCAAATTTATTCTCGATTTCGTTGAGCCTTGAAAGTAACTTTTTTGGAGAAAGAGAAGTGTCGATGATCGTCACGGCGTTTACATACTCGGGCTCATTTGGATCGACACCTTGCTCAGTGAGGGCCTGGGAACGGTATTTTTTTGAGTTCGCAACTAGTTCAACGCCGCGAAGTTTGCCGATTTGTTTTTGAGCCTTAGAGATAGTTTTTTCTTTATCGCCCAGGTTTGCTCCCAGAGCTATGACGGCCCTAGTTTTCATCTCTTGATCCAGCCAGGGTTACTGACACATCTTGAAACTTTTGGCCGAGCGGGGCATTTGGTTTGTGAACAGTGACTGTTGAACGAAGAACCCGCGGATCATATTTCAAACACGCACTAACCAGAGCCCTCGCCAGTGACTCAATTAGATCAAATCGGGTTCTTGCCGATAACTCAGTTACCAAATCAGCGATAGCCGCGTACGAAACGGTGGAATCAATGGAATCCTCCAGTCCCGAATCAACATCCAGGTGAATATCAATCAGAAACTCTTGCCCGAAGTCCTTCTCATGCTGCTGGACGCCGTGATAGCCATAAACCGATAGGCCGTCGATTCTGATTTTATAAATCACTTGGACTCCTGATGATTCTTCAAGGAAGAAACGATTGAGATTGCATCGCTGGTGCTTTGAACGTCGTGAACCCTCACACCCCATAGTTTTCGCTGAAGCAACAAAGCTGTCAAGACCGCTGTGGCAACATCTCGTCTCGGCATAGAAACCGAAGCTGGATCTTGGGCGCTCAAGGCGTGAGCTAAAAAGCGTTTTCTGGAAGCCCCAATCAAAACCGGTAGCCCCAGTTGCTCCAGCTCATCCAGGCGATTCACTAGGTCCCAGTTTTGGTAAATGTCTTTTGCGAAACCTAGGCCCGGATCAACGATAATTCGACTTCTTGAGACCCCGGCAGCTACTGCCATGGCGACCTGTTCCGCGAGTTCCGCAACGACCTCGCGTGCGACATCAGAGTACTGAGCCATGGAATCCATTTTGTCCGCGTGACCTCGCCAGTGGCCGAGCACATACTTGCAATCTAGGTCCTGAATGGCAGCAAACATCTGAGGGTCCGAAAGTCCACCGGAGATGTCGTTGACGATGCTTGCACCTGCTTTGACAGCCTTTCTTGCCGAGGCAGCATTCATTGTGTCAACCGAGATAGTGATATCAAGATCACCCTTGATGGCCTCAATAACCGGAAGGATTCTTGCCTGCTCTTCGGCCGGAGTCACACGCACAGCTCCTGGCCTTGTCGACTCACCACCGACATCGATGATTTCTGCTCCTTGAGCGCTCAACATACTCGCCTGCTCAAGAGCTCTTGCTGGTTCTAAGAATTGCCCACCGTCACTGAAAGAGTCAGGGGTTACATTCAGCACGCCCATTAGTAGAGGCCTGGTCCAGCCCGTCATGACTTTTTATTTATTAGCCCCAGGACCTCAGCGCGATAGCTGGGTTCTGTGTATAGGCCCCTTGATGCCAGGGTCACGGTGTTTACATCTGGCTGGCGAGCACCCCTGGATGCAACGCACTGATGCCTGGCTTCAATAACGACTAAAACACCCTTGGCGTCTAGGGCCTCTTCAAGAGCATCCGCCACCTCAGCGGTTAGGTTCTCTTGAAGTTGAGGCCTTGCCGCAAGAATTTCAATAACGCTCGCAAGCCTTCCAAGACCCGCCAGTTTTTTGTTCGGCAAATAAGCAATGTGGGCGACTCCGGTAAAAGGAAGTAGGTGATGCTCACAGATCGACACCAGCTCGATGTCCTTGAGGATTACCGCCTCGGCATTGACTGCATCAAACATGTCGCCGATAACGCTCTGAGGATCAACCCCAATGCCGCGAAAAAAGGATGTGTAGGCCTCGGCAACTTTGGTGGGAGTTTTTTTCAATGCAGGTCGATTGGGATCTTCGCCGATTGCCTCTAGAAGTTCGACTACGGCCGCCTTGATGCGATCAGTCTGCATTTTTGACTGCCGATTCTGTTTTGTCTTCAAGAGCCTCTAGCTGAACAACCTTGCGCTTAGGAACTACAATCGGGCCCTTGTTGGTTCCGGTGCGCTTGGTTGAGGATCGCCATGCGGTTCTTGCCGGAACCTTCTTCACAGCCTTGAAAATCTTTGCTATCTCGTCTTGATTTAGGGTCTCCTGCTCAAGCAATGATTTAGCCAGCTTGTCCAGAACAGCTCTGTTCGTCGTTATGGCTTTATAGGCCTCATCTTGAGCTCGATCCAGAATTGCGCTTACTTCCGCGTCCACCTGCTGAGCCATCTCGTTTGAATAGTGCGCGTGAGTCGCGAGTTCGCGGCCCAAAAACGGCTCGTTGTTTCCGCTGCCAAGAGAGATGGCACCAATCTTTTGACTCATGCCGTACTTGGTAACCATCTGGCGGGCGATGCTCGTTGCCTTCTCAAAGTCATTAGAGGCTCCGGTAGTCGGATCCTTGAACACAACTTCTTCTGCGATACGGCCTCCCATTGCGTAGGCAATCTGATCCAGAAGCTGGTTGCGGCTGATTGAATAACGATCTTCCATGGGCATAACCATGGTGTATCCAAGAGCTCGCCCTCTTGGCAAAATAGTGACCTTGGTAACCGGATCCGAGTAGTTTCCTGCGCCGGCAACAAGTGCGTGACCAGCTTCGTGATATGCCGTCACCAGACGCTCTTGATCTTTCATGATCGAGGACTTCTTCTGAGGTCCACCGATCACGCGGTCAATAGCCTCATCGATAATCTCGTCGGTTATTTCGGTGCGGTTGAGTCTCGCGGCCAGGAGTGCAGATTCGTTCAGCACGTTTGCAAGATCAGCACCGGTGAAGCCAGGTGTGCGTCTTGCAATCAGGCTCAAATCCACGCCTTCGGCAATTGGCTTGGACTTTGAGTGAACCTTCAGAATCTTTGCGCGACCCTTTAGATCAGGAGCAGTCACGCCAACTTGGCGGTCGAATCTGCCCGGGCGCAACAGCGCCGGATCCAAAACATCCGGTCGGTTTGTTGCAGCAATCAAAATGACGCTGGCGCTGGTGTCAAAGCCATCCATCTCGACCAGCAACTGGTTTAGGGTCTGCTCACGCTCATCGTTGCCGCCGCCAATTCCAGTTCCGCGGTGACGGCCAACTGCGTCGATCTCATCGATGAAAATAATTGCGGGGGCAGCTTGCTTGGCCTGCTCGAACAAGTCTCTGACTCGAGAAGCTCCAACTCCCACGAACATCTCTACGAAATCAGAACCTGAAATCGAGAAAAAAGGAACTCCGGCTTCGCCTGCAACTGCCTTCGCGATCAGAGTCTTTCCGGTTCCCGGAGGGCCATAAAGCAGCACGCCTCGAGGAATCTTTGCGCCCATGTCCAAAAACTTCTTTGGGTTCTTTAGGAAATCTTTCAACTCTGTGAGCTCTTCAATGGCTTCTTCGATCCCCGCGACATCATCGAAGGTGACGTCGGAAGTCTCCTTTGTGACCATCTTCGCCTTGGATTTACCAAACTGCATGACCCCTCGGCCACCGCCAGACATAGAGCTCATCAAGAACCAAAACAGTGCTCCAATGATGATGAATGGGAGCAACGAGCCCAGAATTGCTAGGTACCAAGGGGTAGAAGGAACTTCGTCTGTCCAGCCCTCTGAAATTTGAGAGTCAGCAACAATTTCAGCAACGGTTATAGCTCGACCTGACACAAAGTAGAACTGAACGCTCTTGCCGAACTCGGCATCTGGGTTCCTAAGCTCTACGTCGACTCGCTGGTTGCCATCAAAGATGGTGACCTTTTCAGCGTCACCAGATTTAATCATCTCCAGGCCAACTTGAGTGTCGACCTTGGTGAACTGCTGGGCGCCGATAAGGCTTGTTCCGATCAGAAGAACCGACAACGCGAGCGCTATCCAAAGCCACGGACCACGCAAAAACTTCTTGAAAGTCATGGGTGTCTTTGCCTTGCTCTTGTCTTTAGGGGCCATGTCCCTCGAAGAGGCTTCGTCTTTTTTGGCTGTTTCTTTTTTGGTCAAGTCTTTCTTGGGTGCGGTGTCTTTTTTAGTTGCCATGTCTTTATTCGATGCCATTCGTTTAAGAGTAGACCGCAGGTGACAGCACGCCAACTCCGTCTAATGATCGGTAACGCTCGTTGTAGTCGAGTCCGTAACCAACTACGAACTCATTGGGGATATCAAACCCCACCCACCTGACATTTATCTGAACCTTTGCAGCGTCTGGCTTGCGAAGCAAAGTGACCACCTCAACCGAGGCTGCACCTCGGTTGGCAAGGTTGGTGGTTAGCCAAGAAAGAGTCAGACCAGAATCGATGATGTCTTCCACGATCAACACGTGTCGGTCGGTAACGTCAGTGTCAAGATCCTTGAGGATTCTTACTACCCCTGAAGAAGTGGTTCCGGAACCGTAGGAAGAAACTGCCATCCAGTCTTGGGAGGTTGAAAGCTGCATTGCCCTGGAAAGGTCTGCCACGAATGGCACGGCACCCTTTAGCACTCCAACTAGAAGTGGGTCCTTGTCTTGGTAATAAGCATCAATCTGTCCAGCAAGCTCTAAAATCTTCTCGGCAATTTGGTCTGCAGTGACTAGCACCGTCGTAATGTCTGGGTGATTTAGGTGCAATGCACGGCTCCCGTTTGATAGATGGTTAGACGCTTTTAAAGACAAGCTCTTGGCTTACTCGCTCTACTGTAATGCCAGAAAGAACCAGCTTGTTTTGTCCGTGCCAATTAGTAATAAGTTCATCGATTCCGATCACTTGAGATCGAGAAATAGTCTTCGCGCCGGCAGCAATTGCAGTTTCAAACAGCGCCCTTCGGCGAAGCCCGGGCAGCAGTCCTGCAAGGCTTGCAATCGATAACTTAGTTTCGTTACTCGAACTTGACACGGTTGCCTCTGCAACAAGCTCTTGAGCCACGGAAAGCAGAACATCATCTGACTCGCTGGCAAGTTCGGCGGTTCTTGCAAGAGCGCTCGCGAATCCAGGACCAAGCTCGGCTTCAAGTGTGTCAAGTAGCTGTCGAATGCGCACTCGGGTGAACTTCGGGTCTTTGTTGTGAGGGTCCTGCCAGGCTTCGATATCTTGGTCAATACAGGCCTGCAAAAGAACTTCGCGCTTGATACCAAGCAAGGGCCTGACTAGTTTTTTGTTCTCATCAAAATCTTGCATGCCCGCAATTGAGCGCAAGCCCGAGCCGCGCGTGAGTCCCAGCAAAACCGTCTCGGCTTGGTCTTCGAGGTTGTGGCCCAAGAATATAACTTCGGCGCTAGCTAGCTTTCGAGCACGCTCTAGGGCTTCATATCTGGCAGTTCTGGCGGCGGCTTCCGGGCCATTGCCGGCTTCGACCACGGTAATAGTTTCGATGACTACTGGATCAGCACCGAGTTCTTCCAGTTTTGCAGCGGTTGACTGAGCGACCTTGGTGGAGGCTTCTTGCAGACCATGATCAACCACCACTGCCGCTACCCGAAGGCCAAGTTTTGGGCCTTCGAAAATTAGCGCCGCGGCCAACGCCATGGAATCTGGACCACCTGAGCAGGCCACCAGAACTCTCGAGTTTGGTTCTAGATTTAGGGCCTCAAGGCTGTCCCGCACGGCTCGACGAACATCGGCAACTGCCGGAGTAAGTCGATTTCTAATAACCATCGCTCCCAATTCGCTAATCTTTTAGCTAAGCCTATTGAGGAGAAGCCTTGTCATACGACGTAGTTATTGAGATTCCACGCGGTTCCAGAAACAAATATGAGGTCGACCACGAAACTGGTCGTGTCTATCTCGACCGAGTTTTGTTCACCCCGTTTGTCTATCCGACCGACTATGGCTTCTTTGAAAACACCCTTGGCGGCGACGGAGACCCTCTAGATGCATTGGTTTTGCTCGAGTTCCCGCTGTTTCCGGGTGTTGGTGTAAAGGTGCGTCCAGTCGCCATGCTGGTCATGGAAGATGACGGTGGAGTTGACGAGAAGGTTCTTTGTGTTCAAGACACCGACCCTCGCTGGCAGCACATCCAAGACCTAAAAGACGTTCCGAAGCAAACCCTCGATGAAATCGAGCACTTTTTCACCCGATACAAAGATCTAGAGCCCGGCAAGTGGGTAAAGATTCAAGGCTGGGAAGACAAGGCTGCGACCCAAAAAGTTATTGATAATGCGTTTGCCAACTTCAAGCATTAGAAAACTCAAGCGTCTTGCAGCCGCCACGCTGGCGATCTGGCTGCTGCCACTTGGTGCCCATGCGTCAGTGGAAGATTTCCACTTCGACTCGTTTCAAGCCGAGTACCGGATAACGATCGATCGTGATGGACTGGCAACGCTAAATGTCCAGGAAACACTGGTGCCGGTGTTCCCTGATTTTGATCAAAATCGGGGTCTGATTCGTTATTTTCCTAGCTGGTACAACAGAATGCCGCTTGAAACAGAAGTACTCTCGCTCACCGATGAGAATGGCGTGCCGAGACCTCTAGATGTTTTTTCAGATTCTGGTTATTTGGCAGTTGATTCCGTGGTTCCAGAGGGTCAGTACCTATACGGCCGGCAAAGTTTTGTACTGAGTTATCGTCAGCAGAACATAATCGGCGACTTCACTGACAGCTCCGGATACCAGGAGTTTTACTGGGACCTGAATGGCACTGGCTGGGCCCAGCGGTTCGACGTCGTTGGCGCTCAAGTTGTGTTGGAGGATAAAGCGGCTTCTGGCCTAGTGCCGGAGGCATCCGCATGCTATTTCGGTGGCGAAGGTGACACCAACCGATGCGAGCTCACTTTCACTGCTACTGGCAATTCGACTGTAGTGTCAGTTGAACAAAATAATCTTCAGCCAAATCAAACTGTGACGGTTGCTCTGGCTTTCGAGCCAGGTACCTTCACCGTGCTGACGAGGAACGCAAGCGATTACCTGCTGAACTGGTTACTGCTTCCACTGCTCGTTGCTTTAGTAGCCGTCGTCGCCCTGGCGCTTCGGTACAACCTGAAAGTTCTGTCCGGAGCACCCGGCCGCAAGGTGATTCTGACGGAATATTTGCCCCCTAAGACCGTCAGCCTGGAGCATGCCGCTCAGCTACTGAGCACTCCCGCTGCCTTGCCAGTTGCCGTACTTCTCGAGCTCGCAGTGGCCGGGAAAATCAAAATAACTGAAGGAACTAAGTCCAAGTGGGGTAAATCCAAGTGGGCCATTATTTTAGTTTCTGAGGATTTGAGTGAGCAAAGCCAAGAAGTTTTGAAGGTGCTATTCGGGGACTTGCCGAGGGTTGGCGTGACAACCCTGATGCCAAAAAATGACAGCCATCTAAACAAGCGATTGACCGCTTTCTTAGGCAGCTCAAAAGCGGCGGCTCGTGAGCGCTTTTATGTCAAGACCTCAATCACCCCAAGAGTGTTTTTCACCCTGGCCGCACTTGTGTTGGGGGCCGCTGGCCTAACGCTTGCATTGATCTCGATCGCCAATAGGTATGGAAATGGCTTAGTGGTTACTGCCGTTGTCTTATTTTGCGTGTTGGGCCTTCTGGGTGCTGTTCTGGTATCGCGCTCGCCCTTGAACTCAGATGGCGCCGAAGCCCGAGATCATCTGAAGGGCCTGAAGGTATACATGAAGCTCGCCGAACAACACCGACTCGAATTCTTACAGTCTCCAACCGGAGCGCTAGTTGGTAAGGGCGGTTACCTCAAGCTCCACGAAAAACTTCTACCCTGGGCGATTGTGCTTGGGCTTGGCAAAACTTGGATGAAAGAGCTCAGCACTCTCTATGGAGGCCAAAACCCAGCATGGCTGGCGAGCAATAACCACTCGAACTTTTACGGCGCCATGAATTCGTTATCATCTGCCACGAGCGCATCCTTTGGGTCCAGCACTTCCGGCGGGGCTGGCGGTGCGGGCGGCGCGGGCGGTGGCGGTGGAGGTGGAGGTGGTGGAGGTCGCTAAGCAGTTGGCCTTCCGGCATATGGCCAAATTTCACCGTAGCGAACCGGAACAATTCTCACGGTTCTAGCTGGGTTTGGAGCTTCCAGCATCATGCCATCACCCAGGTAGATAGCCACGTGGTACTTGTCGCCGGAAAATGCAGTTTCCTTGCTCCACCAAATTAGATCTCCGCGCTGGACGTCCTGAAACGGAACCAGCCTCTTCGCACGTGCCAACACGTTGTATTGAGCGGTGGCTGAGTGCCAGCCGATATAAACGCCGGCTGCCGAATAAGCCTTCATCGTGATTCCGGAGCAGTCCCACACATTCGGACCAGAGCCTCCAAGGACGTATCTTTCACCTAGCTGTTCTTTGGCGAAGGAAATTGCGGTTTCAACCTTTGACCAATCTGGCTCAGCGACGCTGTAAAGCTCTGGGGCAGTTGGTGCGGACTTCACTAGGTTTTGCCTGCGCTCGGCCTCCAGGCCCTCGATGCGCTGGCGCTCAACATCGTCTGCGGTGTCTTTCAGGGTCGCTAGCTGGCGCATCATGTTGGCTCGCTCGCGCTCAGATTCTTTCACCTTGGCGATCACTGCGTCTGCCGCCGCTTTGGCTTCAGCAAATATCTTTTCGGCTTCGGCTTCGAAGCCCTGTAGTTCGTCCTTCGCGCTGGATAGCTCCTCAGCCAATGACTTGGCTTGAGTCTGCTTATCGATTGCTGCCTCGTAGATTGCGCCGGTCCGCTGAGCAAGCATGTCTTGCATTGTCAGCTGATAAAGCAAATCTTCTGCGTTGCCCGGATTGAAAAATAACTCCAGAGAAGTGTTTCCACTTGCTTGATCGCGATACATCTTGCCGACTATTTGCGCCAGTTGGATCTTCGCTTCTTCGGCTTCTGTTGCTGCCAGCTCAACCTTGGACTGCAGTCCGTCAACCTTGGCTGACATTTGCGCGACTGCTTCCACCGCCTGGTTGTACTCCTCGTTTTTTTGAAGAGCGATTACTTCTAGAGCGTCTGCCTCAATCCGAATGGTTTCCAGAATGACCTCGATACGCTCGACCATCTTTTGTTTCTCTTGGACGTTAGCTTTTGCTGCTGCAACCTCGGCGGCAGTGGGATAGCTGGGCACAGCGTAGGCGGGCGCCAGCAGGACGCTGGTGAGCAAAATGCCCACTCCAGCAAAAGCTGCGACTACTTGTTTACGACCTAATTTCAAGATTCCTCCGAGCAATTAGGGTAACTGAAAGGCTCAACTAATGACTGAAGGTTTTCTGTGTGTTGCCAACTGGCTATTTGACCAGTAATGTTTACCTCGGTGCTTTTGAAGTTGCCAACTTCATGGCCCCATCGTTTAGCGGCCTAGGACGCTGCCCTTTCACGGCGGTAGCACGGGTTCGAATCCCGTTGGGGTCACCAGGCGATGTCATTAGCACCATTTGACCCTGTAGCGCAGTTGGTTAGCGCGCCGCCCTGTCACGGCGGAGGTCGCGAGTTCAAGTCTCGTCAGGGTCGCTTCGCCTAGTGCGAATGGTGGGGTATTACCCCACGGCTCTGTAGCTCAGTTGGTAGAGCGAACGACTGAAAATCGTTAGGTCACCGGATCGACGCCGGTCGGAGCCACATTGGAAGAAGGCGGATAGTGACCATCATCTTTGGCCTACTATCCGCCTTTTCTTATGGCTACGCAGATTTCGTTGGTGCGTTAGCGGCAAAAAGAATTCGTGCTGTTGCTGCAACAACCTATTCATTCAGTGTTGGTCTTGTTGTCGCTCTTATTTTGAGCATGTTCGTTGGAGCGGATTATTCTCCCCAAACAATTCAAACGGGAATCTATGCCGGCGTCTGTTCTGCGGTAGCAATCAGCTGCCTCTATGCAGCACTTGCGCTTGGCCCTATCTCAATCGTTAGTCCTCTAACAGCCGTTGTGTCGGCTGTGATCCCGGTGGTCTTCGATGTCATAGCTGGGCAAGAACTCTCGAGCTTTGCCGTAACTGCAGTTGTTCTGATTTTGGTGGCAGTGGTTCTGGTCGGGTTTGTTCCTGGGGACAAAGTCCGCTTGCCATCAATGCCAGCCTTTTTGTATTCCATTGGAGCAGGTCTTGGCTTCTCAGGAATCTTTGTTTTTCTTGACGCCACTGATTCTGACTCTGGACTTGCGGCGCTGGTTGTGATGAGGGTTGTTGGACTAATTCTGCTTGTTGGAGGGCTGCTGATTCTGTGGCTAAGGACTCCAAAAAAGGAGTTCATCGAGAGGCTGACCGACTGGAAACTTGCGGGGCTCGTATTCTTGGCTGGTGTCGGCGATGTGCTGGGAAACGTTACCTTCTTGATTGCGACCAGGTCCGGTGCTCTAGCCATAGCCGCGGTGCTAACCGCGCTTTACCCAGTTGGAACGATATTGTTAGCCAGAGTCTTTCTGAAAGAGCGCATTGCGGTTTCGCAAGGTGCTGGAATTGCCTTAGCCCTCGGAGCTTGTGCTCTGTTGGCGGTTGGCTAATTAGATAGAAATGAGCAACATGTCAGCACGCAGGCGTTGGATCGGACTGGTCTTCATCTCAATGGCCATTTCCCTGGTGATCATCGACGGAACCATCGTCAACACAATTTTCCCGGCCATCATTGAGGAACTTGATTTGTCATCCACTGAGGTTCAGTGGGTTCAAGAAAGCTACATCTTGGTCTTTGCCTCCTTGCTGTTGGTCTTTGGCTCACTTGCCGACCGCTTCGGCAGAAAGCGAATTCTAAACCTTGGAATCGTGGTCTTCATCATCGCTTCGGTTTGGGCTGGTCTGACCGAGTCTTCAACCGAGTTGATTTTGGCAAGGGTTGTTCAAGGCGTCGGTGGTGCGATGGTGCTCCCAACAACACTTTCTCTGGTCAATGCAAACTTCCAGGGCCGCGAACGCGGAATTGCATTTGGAATTTGGGGATCAACTATCGGTGGCATGGTGGCCGTTGGTCCGGTACTTGGCGGCTGGTTGGCAACAGACTTTACTTGGCGCTGGGCGTTCATGATCAACCTGCCGCTTGGAATCATTATTTTGGCCGGGCTTCTTTGGCTAGTTCCAGAATCAAAGTCTCCGCAGCGTGCCGGTGGCATCGA
>TARA_B110000093_G_scaffold892_2_pt1 | contig 33290 bp, 30 predicted proteins | sample TARA_B110000093 | Tara Oceans TARA_B110000093 (sample SAMEA4397390) | marine metagenome | biome: Polar Biome; feature: [MIX] marine epipelagic wind mixed layer (ENVO:01000061); material: water (ENVO:00002006), including particulate matter (ENVO:01000060) such as... | depth 10-100 m | reverse complement strand
GTTTATTGGGATTTAGAGTTAGACGGAACTCAAGACGAAGCGCTCGAAGGAATATTTGCTACGCAAAAGGAAGAAGCAAATACTCAGTTCTCGAGATTTATAAAGGATAATTATTTAGACTGGCTAAAGGGAGAGGTAGAAGCTCCTACTATGAGCCACACTTTATTTAAAGATAGAATTCATCCTGAAATTATAAAAAATGAAGAGAGTCTGTTCTTAGTGGTTATCGACAACTTAAGGTTTGATCAATGGAAGGCACTTCAGCCTGCAATTAATGAATACTTTAGAGTAGAGGAGGAAGATATGTTCTTTTCTATTTTGCCTACAGCGACCCAGTATGCTAGAAACGCCCTGTTCTCTGGATTGATGCCTTCCGAAATTCAAAAGATGTATCCACAATTTTGGGTTGGAGAAAATGATGAAGGTGGAAAAAATAAATATGAAAAAGAATTACTAGAAAAAAATCTTCAGAGGTTAGGGCTCAATATTCCATTTAGTTATAATAAGGTGTTAAACCTAAATTATGGAAAGAAGCTTAATGAGCGATTTAATGAACTCACTAAGAATAAGTTAAATGTTGTGGTCTATAACTTTGTCGATATGCTTTCTCACGCCAGAACGGAAATGGATATGATTAAAGAACTTGCTGGAGACTCTTCTGCTTACAGGTCTTTAACCCTTTCTTGGTTTGAGCATTCTCCACTTTTAGAGCTTCTTAAAAAAATAGCGCAGAATGGTTCTAAGCTTATTATTACTACGGATCATGGAACTATTCAAGTAGACCATCCAGTTAAAGTAGTAGGAGATAGAGCTACAAATAGTAATTTAAGGTACAAAACAGGTAGAAATTTAAAGTATAAAGCATCTGAAGTATTCGAAATTGCTAAGCCTGAAGAGGCATACCTTCCCAAGGAGAATATAAGTTCTAGCTATATTTTTGCTTTAAAAAACGACTTTTTTGTTTATCCGAATAACCTGAATCACTTCGTGAAGTATTATGACAGCACTTTCCAGCATGGAGGGATTTCCATGGAGGAGGTAATGATTCCATTTGTGAAGTTAATCCCGAGATAAATGAACTTTGAAGTAAATTCAATTATGGAGCTAGAGAAGTTGTCTAAAAAATGGTTGAAGCTAAATCCTGACCCTGTAATCTGCTTTTTAAACGGTGATATGGGAGCCGGAAAAACTACGTTTATTAAAAGTATATGTCAAGAACTAGGAGTGAAAGAGTTGATTTCTAGTCCTACTTTTTCATTAGTGAATGAATACGAAACAGAAAAAGGAGCTAGCGTTTTTCACTTTGATCTATACAGAGTGAATGATGCAGAGGAACTTTATGATTTAGGTTTTGAAGAATATCTTGATAAAGATTGTTATGTGTTTATCGAATGGCCTGCCATAGCCAAACCATTTTTTAACGGAGATGAAAGGAATATTTTGATTACAAGAGAAAATGAAGTTAGAGTGTTCAAGTTTTTCTGAATTTCGTATCTTCTCGCGTCATAATCTGTAATAATAAGTAACACTGCTATGGGGGATAATAAAAGAATAAAAGCTTTGGCTGAACAAGCCCAATTAATGCCTCAGGAAGAACTCTTAGCAGTTCAAAAAAGAAAAAATAATTTAACTATATCAATTCCTAAAGAAACCTCTTTCCAGGAAAAAAGAGTAGCATTAACCCCAGAAGCTGTTGGTCTCTTAGTAAACAATGGCCATATCGTTTTGGTAGAAGCTTCGGCTGGAAAGGAATCTCATTTTTCTGATACAGACTACAGCGAAGCTGGAGCTCAAATTGTACACGAAAGAGAGAAAATATTTCAATCCGAAATTATATTTAAAGTGGCTCCGCCTTCTTTAGAAGAAGTAAAAATGATGAGCGGAAATCAGTTTCTCTTTTCAGCATTACAGATGACCTTACAGCCGAAAGAATCGCTAGAGGTGTTGATGAAAAAGAAGGTCACTGCTATAGCTTGGGACTATATAAAAGACAGCGAAGACATTTATCCTGTAGTTAGAGCTATGGGAGAAATAGCAGGAAATACCAGTGTTTTAATAGCGAGTGAATATTTGAGTAATGCCAATAACGGACAAGGGCTTATGTTCGGTGGTATATCGGGAGTTCACCCTACAGAAGTAGTAATCATAGGAGCCGGAACTGTAGGTGCTTATGCCTCTAAAGCTGCGTTAGGTATGGGGTGCAGCGTAAAGATTTTTGATAATAGCCTTTTTAAATTAAGGAGGTTACAGAATGATGTAGGTCATAGGTTGTGGACGTCTACTATTCAACCTAAAATTCTAGCCGAAGCTCTTAAGAATGCTGACGTAGCTATAGGTGCGTTAAGTGCTCCGTTTGGAAGGACTCCTTGTGTAGTAAGCGAGGCAATGATCGAGAACATGCCGTCAGGTTCAGTCTTGGTCGATGTAAGCATCGATCAGGGAGGTGTTTTTGAAACGAGTAGAATTACGAATCATGACCACCCTACATTTAAGCACCATGATGTAATTCACTATTGTGTGCCCAATATTGCATCTAGAGTCAGTAAGACGGCTAGCTATGCCCTAAGTAATATTTTTGCTCCAGTTCTTATTGAAATGGGAAATGAAGGAGGGGCAGATAAAATGATAAAAGGGGACCCTGGTTTTAGAGAGGGGGTATATATGTTCAAAGGGTGTCTCACCAATCAAATTATTGGCGAGCTCTTTGATTTACCTTGGAAAAATTTAGGTTTGCTTGTTGGAGCTATCTAACTCTACTTCTTCTTGGTTTTGGTCGTAATAATGGACCTCTAAAAGTTCCAGGGTAGTGCTAGAATCTATTGAGATTTTATAGCCGTACTTCTTTCTCCAACCCTTAAGAATACTATTAAACATACCTCTTTTTAAATAAGCTTCTAGCATTGGATGAACCAACATGGTAAGCGAAGTAGTTTTTCCTATAGATTTCAACGCAGCAAGCGAGCGTTCTATTTCATCAGTAATAAGTACAGAAGCTTCTATCTTGCCAGATCCTTTACATGATGGACAAAGCTCTGTTGTAGTTATGTCTGTTTCAGGGCGAACTCTCTGTCTTGTGATTTCAACAACTCCAAATCTACTTGGTGCTAGTATATTATGCTTTGCTTTATCATCTTTCATAAACTCTTTGAAAGAATCTACAAGTTTCTTCTGATTTTCTCGCTTCTGCATATCTATAAAGTCAACGCAGATAATACCACCCATATCTCTTAATTTAAGAATTCGAGCTATTTCTTCAGCGCACTCCAGATTTGTCGTCAGTGCATTTTCCTCTTGGCTTTTTACACCACCTTTTCTATTTCCGCTATTCACATCTATCACATGCATAGCCTCAGTGTGCTCGACAATTAGATAAGCACCAGACTTAAGCATAACTTGTTTCCCGAAGCTTGCTTTTATTTGTCTGTGAATTCCGAACTTCTCGAAAAGATCATTGCTTTTGACCAGTTTGACGATTCCTTCTTTTTCTGGAGATATAGATTTAACATAGGCCTTTACTTCGGCAGCCATGTCTTTGTCATTCATGTGAATGGCTTCGTGTTCTGGTGTAAGTAGGTCTCTTAGAACTGTTGACCTTCTGTCTAACTCTCCCAGGACCTTGTCTGCTGGTTTAGCATTCTTAAGATTTTGAAACAGTGTTTCCCATCTGGAAATTAAGTCAGCCAGATCAGTATGTAATTCGGCAACTTTTTTTCCTTGAGCTACCGTTCTAAGAATTATTCCACAGTTAGCAGGTTTAATGCTTCGCATCAAATTCTTAAGTCTTTTTCTATCTTCCTCATCAGTGATTCGTGTAGAAATCGATATTTTGTTTGAGAAGGGAACTAAAACGACAAAACGACCAGCCAACGTGATTTCTGATGTCAGACGAGGACCTTTAGTAGATATTGGCTCCTTTACAACTTGTACTAAAGCTAATTGACCACTCGCTAGTTGATCTTTTATCTTTCCGTGTTTATCTATGTCTGGCAGACATTTAAAACTCTTCAAATCAGATTTGGTGAGTTTTTTCGCCTGCGTCTTTTTGACATAATCCTTTAAAGAAGAATGTTGCGGGCCTAAGTCGTGGTAATGAAGAAAAGCATCTTTCTCGTATCCTACATTAACAAATGCAGCATTAAGACTAGGTAAAACTTTTCGAACCTTGCCCAGGTAAATATCGCCTACTTTATATTCTTTAGAGGTATTCTCTTTATGCAGTTCTATTAACTTATTGTCTCTAAGAACTGCTATATCTGAGCCTTTTTCAGAGGCATTGATAATTAATTCTACACTCATGTGTAAATTTCCTTTTTTAAATGTAACTGCATAAAATTATACAGCCTAGACTAAATTGTCTACTATAAAAAAAGGCAAGTACGTGTTTATTAGAAGAAAAGGATAAAAGATTCTCCTAGGAGAATCTTATTTCTTTTGCTTATGTCTGTTTTTTCTCAAACGTTTTTTACGCTTGTGAGTTGACATCTTATGTCTCTTTCTTTTTTTACCACTTGGCATATCTAAATACTTTTAATTTCTTAATCTAATAATTTCTTTCTGCACTGCCTCTTTCTTCTCAGTTTCATTAGGGTCTATTTCAGTCATATAGACCTCTAGCTGTTCTAAGGAAGCTTCTGTCTTGCCTAATGCTTCCAAACACACCGACAGTTGATATCGAGCATCTGGGTATTTTTTCAAGCCCACAAAGGTAATAACTTTTTCAAAACGATTTACAGCTTTTTCAAATTGTCCTGACTTAATAGAAAATAATCCTAAATAATACTGAGCGTCTAGTTGCGTAGAGTCCTCTTCCACTATTGTTAGAAGATCCTGAATGCCGCTCATAGGATCTTCGCTTTGAACAGCTCGAATAGCTTTTTCCACCCTAGCTTTGATGTTATTTGTGGTTTCTAGTGGTTGCTCTGGCATAAATAAAAACAGCACCACCAGTAATACTGACAGTGCTATTAATATAATTTGTTTATTTCTAGAATTCACTATTTAACTGGAACTTTAGTTTTAACCCTTTCTACAAAAGATTTGGCTGGCTTAAAGGCTGGGATGTTATGAGCAGGAATAATTATAGCCTGGTTCTTTAATATGTTTCTTCCAGTTTTTTCAGCTCTAGTTTTCACTATGTAACTTCCAAATCCTCTTAGATAAACGTTCTCGCCTTTTTCCAAAGAACCTCTTACAGTGCTCATGAAGGCTTCAACTACATTTAGTACGTCCACTTTTTCTATTCCGGATTTGTCCGCTATAGAATTTACAATATCTGCTTTTGTCATTTTGTGCTTTTGAATTATTAATTTCACTTAAAATACATTACAAAAATACTTACTGCGTTGAATTACTGAGCATCTTTTCTAGATTTTTATGAGCAGGAAAACTAATAATAAGTAAATGGATAAGGAGTTTAGTCATATTATATTAAAATGGTACAGTCAAAACAAGCGAGATTTGCCTTGGAGAAACACGCGAGATCCCTTTAAAATATGGCTCTCAGAGATTATACTTCAACAAACTAGGGTAGCTCAAGGATTAAATTATTATTTGAACTTTGTAGATGAGTTTGATACAGTTCACGACCTAGCAAAGTCCAAAGAAGAGACAATTCTTAAATTATGGCAGGGTTTAGGCTATTATTCTCGTGCGAGAAACCTCCATTTTACAGCAAATTACATCTCTAACGAGTTAAATGGTGAATTCCCTAAGAATTTCAAGGGATTACTTCAGCTTAAGGGTGTTGGATTGTACACAGCGGCTGCTGTTGCTAGTTTTTGTTATGATGAGAAGGTCGCAGTTTTAGATGGGAATGTATTTCGAGTGTTGTCAAGAGTGTTTGGTATAGACGAGCCTATAAATACTTCCTTAGGTGAGAAGATATTTAGAGAACTCAGTGCCGAGTTGTTGCCGTCAAGTGAAGTAAGTAATTACAATCAAGGGATTATGGAATTTGGCGCGTTGCAATGCACTCCTAAAAACCCTAACTGCATCTCATGTCCTTTAAACACGAAATGTGATGCTCTTCGAACGAAAAGAGTAAAAGACTTGCCTGTTAAGCTGAAGAAAACTAAAGTTCTAGAGTTGCACATGTCATTTCTCGTATTAATTACGGGTAGAGAAACAGTTTTGAGAAAAAGAGTGGGAAAAGGGGTTTGGCAGAATTTGTATGAATTTCCCAGTTTTGTGGCTTCTTCTGCTGAGAATTCAAAAAATGACCTGGATCTATTTGTAAGTGAATCTGGGTTGGATGTAAATGGAGTAGAGTTCGTCTCTGCTAGATATAGGCATCTTTTATCCCATCGAAAAATTCACGCTCAGTTCTTTGTTTATAGAGTTGAAGAGATTCCTGCTTTGTTAAAGACGGATTCTGTAGTCTTTGAAGATTTATTAGGACTTCCTATTCATCGATTAATAGAAAAATTTATTTCTGATTGTCCGGGATTCTTTAAATTAGATGGAAAATCCTGAAATTTAAACTGAATAGTTTTTTTAGAATCATAACTTTGTCTAAATATTCAAATTATGGCTGGTGTAAATAAAGTAATTTTAATAGGTAATATTGGGAAAGATCCAGAGATAAAGTCATTCGAGAATAATCGTGTGGCAAATTTTTCTTTGGCTACAAGTGAGACTAGAAAAAACAAAAGCACAGGAGAAAGAACCACCTATACTGAGTGGCATAGTATTGCCGTTTGGGGACCGCTGGTAGAGATAGTCGAAAAATACTTAAGAAAAGGTTCTCAAATTTATTTGGAAGGGAAACTTAGAACAAGGTCTTGGGATGGAAATGACGGAACTAAAAGATATACAACCGAAATAGTAGCGGATAGTTTTACTATGCTTGGAAAGGCTCCTATAGAAGGAGGGTCTAATACTCCTCCAGCTCAGGCAAGTGAAAATGAAACAAGTACAAAAGGGGAGTCATTGCCGGATGATGACCTTCCGTTTTAGTCGTTAATTTAAAAACTATATTTTGGACCCTGTCATTTTATGCGATAGTCTGTTTTCTGTTATTTTTTTGCAAGTTATAGGTGAATTGAGCTTTTGGGTGTTTTCGCTCGTGATGATAGTTCTTTTAGTAGCGAGTGCTCTAATTTCAGGTTCAGAAGTAGCCTTTTTTTCTATTGTGCCTTCTCAGGTAGAAGAGTTGAAATCCAGCCAAAAAACCGAAGACCGTATTATTCTGAATTTATTAATGCTTCCCGAAAAGGAGTCCGCTTCTCGAAAGCTTCTCGCTACCATTTTAATAGTAAACAACTTTATAAACGTAGCTATTATACTCATTTCTTCCTTTGTGGTCGATCCTTTTTTTACAGAACCTTCCAATCCAGTGTTTCAGATACTGGTTCAAGTTGTATTTGTTACGTTTCTTTTAGTGCTTTTTGGGGAAGTGATTCCTAAGGTTTATGCTACGTCTAATAATTTAGGGTTGGCTTCTTTTATGGCTAAGCCGATGGTGTTCTTGTCTAAGGTTTGCGACCCTATTAGCAGGCCATTAATTGGTCTTACTAGGTTTATTGACGGCAGGTCAGCTTCTTCTGCAAATAGTATCAGTATTGATGAACTGAGTCAAGCCTTAGATCTTACCAATGATGATTTCAGAACCGAGGGAGAGCAAAAAATCTTAGAAGGTATAATTTATTTTGGGACTAAGGATGCTAAGCAGGTAATGACTTCTAGAGTTGATATTCAGGCTATAGATATAGAAACTTCATTTGATGAAGTCCTCGAAATAGTAAGTAAAATAGGTTTCAGTAGAATTCCTGTTTACTCCGAAACGCTTGACTCTATAAATGGAGTGCTTTACCTGAAAGATTTACTGCCATATATTCATAGAAAACATTTTGAATGGACTAAGCTTCTTCGGGTTCCGTTTTTTGTTCCTGAGAATAAAAAAATAGATGATTTATTAAGAGAGTTCCAAGAAAAGAAAATTCATATGTCGGTAGTAGTAGACGAATATGGAGGAACTTCTGGTGTAGTAACATTAGAGGATATTATTGAAGAAATCGTTGGAGATATTACTGATGAGTTTGATGACGATGACCTTCAGTACTCTAAGTTGGATGAGAATACGTTTGTTTTCGAAGGTAAAATATCGTTAATCGATTTGTATCGGGTTACTGATCTCGATGGAGACGATATGGAAAACGCCAAGGGAGACTCAGATTCCTTGGCAGGTTTTATTATTGAACAATGCGGCAAGATTCCACTAAAAAACGAAAAAATATCGTTCAATAATTTAACGTTCATTATTGAGGCTGCGGATAAAAGAAAAATTAACAGAGTAAAAATTATAATCGGTAATGAGGAATAAATTTTCTGTAAGCTGTTTTTTATGTTTGCTGCTTGTCATTACTTCGTGCAGTGATGATGATTACTTTTTGCCAAAACCAAAAAGTTATTTCAGAATAGATTTGCCAGGAAAAAAATACGAATCCACAAGTTCAGAACTACCTTTTTCTTTTGAAAAACCGGTGTTTTCCATTATTCAAAAACGTAAAAACATTAATCAGTTTAATCTGGTGTTTCCTCTGCATAAAGCGAAAGTTCATTTCACCTATTTTTCACTAGAAAATCAGGAAATTCAACCATTTTTGGAAGATGCCTATAATTATGCTTACAAGCATAACTCAAAGGCTACTGCTATTAACACCTCTAATCACAGACTGGACAGCACCCATGTTTACGGGTTGAGTTATGAGCTTAAGGGAAATGTAGCGTCTCCATTGCAGTTCTTTGCCACAGACAGCGTTTCTCACTTTTTAAGAGGCGCTCTTTATTTTGACCATAGTCCTAATGCAGATTCCATAGCTCCAGTACTGGAGTATATAGAAACTGATATCGAGCACTTTTATAAAACTTTAGAGTGGAAGAATTAGATCTAATTGTTGACCTTGGAAACTCGTATCTAAAGTTTTGCTTTGGAAATCAAGGTGTTCTGGGAGAGAAATATTCAGTGCCTAACCATGAGGCATTAATCACCCTTGAAAAAGAGTTGGAAAAAGTCAAGTTGTGCTCTATCATTTTATCTTCGACTGCTTCAGAAGAGGAGACGAAATCAGTTCTTGGTTTTTTAGAATCCAAAGGAAATGTACATTACTTCAGCCATAAAAGTGATCTGGTTTTCGAAATGGGTTACCAAACACCTGGGACGTTAGGCCTGGATAGAATAGCAAATATAAGTGCGGCAGCAGTTATTTTCCCTGGTGTCTCTTCGTTAGTCATAGACATAGGGACTTGTATTACTTATGATGTTCTTTGGGGTGGAGCCACTTATTGCGGGGGAGCTATAACCCCAGGTTGGCGAATGAGATTTAAGTCAATGAATGATTATTCGGCTAGGCTGCCATTTCTCGAAACGTTAGACTGCCAATTTTTCCCAGGAAAGAGTACAGAAGAGAGTCTTAAGTCAGGTGTTTTTTATGGAATTTTAGGAGAGATTCATCAGTTTATAAATGAAACTGAACAATCTTTCGGAGAAGTAAAAGTTCTCATTACCGGAGGAGATGCATTCCATTTTGTAGGTGGAATAAAAAAGACGATTTTTGCCAACCCAAAACTTACCCTGAAGGGGCTGTATGAAATACTTAAACATAATAATTAGGTCGTTAGTTTTTACTCTAGTCTTTGTTAGTTCTGCTCTTGTTAGTGAGGCACAGCTAAACACTATTTCACCATATTCTCGATTTGGACTGGGTGAGCTGGAGTCTCAAACTCCAAGTTATGGCCATGGCCTATCAGGTTCTATGATAGCACTAAGCACGCCTTTTTCTGTGAATTTCACAAACCCAGCTAGCTATAGTAGTTTAGCTAGACCTGTATTCCAAACAGGTGTAACGGTTAAGAACTTTCAATTAGAAAACGCTGATGTAAGTGAGCGGAGCTCTCTTTCTAAGATAAACGAGATGAGCATTGGTATTCCTTTAGGCAAAGGGCTTGGAGCAGCTTTTGGTGTTTTTCCCTTTAGTTCTGTTGGATATGAGTTGTCAGAGAATTCAGTTGTGTTGCCTGACGGTACTTCTGCAGAGTACAGGTATTCCGGAAACGGAGGGTATACGAAAGGTTTTTTGGGAACCTCTTACAAGAAAAATTATTTTAAAGACACAGTGGTTAAGACGGCTAAAGGATTGGAAGTAGATACGGTTAAATATCTTAACTCTTACGTTTCTTTAGGAGTCAATGGAAACCTGTTATTCGGTTCAGCGGACTATGGAAGGGATGTTATTTATGATGAGCTCTCAGGAATTTACCATAGAAAAGAAAGTAGAACTGTCTCTATGGGTGATGGTAGTCTGACTTTTGGAGCTTTGTTTAAAAAGAATCTTCGAATTAAGCATGAGTACAGAATTGGAGAGAGTGTCAAAACCTCAGATTGGGATGTTACCGCTGGTTTGAGCTATAGTCTTGAAAACAACGTAGGGTTTACATCTGAGAATTTGATTCAGAATGCAAATTATAGTTCGTCTTTGGATGAGTTAAGTGCCCAGGATACTATATCCTACTCAGGAGAGGTTGATGGTGAAATCATTCTTCCGGCAGAGTTAAGAGCAGGGCTTGTGTTTAGTTTTGTAAATGAAAAGGAAAGACAGTTAGAGCTTTCTATGGAATGGAAAAATCAAAATTGGGAGAACTATTCTAATTCGTTAGAAGATACGGGTAGCATAGATAGGTACGGAAATGCTAACTCATATTCTTTAGGAATGCTATTAACACCTAGACCGGTGGGCAGCTCCAATACTCCTTGGTACATGACTACTATTTATCAAGTAGGCGTTCGATATGGAGATGGTTACTTGAAGTTTAGTGATGAAGCCCTAACAGAAAAACGTGTTTCACTTGGTGTTTCCATTCCTTTTTTAGGAAGCAATTCTTATAGTAGATTGAATTTAGGCATGGATTTTGGAACTTGGGGTTCTACCGATAACGGATTAATAAAAGAGACCTCTTTGAGTTCATATATAGGTATTAGTATTATGCCTCACAAAAACGATAAGTGGTTTGTAAAAAGTAAATACAGATAAACAACAAGAGAGATGAAAGGAATTTTAATTTTAACACTAAGCACTTTATTATTTACTTCTAGTTATGCTCAAGATGAGGCGTGCTGGGGAGAAACAGAAGACCAGAAAACTCTTTGTAGAGAAGCTTATGGCATCTGGCAGGGAGACAGAGAGCAGGGGAGTGTAGATATAGCTTACCAGTCGTGGTTGAAAGTAAAAGGAATCTGTCCTCCATGTGTTAGTGAAAAATTATACACGGAAGGAGCCAAGTACTTTTCTGCATTTATGAAGAAGAATAAAAGCGATTCTGTTGTGCAGCAGATGTATTTGGATTCGCTATTGCACATGTATGATGCTAGAATAGAATATTTTCCTAGAAAAAAAGCTTACGTTCAAGGGAAGTATGGTACGCAGTTATTTAAATACAGACCTGCTGAGTATGAAAAAGCACAAACTTACTTAAAGCCCTCTATTGATAGTGGTAAAGAGAAAAGTGCTGCTTCTGCGTTGCAAAGCTATTATTACACTATTTACATGCAGTATGCTTCGGCTGTAGAATCTAAGGATTCTCTAATGAAGGTGAATAAAAAAATAGAGCTTTTAAAAGAATTCGTGAGAATAAGTGATTTTGTAGATGGGGGTATGAGTCTTGCTAAAAAGGAGGCGCAGAAAGCCAGCTATGAAAAAGTGAGAAAGAATCTCTTGAAGATTTTTCTTCAGGTAGAGTCAGATTGCGAGTCTTTATTGAACTTGGTGAAGAACAACTTGGTGGTTGAAGGAGACGCTGAGTCTATGAAGACTGCCGTAACCATCTTAACTTTAAAGGAGTGTACAGAGAGCGATGAATATACTAGATGGGTTCCAGAGACCGATGATGGTACTGCTAAGTCGGCATACTCTATAGGGTTAATCCTGTTAAAAGGGGAAATGTACCAAGAGTCGTTAATGTGGATAGAGCTAGCTGCGACTAGATGTGAATCTGAAGAGTGCGGTGAGATGATGAGTTATTTACAACGAGCGGGTCAAATAGCCAACTTAAATAAAGAAACATCAAAAGCTAAAAAGTATGCTCGTCAGATTCTAGCAGCCGATCCTAATAGTGGTGATGGGTATTTAATTTTGGCAGATGCCTGGAGTAACAGTAACTGCAATGACGAAAAGTTTGGAAGAGCTTGTTCATATTGGGTAGCGTATGATTACTACGCTAAGGCAAAAAGAGTAGACCCTTCAGTAGCTGAAAAAGCGAATAAGAGCATGAATTCGGTGAGAAAGGGCTGGCCTGTAAAAAGAACTGTATTTCAGCAAGGAGTTGAAGTCGGGACTTCTTATAACTGCTGTGGTGTTACCACTACGGTTAGAACTTCAGATTAATTGAAAAAGAAAAAATATAATTATTTATCTATTCCGGTCGTTTATATAATGGCCGGAATATTTTTTTCATGTCAAAATACCATGGAAGAAATAGAGTCTGCAAATGATGGCTCTATACTTCCTTCACAAACTATAAAGAACGGATCCTTCGATTACACTGAAAAAGGGAAGCTATTGCACAGAATAGCTTCAGGTGAAATGAATCAATTTGAAAATGAAAACCTGGAGGCCAGCGTTTATGTTCGTGTAGAAATGTTCGATGCTGCTGAAAATGTTGAGGCTGTGTTGACATCTAAGGAAGGAACCTATCTTAAATCTAAAAGTACAGTTATCGCCAGAGACTCCGTTAGATTAAAAAATGCTGAAGGGGATGTTTTGATGACAGAGGAGTTAACTTTATATCAGGATAGTAATTTAATTGTTACAGATTTTCCAATCGAAATTCATAAAGGAGATAACGTTATTTTTGGAGAAGGGCTAAGAGCCGATGCTAGTTTTAAAAAGTATACCATTCTAAACCCTGCCAATTCTAGAATAATAGTACCAGAAAGAGAAAAGACAAACCAAAAATGATAGATAAAAATCACCTTACCAGTATTAATCGAATAGTAATGTATGTTTGGTTGGGTATGGCAGTGCTTGGGCTTATAGTTTCAGGAATTATTTATTTTAGTTCTGAATCAGAAGGAATTTCTACTTACTTAGTTCTTTCGCTCATTTGTTTCATGATGTATGGTTGGAAGAGGTTTCAGGTGTCTAAGTTTTCCTAAATTGAAAAAGTAGAATGACCACAAGTCTTATTATTATTTTTATAACACTACTGTTCTCAGCCTTTTTCTCTGGAATGGAGATTGCTTTTGTGTCTGTCAACAGGTTAAAAGTTGAACTAGATAGAGAACAAGGTTCTTTTGCAGCCAGGTTAGTTTCTAAGCTGCTTGATCGGAAGAAGGTTTTTATTAGCGCTATGCTGATAGGAAATAACATAGCCATAGTGATTTATGGCATCTATGCAGGGGATTTAATAACGGATTTAATCGTAAATAAATCTTCTTTTTTAATAGAGTCTAGAGTTAGCTCTTTGCTGTTAAAGACATTTATCTCCGCCATAATAGTCCTTGTCACCGCAGAATTTCTTCCGAAGGCTTTTTTTGGGTTAAAGCCGAATAAATGGCTGAATATTTTTTCTCTACCGCTTACATTTATTTATTATCTATTGTATCCCTTAGCCAAATTTATCAGTTGGTTATCCAAAACATTAATCTCTGCAGTAGTGAAAGGAGACATGACCAGTGAGGAGATCGCGTTTGGTAATATTGATTTGAACTATTACCTGAGCGAGTTTAGATTAGAGGAACAACAAGATTTGGATCATGAGATCCAAATCTTACAAAACGCCCTAGACTTCAAAGACCTCAAGGCTAGAGATTGCCAGATTCCTAGAAATGAATTAGTGACGCTAAACATAGAAGAGTCTATAGAAACCCTTAGGCAGCAATTCATAGACACTGGCCTGTCAAAAGTGTTGATATATAGAGAAACAGTAGATAATATAATTGGTTACGTGCATTCTTCAGAACTATTTAATAAACCTGAGAGTATTAAAACGGTAATCAGACCTGTTAGTATAGTTCCTGAGGCTATGCCGGCCAATGAAGTCCTAGAACAGCTAATTAAGCAAAAGAGGAACTTAGCAGTTGTTGTAGATGAGTTTGGAGGAACCTCCGGAATAGTAACCATAGAGGATATCGTAGAAGAGCTTTTTGGTGAGATAGAAGATGAACATGATCTAGATGAATTAACGGAGGTTAAGATTTCCGATAATGAATACAAGCTAAGCGCTAGGTTAGAAATTGATTATTTAAATCATAAATATGGGCTCTCATTACCTGAGAATGACGAGTATGAAACACTTGGGGGGATGATAGTGCATTACCTTGAAGAAATTCCTAAGAAGAACTCTAATGTTCTCATCGAGAAGTTTGTGCTCACAGTACTTTCAGTTACAGATACTAAAATAGAAGAGGTTAAAGTCAGTATTAACGATAAATAAGCTTTTATAGCTGCCGAAACATCACTAAATTTGCCGATCTTAAAAATTTAAAAGATTTAGCTATGGCAATGATTGAAAACATCCGAAAAAGAAGGGGCCTTCTTATTTTCTTTATCGGTATAGGTATGTTAGGATTCCTGGTTCCCTATGACGCTGTAATGTCCCTTTTTGGTAAAACGCCAGGAAGTGAGACTATTGGAGAAATAAATGGAAAGGTAATTAACCAAGGCTCGTTTCAGAAAGATCTTTTGGCTGTTCAGCAGTCTAACCTTTACAGAGGTGATGATAATATTTCTAGTGCCGCTTGGACTGACCTCGTGAATGAAACGCTATACGCTGAGGATTTAGATGCTGCTGGATATGTAGTAGGAGATGAGGAATACGAAGATGTTATTCTTGGTGTTAGTCCTTCTGCGATGGTAAAGCAAGCTTATTATGGAGGAGTTGTAAATGATGAGACCAGAGCCAAAGCTCAAGAATTATTCGAAACGCAGCCTGCCCTTAGTGCTAGGGCTCAAAAATCAATGATCGTAAAGAGATATAAGCTCGAAAAGCTAGAATCTTTATTAAAGAAAGGAATTTATGCTAATTCTTTAGATGCAGAGAGAGATTATCTTTTAAAGAACGATAAGGCAAGTGTTTCTTTTGTTTCTGTTAAGTATTCAGACTTATCTGATTCTACTGTCACTGTCTCTGATAGTGAAGTGATGAGCTTCTTCAATAGGAATAAGAACAACGCTAAGTATCAGCAAAGACCTTTTAGAGAAGTGAGATACCTCGAGTATGATGTATTTGCATCTCCTCAGGACTCAACTGTTTTAATGAGTGAGTTAGCAGAGTTTAAAGCTAAGTTTATCTCTAGTAAGGATGATAGTCTTTACGTAATTGATCATTCAGACGATAGAATTTACAGAAAAGAAACTTATGCAGCTGGAACTACAGCTGGAGTTACAGATTCTTTATTAAATAAAGGGAATGTTGGTGATGTTGTAGGTCCTTATGAAGATGGGGGAGTTTACAAATTAGCGAAAATTGTAGAGAAAAAGCCAGTAGTAAGCAGAGTTAATGGAAGACATATATTTTTAAAATCTGGATTCCAGAGAGTAGAAAAAGATTCTGTATTAACCTTGGCAGACAGTATAAAAACGCTTTTAGAAGGTGGGTCTAGTTTCTCTAGCCTTGCTGCTAAATGGTCTGCAGATGAAAGTAACTCTTCCAAAGGAGGGTCTTTAGGTTGGTTATCTCCAGATGATGAAATTGATCCAGAAGAAAAAGTAAGAAACCAGTTGAGAAGCATTCTTGTAAATGCTGAAAAAGGAGCTGTTAGAATATCAGAAGTCCCTGGTGGAGTAAGTATTTCAGAAGCTACTAATTTTGAGTATGACGGAGAAAACTCTATTCTAGCAGTAATCTCTAGAGACATTAAAGCCTCTGATTCTACTCAAGATGAGCTGTACTCAGATGTAAGTTCTTTTGCGTTGCAATACACTTCAGGTGAAGAGCTAATGGCTACAGCTGAAGAGCAAGGACTTTCTGTAATAGAAAAGAAGATAACTAAAACGAGTAGAACTGTTTCAGGATTGACCAGTTCAGAATCTATAGTTAGATGGATTAACTCTAGAGATGTTGATCTAGATGAGGTTTCGAAAATATTTGATGTAGACGGAAAATTCGTAGTGGCTACAGTTTCTAAAATTCAAGATGAAAAGACTCCTGAGTTTTCAACGGTAGAGGATGATATGAGAGCAGACGCTCTTAATGAGGCGAAGTTCAAGTTTGTAAAAAGCGCGATGTCTGAAGGTAACTTAGATGAGATTAAGGATGCCGTGGATGGGTCTACTAAGAAAACATCGAAATTGACGTTCAGTTCTAATAACCTAAATGGATTAGGTAATAACGAGCCTGAAGCTGTAGGGTTAGCATTTGGGTCACCTGCTGATGCTATTACTAGAGTAGTGAAAGGAGATCAAGGAGTAGCTGTAATTCAGGTTATTGATAAAACACTTGCTCCTGAAAAAGCTAGTTATTCTGATGACCAAGCTTTACTTCAAACTTCTTTTGGCAACTTATATAATAGAATTAAATCTTCACTTACTACTCAGATGGTAAAGGACGAAAGAAACAGATAATAGTAAAATTAAATACGCTACAAATAAAAAGGCTACTCACATGAGTAGCCTTTTTATTTATAAGGATATCTTGATTTAATACGCGACTAAGAAAACTATCTTAGTTCGGCTTGAAATTGTTTCTTGTAGCCGTTTAGAATCCGTTCCATAGTCTTCTCTATGGTTTTATCCTCTAAAGTTTTTGAGTGATCTCCCAGAGTGTATCTAAGCGCATAACTCTTCTTTCCTTTAGGCAGTTTGTCTCCTTCATAAACGTCAAATAAGGAAACTCCTTTTAGTATTTTACCTCCCAGTTGGTTGGCTACGGCTTCTAGCTCTTCATATTTTATCTGTTCATCTAGAAGTAAGCTTAGATCTCTTTGAACTTCAGGAAATTTCGATACGGAAGAATATTTAATCGCAGGAGTATTTACCTTATGAATTGCAGTCCAATCTAAAAAGCATAGAAACACCTCCTGCTTTATGTTGAAATGCTTAAGTTCTTTGCTTGTGGCTTTTCGGGCGCTTCCTATAATGACCTTTTTCGATTTGATCTCTAGATAATTTCCAGTTTGGCTTATGGAATAAGGAACATTTATGTTTTGTAACACAGATTCAATACTTTGAACTAAATGAACCATTTCAGTTTTCACTTTTCCATTTAGCCAACCTTCTTTTTGAGTAAGGCCAGACTTCATCAGTCCAAGTATATGCTTTTCTTTATAGCCAGATTCTGCTTTTGCATAAACATTACCGAACTCATAGAACATTAGGTTTGAAGACTTTCTGTTCATATTAAATGAGGCGGCTTGAAGCATGTTGTAAGCCAAGTTCGTTCTGAGCTCTGCTAAATCTTTACTGAGTGGATTTAGTAATTTTACAGCGTCACCAAAAACTTCTGAGCTGCACACGCTAGAATGCTCTTCAGCGGTTAGGCTGTTGTTCATGATTTCATTAAATCCTTGAGAGCTCAGCATGTCAGCTACTCCCGTTCTAATGCGCTCTGAGTTGTTTTGATTAAAATAAGAGAGAGAAGAGTTTAGTTTCTCAGGCAGAGGGATGTTGTTGTATCCGTATATTCTAAGAATCTCCTCTATTACATCAGCCTCTCTAGTGACATCTACTCTGTATTTAGGTGCGTAGCAAATCCACTTGGTGTCTCCTTCTGTTTTTTCAATTTCAAAATCTAGGTCTGTTAAGATATTTTCCATTTTAGAAAATGGAATATCAAGCCCGATCATCTTCTGGCATCTCACAGGAGAAAAGTCAATTTTACATTTTTCTCTTGTTTTAGAGGTGGTATCTATAACACCTTGTTCTAGAGCGCCACCGGCATGCTCCAGAATTAAATCGATAGCTCGCGAAATTGCAGGCTTACACATGTCAGGGTCTACGCCTCTTTCGAATCTAAATGATGCATCGGTGTTTAGCTGGTGTCTTTTTGCGGTTTTTCTAACGCTAATAGCATCGAAAACAGCGCACTCTAGGAATATATTCGTTGTTTTAACAGATACTCCAGAGTCAATTCCGCCAAACACACCTGCTAAGCATAACGGTTTAGAGTTAGCATCTGCGATAGTAATATCATTTTTGTCTAGTATTCTCTCTTTTCCATCTAGAGTGGTGAACTTAACGCCTTCTTTAGCCTTCATCACCTTAACTTCATTGGCTCCTATTACATCTAGATCGAAAGCATGTAGGGGGTGTCCGAGTTCATGCAGAACATAGTTAGTTATATCTACAATATTATTTATTGGTTCTATCCCTATAGTTTTAAGCCTTCTTTTGATTAACTCACTAGACTCTTTAACAGTCACTCCTTTTATTACTGCTCCTAAGTATTTTTCACAATCTTCTGGATTTTCAATAGCTATTTTGAACGTCTTATTATCCCTAATAGGATGATGACTAAACTCTAGAGGTTTTAACTCTAGGCCTTTTTTAGATTCAGTACTCGAGTGTTTTAGCCCGACCAATAAATCTCTAGCTACTCCCAAGTGCCCTAGAGCATCAGTTCTGTTGGGAGTTAAGCCTATTTCTATACAGGTATCACTTGAAAGTCCTAGGTGCTCTGCAGCAGGGGTTCCTGGAATTGTTTGAGAATCTAGAACCATAATTCCGTCATGGCCTTTTCCCAAACCTAACTCATCTTCTGCGCAGATCATCCCTTCTGAGACCTCTCCTCTTATTTTTCCTTTCTTTATTTTAAAAGGATCTCCCGATATAGGATGAAGTTCGGCTCCAATCGTAGAAACCATTACTTTCTGCCCCTCCGCTACGTTTGGCGCACCACAAACAATCTGCAGTGCCTTAGACTCTCCTATGTTCACTTTGGTTATGCTTAATCTATCAGCATTTGGGTGTTGTCGTTTCTCTAAAACTTCTCCTACTAACACTCCTTTTAGGCCTCCTTTAATAAGGTCTACGGTTTCTATTTTTTCTACCTCTAACCCTGTGTCAGTTAATATAGAAGCGATTTCTTCCCGTGGTAATGTGATGTCAGCAAAGTCTTTCAACCAGTCTAGTGATATTTTCATAAATCCTTTTTTCGAACAGATACAAATTTATGAAACTACGACTCTCTAAAGCGCTATAATTACGATTAAACCTCAATAATAAAAGAGTTACATCTATTTGGGGGCACAAATAAAAGGAAAGCGATAGGTAATTAACGTGAAGATTATTCTTTGAAGTCTAAGTTAGCCGTCTAGAATTGGAAAAATGCTAGTTTGTGATTTGGATTAATTCCTTGTGTTTTACGACCTGCTTAGAGTGTGAGTTTAGCCTGGTTTAAGTAACCTAGATTAGGGGTTGGAGGCTTATGACTTCGAGTTTTAACTAGTTCTGGAAAGAAGTGTTTTTTTGTCTTAACGTTTCGCCATCGAACTTTATTTTGATTATAAAATTGGAATCGATGGCTTTGTTACTCCAGCGCGCCGGCTCCCAGGCGGGCATTCTGTCTATTACTGAACTAGCAGATTTATTGAAAATGTAGGCTGAGCTAGCGAGAATTTCTTGAGAAGTAATTTTTCCAAATTTGTTGATACTTAAATTGAACGTCACTTCACCTTCAGAAATATCCAGTAAATCCGCTTGATAAGGAAATTTTAAATGGACTGATATGAAGTTCTCCAGCTGTTCTTGGCCATTTTCAAATCTAGCTAGGCAAGATTTTCTTTTAAAAGTTTCGGCTATTTCGTCAACTGAAGGATAGAATCTGTCAGGTTTTTTTTCCCCAAACAGGGTGTACCTTTCCCAAACGCCTATTCTAATTCCGTTTTTGAAAACTCCTTTAGATTCGATTTTTCCATTGCGGTGAAAAAAGGTACATAAACCATGGAGAATGGTTATTTCCTTATCCAGATAATGACCCTTCATTTGCGGAAAATCTGTTAAATAGAATACTTCAGCATAGAAAAGGTTTTCATTGTGCTGTTGAACGGTTCGGTAATATTTTGCCCCGTTCATGTCACTTATTGGATTGAAATTTTCATCCAAGAAAGTTTTGTCATCTTGCAAAGCAAAAGCGTTAGCTGAGAATGCGATTAGTAAAAAGGTTAGTACCCGTTTCATCGTATATTAGCGTTCTAGAAGGTTCATTTGGTTTTACAAAGATAGTAATTTCCATGTGTTTTTGTTTTTGATGTCAAATTGACCTAGAGGTCATGTAATTTAAGGTTTTATGGATTATCAGTTTGAAAAAGAGTGGAATGAATTGACTAAAGATTTAGCTGAAACTTTCAAAATGGATATGGATTTACAGTCAGTGCTTTTCCTGATAGGTGTGCAGGAATTAGGTGTAGGCTTTAGAGAGTTTAAAAAGCAGGAAAAAATGGATTTAATGCATATTGCGATATGCAGACTACTAGAGCCTTACGGGTACTATCTTTATTCGGGTAAAGATAAAGATGGGTGGCCTCATTATGATGAAAAACAAAAAGTCCCTACGTTGTCAGCTGGCGAACAAGAAAAATTAATGAAAACTGCAGTGATTGAATATTTCAGTACAGCTGATGCTTAAAGAGTTTCTACTCAATTAGGATACTCTCTTCCGAAGTTTCCTGTTCTTCTATTTTTATTATACCACTTCCGAGTAAACTTCCCTTGATCACCTCGATGTCTAAAACAGCAAAACCACTTTGACCTGATTCATAGAAATCTGAAAAGTTGAAAGATGCTATACCACTTCCATTTGTGAATTGAGTTGTATCGAAACGTGTCTGCCCAGTTCCAAATTTGAATAAATGTACTTCAGCTCCAGGAACGGGAGTTCCAGCAGAATTTAGAACAGTCACAGACGCTATAGTCTCTTCTATTTTAAAGCAAGACTGAAGAGCTAAACCTAAGAAGATAGAGAGGAGAATAAGATATCTTTTCTTGAACATCACGTTAATTTTAAATTAAGTACAGCTATTACTAGCAAAATGTTGCCTGCTGATTCATTAAAAACGGTATGAATCATTAAATTCGCAAGAAATATTAGACCGCAATTTAATCAATTATTTAAATATGAAGTATACACTTATATTGTTATTCGGAATTTGTTCTATTACGTTTACTAGCTGCAGCGAAGAGGCGGCTCCTAGTCTTAAAAAAGAAGAAAGACCTTCTGCACCAGCAGCAGTTCCTGAAGGAGAATCCTTGAAAAGAGAAGAGGTGAAGATTTCTAAATATGTGAAATTGTCTACTGAGATGGGAGATGTAGAAATAGGGCTCTATGACAATACTCCTCTACACAGAGATAATTTTTTAAAGCATGCTGAGTCTGGGTTTTATAAGGACCTATTGTTTCATAGAATAATAAAAGGATTTATGGTTCAAGGGGGCGACCCTAACTCCAAAGGTGCTTCATCCAGCACGAATCTTGGCAGTGGTGGCCCGGGGTATACTGTCCCGGCAGAGTTTAACCCTAGTTTAATCCATAAAAAAGGAACCTTAGCTGCGGCCAGGAATAATAACCCTCAAAAGGAGTCATCTGGTTCTCAATTTTATTTGGTTCAAGGTAAAATTATGACTGACAGTCAGTTAGACGGATTGGAGAAGAGTGTTGCCAGAAATATGCCTGGTTTTACGTACACCAAAGAGCAAAGAGAGATATATAAAACTATAGGCGGAACTCCCGCGCTTGATATGAATTATACAGTTTATGGAGAGATAGTAAAAGGATTAGATGTTATAGACAAAATAGCAGCCGTGGTAACGGCAGGAGGTGATAGACCGGTTGATGATGTTAAAATGAATATTACAATCATAGAATAATGAGATTATTAATAATAATATTAAGTGTTTCACTTCTTAGTTGCGGTGCAAATGATAAGACTATTGCTACGCAGACTAATGAGCAGCCAGTAGTCGAGACGATTGATAAGACTATTGCTGAAGCTTTAGTTAATGATATTCCTGCTGGAAAAGAGGCAGTACTTTCAACCATTTATGGAGATATGACCATCTTACTTTATGATGAGACTCCATTACACCAAGAGAATTTTATTAAGCTTGTGAATGAATCATTTTATGATGATTTAATCTTTCATAGGGTGATTAACTTTTTCATGATTCAGGGGGGAGACCCTGCTTCAAGAGGAGCATCTGCCGATACGAGATTAGGCGGAGGAGGCCCAGGGTATTCTGTGCCAGCTGAATTCAATCCTAAATTTGTGCATAAAAAAGGGGCTTTGGCTGCTGCTAGGACTAATAACCCTAAGAAAGAATCCTCTGGATCTCAGTTTTATATAGTTCATGGTAAAAAACAGAATGATGCTGATGTCAATTCTATAGAAGCTAGAATAGCTCAGAAAAACCCAGGCTTTAAGTATACTGAAGCACAGAGAGCTGAGCTTATTCAAAATGGAGGAACTCCTTTTTTAGATATGGATTACACTGTTTTTGGAGAAGTTATTTCTGGACTTCAGGTGATAGATTCGATAGCGAAAGTGGCCACGTTGTCTGGTGATAGACCGCTAGTAGATGTGAGAATGTCTATAAAAATGTCTAAATAATGATAGAAGAGTTAGAAAAGTTAAGGAAAGAGATTTCTGATTTCAAAGCGAAGTCTTCTGAAGAGATAGAGCAGTTTAGAATTAAGTTTTTGGGCAGACAAGGGATCTTCAAAGAGCTATCGGCTAATTTTAGAACTGTAGCTAATGAACAGAAGAAGGAGGTAGGAATAAAGCTTAATGAGCTTAAGAACCTCGTTCAAAATAAGATCGAGAACTTTTCTTTGAGCTCTGATTCTCCAAGTGGAGAGTCTTCTGCAGAAGATTTTACGCGCAGCTCAGGTGGCATAGAATTAGGGAGCCGCCATCCAGTTTCACTTATTAGAAGGGAAATTCTCGATATTTTTAGTAGAATTGGATTCTCTATTTCGGAAGGTCCTGAAATAGAAGATGATTGGCATGTTTTCGAAGCTTTGAATTTCCCGCCAGAGCACCCAGCTCGAGATATGCAGGATACTTTTTTTATAGAGAAAGATCCTGATATGATTTTAAGAACTCATACAAGTAGCGTTCAGGCCAGAGTGATGAAAAACACTCCTCCTCCTATAAGAACGGTTTCGCCAGGAAGAGTTTTTAGAAATGAAGCCATTAGCTCCAGGTCTCACTGTATTTTTCATCAGATAGAAGGTTTATACATAGATAAGGACGTTTCATTTGCTGATTTAAAGCAAACCCTATCCTATTTTACTAAAGAGTTTTTTGGAAAAACAGAGATAAGGTTAAGACCTTCATACTTCCCGTTCACTGAGCCAAGCGCTGAGATGGATGTTTATTGGGGGCTAGAAACTGAAACGGACTATAGAATAACTAAAGGCACGGGATGGTTAGAGATCTTAGGTTGTGGAATGGTTGACCCTAATGTTTTAGCTAACTGCGGTATAGATTCGAATGAATATTCTGGATTCGCTTTTGGGATGGGAATAGAAAGAATAGCTATGCTTAAGTATCAAATAGATGATATTCGAGTACTTTTTGAAAATGATGTTCGTGTTTTAAATCAGTTTAAAGGAGCTTAGTTGTGATGTCCTAGGTTAGATTAGGGAGGTTAAAAACGAGTTTAGCTCCTTTGCTTTCTTCGCTTTCGAGTGAGATTTTTCCTCTAAGCTTGTCCGAGGCTATCTTTACTAGATATAGTCCTAAGCCAGCACCTTTGGACTTATGGGTCCCCTTAACGAACATGTCAAATACCGAGTCTTTTACTTTTGTGGCTATTCCTTGTCCGTTATCTTCAATACATACAGATGCTCCTGAACTATCTGTTGTAATTGATATTTTGCAATAGTCAGAGGAAGAGCCTAGTCTATATTGCATGGAGTTAAGAATGGTTTTTTTTAGAATAACCCCGATTAAGCTAGGGTCACTGAAAAAGGGAGCCTTCTCTCTAATGTGCCATGAAATATCTAACCCTTTTGTCTTATCTGAATTTGAGGTAAAATCTAGATTGTTTTTTATGTCTGAGAAGTTGATTTGCTCAATCTTGGGCTCGATCTTTTTATAATCTACTGCTCTAGAAAGGTTGAGTAAAATGTCATCCATCTGATTAGCGCAGCTCTCTATTAGTGTGGTGTACTTTAAAAGTTGCGCTGGATTAGTTTCGGTTTTTAGCAGAGTGATTAGGCTTTTTATAGAGGTGAGTGGATTTCTTAGGTCGTGAGAAGACTTGTATATGTAGGTGTTTAGTTCAGAGTTTAAGTCTCTAAGCTCTTTGGTTCGCTTGTAAACCTTCCATTCTAAAATTTGTCTGATTTTTTTTCTTTTTCGGATGTAGTAAATCACAAAAACGAGAATAATTGATAGTGAAATGGAAAGGGTGAACAGGGTTGTTTTCCACCCATTCAAAAGCCATTTAGGATCAGCTTTAGCGACAGCAGACTCTCCTTTTTTTATTGTGGGAACATAGATGTATGGACTGTTTTCTAGTTTCCTAATCTTAGTTTCCAGAAGAGAGCGAGAAATGCTGTCAGAGATACTCAAATAGGTATGGGCCTTCTCCCAATCGCCTCGTGCTTTATAGAAATCAGCGATTACTTTGGATGAAGAAATTATCTTTGATTGGTTTTCGGAGTTAAGTGCTAAATTATTTGCCTTATGCAATGCTAGTATGGCGTCGGTTCCTCTCTCGTTAAGCTGATATAACTCGCTTAACCTTAATAGGGCTTCATACCTCTGGTCAAAGTACTTTTCATTAATATATCGAAAGGCTTTTTCCTGAGTTTTTAGGGCATCTCTGTTTCGGCCTATGGAGCCATAGGTATTGGAGAGTTGTACGAGATGTTTGGCTGTTTTTTCTGTGCCGTAGGCTGATTCGCATAGGTCTATGAGACTCTTCTCAGTGTTAATTTTTTCTTGAAATCTCTTTTCAAATCCATATATAGTAGAAAGAGATTCTAAAATCCTCACTTGTTCTACAGTATCATTTAGCTGTCTGAATCCAGATAAAGCAGAGGTGAAAAATTTTTCTGCCTCCTTAAATTCGCCGGCTTCATAGGCAATAGTGCCTATTTCTTTTGTCAGCTCTATCGACTCAATAACTTTCCCTTGTTCTATGTAGTTGTCATGAGCTTGTTTTAAATATTTGATAGCCAGAGAGTAATTTTTATCTCTTTTATGAATTTTAGCACTTTTAATTAAGGTTATGGCTTTTTGATTGATGGCGTTTATTCCATCAAATATTATGTACGCTTCGGTTAAGTAGGTTTGAGCTAAGTCATAGCTTTTATCTTGGCTATAGATTTCGCTGGTATGCAAATAGGCTTCTCCTAATAGCTCTGGATGATGACTCGAATGTTCATTTTCTAGTATTTTTTTTAGCTCGTTTAGCGCTTGAACATCTTTTTTTTCCTGTCTGAGAATTTCGAATTTTAACAGAACGGCTTCGAAATAAGTGCATTGTTCCTTTGATGTATACGTTGTTATAGAATCTAGATAGAAGTACTTGTCTTTAAGGGTTCTTCTAGATTGGAGTTCATCTTTTAGAGAGTAGTCAAACCCGAATACAGCAAAGTCACTTGCCAAGAATGAGATGGTAATCAGTAGAAAAGTAAATATGTGATTTCGTGTCTTCGTCATTTTAGCGCTCGGCAATGCTAATGAGAAAAGAAACGAAATACTTCAGCGTGCGCTAATGATTTTACCGAATTTTTCTAACACTAAGTGTTTAGTTAAATCAATGGCTCCAATCGTATTGGTCTAAATTCTCCAATGAAAGCGTAAGAAGTGATACAGAGTTTATTACATCAAGTTTATGGACCATTTCTATGACCTGATGAATATTCCTTGTCGGAATAGAAATAGCTCCAGCTATAGAGCCTCCTGCGGTCATCTGCTGGAGAGCTGATGTGTCTGTACCACCTGCAGTTAATATTTCTGGTTGCCAGGTGATTTCATTCTTATCTGCCAATTGTTTCATGAATTCTACCATCCGATAGTCACAGACAGTTCTGGAGTCCATGATTTTTATAGCAGTCCCTTTTCCGAGTTTTGTGATTTTATTATGTGCAGTTGACCCTGGTGTGTCAAACGCAATAGTAGTGTCTAAACATATACCAAAATCTGGTTGAATTTCTTGTGACGCTACAGATGCTCCCCTTATTCCGATTTCTTCCTGAACGGTGAAAACAGCGTATAGATCAAAAGGTATGTCCTTCACCTTTTTTAAAGTTTCAATCAGAATATAGACAGATATTCGGTTATCCAGAGATTTGCAGTTGATGCAATCTCCCATTTCTATAAGTTCTCTTTCCCTGGTAATAGGGTCGCCTATTTTTACAAGTTTTTTAACTTCTTCTACAGGAAGGCCGAGGTCTATATAATAGTCCGAAATTTTAGGTGTCTTCGTCCTTTCTTCTGGTGACATAATATGAATGGGTTTGGCGCCCATTACTCCTATTACGTCCTTTTTTCCATGGACTAGAACTCTTTGAGCAGTTAGCGTTTTAGGATCAAACCCACCTAAAGTGTGAAAGTGAATATAGCCCTCATCGCTAATATGAGTAACTATGAATCCAATTTCATCCATATGTGCAGCTACCATTACTTTTTTTCTGCTTTTGCCTTTTTTCAGCACGGTAACATTCCCCATGTTGTCTACACTTACATCGTCTGCTAGGTCTTTAACTTGCGAGAGAATGAAGTCTCTGATTGGTTTTTCGAAACCTGGGGCTCCAGGAGTTTTACAGATGGTATTCAGTAATTTTATATCTACTTTTTTCATTTTCTACTCGTTATAAATAACATCCATTACTACATCTCCTACCGCTTGTAAAGTTTCTTTAGAGATGTTTTCCATATTGTCTTGATGGGTGTGATGGAATTTACCATAACCTCCCATTTGATGCACATGAAACTCCACTATAGCAGCGGAAGGAATCCCTGCAGCATTTACGAATAAGTGGTCATCTGTAGTAGGATTCGTTTTAGCACGCTCAAATAACCCCCCATACCCTAAACTATTCGCTGATTTCCAAATTTTATCTACTACGTTAGACGCGTATTCTAAAGAAGTCCCTTCTCTGGGGAATGCTGCATTTTCACCACCTACCATATCTAGGAGGATTCCATATTTTGCGTTGTAGTTTTTTTTATGTGGTTTGTTAGCCCAGTATTGACTGCCCAGACACCAATCTTTGTAATTAGAGCCCGAAGCATATGTAGGTCTTCCGTAGTCCTCGGAGTCAAATAGAATGATGTCTACTCCATAGTCTGTCGGGTTCTTACTAAGCATGCGAGATATTTCTAAAAGCACACCTACGCCACTTCCGCCATCATTTGCCCCATCTATAGGTTCGTTAATTCGAACAGTGTCCTTATCTGCAAATGGTCGCGTGTCCCAGTGAGCATATAGCATAATTCGCTTTTTCTTTTCTGGTTGAAATTCTGCGATTATATTTTTCATTCGGAGAACAGTTCCATCATAGGCAGTTACGTTGTCTTCTTGAGTAATAATGTTAGCTCCAAAACCTTCTAGTTTGCTTTCTAACCAATTCCCACAAGCTTCAGCTGATGCTGAATTAGGGTTTCTTGGGCCAAAATCCACTTGTTTTTGTACGTATGCGTAAGCGGAGTCTGAGCTGAATTTGGGAGCTTTAATTCTTTTCTTAGCTGTTTGATTAGAACTTTTTTGCTTTGAGTTAGGTTTGCGTTGCAACGCAGAAAAAACGATAAAAAACAAAAATAGAAGTACTGCTAATACGGCTACTATTTTAAAAATGGGTTTATTCCTCATGGTTCCAAGTGCTTCCTTCTTTAGAGTCGTTTATTTTTATATTCAATTGGGCTAGTTGGTCTCTGATTTTATCAGATACTCCCCAGTTTTTATCTTCTCTAGACTGTTTTCTTAAGTCTATGACCAGCTCCATAAGACCTTCTAGTACATGGCCATTGGCATTTGAAGTTTCTTTAACAAACCCCAAAACCTCATGAGAAAAGAGGTTCATGACTTTGTTCAGTAGAGTGAGATTTTTATCGTCAATTTTAGCGCTTCCATCATACACAGAATTAATAATCTTTACTCCTTCGAATAAATGAGCAATTAGAATAGGAGTGTTAAAATCATCATTCATGGCCGCATAACATTTAGCTTGAAGTTCTTCAGCGTTCACCTCGTTTTCATCTGATGGGTGAAGTGATGTAACCGTTTTTAATGCGTTTACTAATTTTTTATATCCCTTTTCTGCAGCTTGCAGGGCTTCGTTAGAGAAGTCTAGCGTACTCCCGTAGTGACTTTGCAACATAAAGAACCGCACGGTCATGGGGCTGTATCCTTTTTCTAATAACTTATGATTACCAGTAACAAGTTCTTCTGGGGTAAATCCGTTACCTTCTGATTTAGCCATTTTTCTGCCGTTAACAGTAAGCATGTTTCCATGAATCCAGTAGTTTACAGGCGATTTCCCGCCAGCTCCTATGTTTTGTGCTATTTCACATTCATGATGAGGAAATTTTAAGTCCATTCCTCCGCCATGTATATCAAAGGTTTCACCGAGGTATTTAGTGCTCATCACTGAACATTCTAAATGCCATCCAGGGAAGCCAATGCTCCATGGAGAGTTCCATCTCATAAGATGATGGGGGTCTGCTCTTTTCCAAAGAGCAAAATCTAGTGAATCTCTTTTTTCAGATTGCCCATCGAGCTCTCTAGTGTTAGAAATTAAATCCTCGATATTTCTTCCAGAGAGTGTTCCGTAGTCATGTGTGGAATTGTATTTTTTCACATCAAAATATACAGAGCCATTAGATTCATAAGCGAAACCATTTTTAATGATTTCTTCTATCATCTCTATCTGTTCCATAATATGACCGGTGGCAGAAGGTTCTATGGAAGGGTCTTGTATATTGAAAAGCCGCATTACGCCGCGAAAACCATTGGTGTATTTCTGAACCACTTCCATAGGTTCAATATTATCCAATTTGGCCTTTCGCGCTATTTTATCTTCTCCTTCATCTCCATCACCTACTAGGTGACCAACATCGGTTATGTTTCTGACGTATCGAACTTTGTAGCCAATGAATTTGAGATATCTAAAAACTACATCAAATGAGAGAAAGGTTCTAACGTTTCCTAAGTGGACATCACTGTAAACAGTCGGGCCACATACATACATGCCTACATTTGGGGCTGAAATAGGGATGAAAAGCTCTTTTTTTCTAGTAAGGCTATTTTGTATATACAGCTGGTTTTCCATGGAGCAAAGAAAGTGAAAAGTAAAGAGAAGGAGGGATTTTATAAGGCTAAAAGCTGCTTAATACAATTTAGTAATTGAGAAGGTAGAATTATTCTTGCTCAAGGACTCCGTGACCTATGAATTTCCCGTTTCTATAAATGTCAACTCTAAGAGCTATTCCATTCACATTATACTTGAACCATTTCCCGTTCCACAGCCTGCCTTCTTTAAAGTATCCTGATTGAGAAATGTTGTTATTCTGGTCATAAAGAATGTTATGTCCATTCTCGTTAAACTGATGAGCCGCATTAGTTTCATCTTCCTTAGTTGCCTCTGGAGTAGCTACAATATATGAATTCTCGGTAACTTCAACAGGAGGCGGCGTGAATTCTATTGGTTTTGCTTTGGGAGGGCTGATACTTCTTGGGATGTATTTCCCGTTGTTGAAGTGTGTTTCTTCAGAGAGTTCTCCGTTCTCGTTAAACCTCCTCATAACTCCAGCTTCTTTTCCGTTAACTAACTCTACAAGCAAGGCTAATTTACCGTTTTCGTGATAGTAGGTCTGTTTGCCATTTCTCTTTCCGGAATCGGAGAATGAGAACCGTTGATGAGGATGCCCGTTTGAGTAATTGCGTTTAAATTCTCCTGTGTTTTTATTTCTCTGCCAGTTACCTGATTCTTCTACGATTCCATTTTCATAATAAATAATGTACGCCCCGATAGGCCTATTATTCTCGTATGTAATTTGGCTTCTTAATTTCCCAGAGGGGGAGTATTTATTCCACGTCCCTACTTTTTTATCATCTATGAAATTTCCTTCTTCTACTGTGTCTCCTAGTTCGTAGGCTGAATCTTTAGTCATAGCGCCTGTAATAACCCATGACCCTTGGCGCATTCCTGTTTCATCTATGTGATTTTGGATTGCGTCAGAATAGTAATAAACGGAGCCGCAAACGAGGCTTGCCGATGCTATCACAGAAATAAAATAATTATTTAGAATACCTTTCATGTTAGAAGTCTGTTAATTCTTTTACGATGAAAAGTCTATTCAGTTACGGTCAGAAGTTTTTTTTTAAATCCCTCTAGAATATTTTGAACCATTGAAGAGAAATTGTACTTAGGATTCCAACCCCAGTCTAATCTGGCTTCACTGTCGTCCAGAGAGTCCGGCCAGGAATCAGCTATAGCCTGTCTAAAATCAGACTGGTAAGAAATTTTAAAAGCGGGTTTGAATTTTTGTATTTCTTTTTCGAGCTCTTCAGGAGTGAAACTCGTGCTGGAAATATTATAGGAAGTACGTACTTTCACCTGTTCTGGCTTGGCACTCATTAGTTTAATGATGCCATCGATAGCGTCTTCCATATGCATCATGGGTAAGCCAGAATTGTTTTCTAAGAAAGAAACATACGGTGCGTTGTGAGCAGCATTTTTTAGTGCCCATAATGCATAGTCTGTAGTTCCGCCTCCTGGGTCTGACTTATAGCCTAATAAACCAGGGAACCTTAAGCTTCGAACATCTACATTGTATTTTTCGAAGTAGTAGTTACACCAGTTTTCTCCTGCTGATTTAGAAATCCCATAAACAGTATTTGGATTCATGAAAGTGTGCTGAGGTGTATTGGTTTTAGGTGAGCCTGGGCCGAAGACGGCTACGCTACTAGGCCAAAATACTTTTTGAATTAATCCTTCTTTGGCTAAGTCAAGTATATTCAAAAGGCTCTGCATGTTTAGATGCCAAGAAAATCCAGGGTTTTTTTCAGCAGTTGCGGAAAGTGTCGCTGCCAGGTGATATACTTCGTTGATTTCGTAATCAAGAACTATTTGTTTCAATCTAACTTGGTCTAATACATCTAGTTTCAGTCCTAAAACAGCAGTATTTTCAGATATTTTTGGCGCATTTAGATCAGATGCGACTACATTTCCGGCACCTAATTCCTTGGCCAGTCTTATGGTTAACTCAGTCCCTATCTGTCCTCCTGCGCCTATTACTAATGCTCTTCTCACTTTAAACAATTTTAGAGTAAAATTAAAGAAATTTTCAGGTAAACTAGCGATAGTTATCAGCTAGAGAAGATGGAGATAATTTAAGCATCTAATATTGAGTTCGAAATGATTGGATTGAAACGTCATTTGTACATATTTTAGTCGAACATTTACTATGGAAAAAGAATCGAATACCATATTGTCTGTTCTCGAGTATAAAGCTCTTTTTGACGAGTATTATAAACCTATAAAGAGTTTTATTTACTATAAAGTGGGGGATACAGGCATGGCCGAGGATTTGGCTCAAGATGCTTTTGTTAAATTGTGGGAGAATAGAAACTCTATTAAAAAAAGTACTGTTAAAAGCTACCTCTATACTATAGCGAATAACACCACTATTAATCAGCTCAAAAGAAATCAGCTGAGGTACAAATTTCAAAATCAATTAGAGATTTCTACGGAGAATGAAAACCCGGAATTTCAGATGATGAAAAAGGAGTATGAGACTAAATTAAATGATGCCTTGTCTAAAATCCCTGAAGGAAGTAGAGAGGTTTTCTTAATGAACAGGATTGAAGGTCTGAAGTATAAAGAAATAGCAGAAAGGCTCGGTCTGAGTGTGAAGGCTATAGAGAAGCGAATAAGCAAGGCTATTCATATCTTAAACGAAATCTTAGGAGTAAAGCTTTAAAAAGTCTTATTTTGTAGAATGACGAGACATTTCCTTTTGTTTCTTTTTTTATTCGTTGGCTCTCATTCATTCTTACAAGATGCCAATGACGTAATTTCAATAGAGTTTGATAATGAGCCATTACTGCAAGCTTTAAAACGTCTAAAGAAAAACTCTACTGAGAGGTTTGCTTATTCTGCACAGGAATTAAGAGGCCATAAAGTGAATGGGCAGTTCAAAAATAAAAGTGTCCCAACTATTCTTGAGATTATTTTGCCTTCAGATTTAAGCTTCACTTTTTCCAATGGCTTGATTCTTATTTATAGAGCAGAAGATTTATCTGCATCTAATCAAGCCCCAGGGTTGTTTAATTTCAGGTTAATGGGTGAATGCAGGGACTTCTATACTAGAGAAGTTCTTCCTTACGCGACTATTAAATCGTCGAATTCAGAGATAACTGTGCAAAGTAATCAAGACGGAGAATTTCAAATAGAAGCTTTTTTCTCTGATACTTGTTCTATCAGTATTTCTTATGTTGGATATAAGGAGAGTGTAGTAAGACCGATTGATTTTCAAAACCCAAAGAAAATTCAAGTCCTACTTAAGCCTGAATCTACTTTAATAAATGGTGCTTTAATAGAGTCTTATGAATCTCCGCCAATAGTTAGTAGGAAAGAGATTTCTAACTTCACTGTTGATGTTTTGAGAGCAAACCAACTCAGTATTGTTGGAGAGTCAGACGCACTCTCACTAGTGAAATCGATACCTGGATTTGATTTAACTACCGGGAATAACGAAGGTTTAGGAACTCGGGGAATGAGTCAAAGTGAAAATTTGTATTACTTGGATGGTTATCCGGTTTTTAATCCGGATCATTTTTTTGGTTTATTTAGCTCTATAAACGCTCTATCAGTTAAGAATATTAGGGTGTTGAAAACGGGTTACTCCCCGTCTTTTGGAGGAAGAAGTTCAGCTGTTTTTGATATTTCTTCTTATGAAGGTAATGATGAAAAATTAGGCTTGAAAATTCAGAATGGTCTTTTAAGTAGTTCCGCTAGATTGGATGGTCCCCTTCTAAAACAGAGATTAACATTTTCTCTCTCGGGCCGTAAGTCACATACTCAATTATTGAATAGTGAACTGTATAGGGACTTATTCAATTCTATTTATAATTCAAACATCTCTTTTTCAGGGAGTAGTGAAGTTTTAGATGCTTTCGTTTCTGAGGTTCAGCCAGAAGTGGATTTTAGTGACTTGCAGGCTAAAATACATTTTAGCTCTAAAAAAGATTTTTCTCTTACAGCAAGCGGTTTTTTCAGTCAAGATGTTTCTAGTCAGAATATTGTCGACTCATTGGAGGAAATCAACTTTTCTATTGTGTATGACAATCAATATGAATGGGTTAATTACGGAGGCTCCTTGGTGTTTAAACATAAATTCAAGG
>TARA_B110000093_G_C12972513_1_pt1 | contig 33290 bp, 29 predicted proteins | sample TARA_B110000093 | Tara Oceans TARA_B110000093 (sample SAMEA4397390) | marine metagenome | biome: Polar Biome; feature: [MIX] marine epipelagic wind mixed layer (ENVO:01000061); material: water (ENVO:00002006), including particulate matter (ENVO:01000060) such as... | depth 10-100 m | reverse complement strand
GAAAAATCTCCTGAAGCATTTTCTCCTGCACCACCATTTGTAGCGCCTCCTGCACCACCATTTATTCCGGCACCAGCATTTCCTGCCATATTGAAATTACCTCCATTACCCGAACCTCCCGAATAACTTCCACCAATTGCTGTGTTTCCAGAAATAGTAACGTTAATTAAATCAATAGTGCCTGTAGCTGAATTAAAAACACCTCCTCCAAGACCTGGAGTGCTTCCGCCACCACCACCACCATTTGAGCCGTTGGTTCCACGACCACCCCTAGCCGTATTGTTAAATACACTAGTCCTGTTGCATTGAAGTAATCCTTCATTTGCAATACCCCCACCAAACCCGCCGTCCGTAGCACCACCTTGAATCAATTCACAAGCGTTATTTGAAATATGGATATCACTTAGGCTTAGAGATCCTTGATTAAAAACCCCTCCACCATTTCCAGGGTTGGCATAGCCCTCCTCAATGGTTAAAAACGACAACGAAACGTTATTACCAGGCAGCACATGAAATACACGGTCAAGGCTATCACCATTGATAAATGTACTTAGGGCAGAAACACCTATAATTGTGATGTCCGCATTTAAATCCAGATCCCCTGTAAGTGCGCTGTTTTCATTCATTCCTGAAATTGAAATAGTATATATACCAGCAGACAATAGTATTTCATGCATACCCCCAACAGCATTTGATTCCATAACCGCCGCACGAAGAGAACAAGCACCTGAAGCATCGGCACATATTCCATCTCCTAGAGTAGCATCTTCCGTGTCCATGAAACTGGTAACATTGAAATCTTGTGCATAAACCTGACCTATTCCTATCAAACATATTGAAAGGAGAATTCCTTTTATATTGTTCATTTGTATATCATTATTATAATAATTAAAAAGTACTAAAACACCCTAGCGTATTTCAATTAATCTAAAGAAAACATGACGTTGAATATGAGTTTTCGTTGGTTTTAGCGTACGTTAAATTTAATGAAAAAACTTGAATTATTCTATTTGGTATTTAGGCAATGTAAGACAGGGACTTGTTTCTTTATAGTAAAGCTTTAAGTCCTTTATTCAAAATCTATCCTTATCTTAGCGCATATAGAATTCCAACCTACTATTCCATGGTGCTTTCAGCGAAATAAATTAGGGAGTTTCAAAACCTTTTTGTAGAAAGCGACACCGAATAAAACCATAGGAAAAACAACAGATTTTAAAGAAATATTCTATTAAAAATATGCTGCCTACGCTAGTTGATCGGCTGAGCTTATTAACAAATCGCCCAAGAATAAATTGATAGTCAAGGGCTCAATAATGAATAGTCAATTATGAATTGACTTAAAATAAAAAAAATGGATACAAATATTAATTTAGCCGTGCTTATTGATGGAGATAACATTCCGTCTGCACAAGTCAAAGAAATGATGGAAGAAATCGCCAAATATGGCAAACCATCAATTAAAAGAATCTACGGAGATTGGACCAAACCTCATTTGTCAAAATGGAAAAATTTATTGCTCGAAAATGCAATCACCCCGATTCAGCAATATGGATATACTACGGGGAAAAACGCAACAGACTCTGCGATGATTATCGATGCGATGGACATACTATATTCAGGCAAAGTAAATGGTTTCTGCCTTGTATCTAGTGATAGTGATTTTACAAGGTTGGCTACCCGACTTCGAGAAGCAGGTATGCAGGTCATTGGAATAGGGGAAAAGAAGACACCGAACCCATTTATTGTGGCTTGCGATAAATTTATATATATCGAGATTCTAAAGTCTAAGGCAAGTCATTCAGGAAACACGAAGGAGAAAAATCAAGAAAAAGAAACTATTGATGCGATTACCAAAAAGGAAATTCAGCTAATCAGCACAACGATAGCAGATGTTTCTGACGATGATGGATGGGCTTTTTTAGGAGATGTCGGTGGACTTTTGGTGAAAAAACAACCCAACTTTGACTCTCGTAACTTTGGCTTCGACAAGCTTACCCCTTTGATCAAATCTATTGGGGAATTTGAGGTTGAGCAAAGGGAAAATTCGAAAAGCAGACACAAATTGATTTATGTTAGAATAATAGAGAAAAAAACAAGCCGTAAAAAATAATTGTAATTAATCATTGTTGAACAAGAACGGAATCAATTGTTACGAATGTAAAACTAGTCTTTGTTCATAGAATGAATATCATTGTGCCTTTCCTCAATATCATCTTTTACACGTTGGATACTCTTGGCTAAAATGGCAAGCTGCGGTCGTTTTTTAATGGCGAGCCATTTCCAACTGTCTTGCTCATAATCAATCGCCCTAGCCACATGATAAAGGTTATAAAACTTATAATCTAATAACCATTTCTGAGCATGGGCATTTCCTTCACAACCATTAATCATGGCCATCAAATGCGCATAACCATTGTCCATCAGCCAGGCCCGAGACTCTTCCTTGAGACGAATTGCATAGGTCGTATGAACAAGCTCTTCGTAACCATTATCAACCAACCATTGCTGAAGGTCTTTATTCCCATCTACAGCTTTTGCCCATGCCAAAATAACCATATTCGAATACTGAATGGGTCGCAACGGGACCTTGTTTTCCGGCTCCTTTTTCTCGGCTTTTGGCTTTGACTTTTTATTTCTTTTAAAAAAACCCGCCATTACCCAAAGAATATATAAGAAACTACAATGGCAGCAACAATACCAACAAAATCAGCAAATAAACCTGCAGTTGCAGCATACCTCGTTTTTTTGATCCCTACGGAACCAAAGTATACCGCTAAAACATAAAAAGTGGTCTCAGTGCTTCCTTGCATCGTTGCAGCTATGCGCTCTTGAAGAGAACCTATACCAAAATTTGTCATGACCTCAACATATGCCCCCCTAGCCCCACTCCCACTTAAGGGTTTCATAAATGCAACAGGCAATGCATCAACCCACTCTGTAACTGTTAATCCCGCAGCTAAAACCAACCACCTAACACCTTCTAGAATACCTTCCAAAGCGCCTGAGGCTCTAAATAATGCTATGGCACAAAGCATGGCGATTAAGTAAGGAATAATACCAATTGCGACATTGAACCCTCCCTTTGCCCCCTCAATAAATGATTCATAAACATTGACTTTTTTTCTTATCGCCATTAAAATAAAGGACAAAATAATTCCAAACATAATACCACCACCCACAACGACCGATACAGCCTCACCCTGAGAAGGGTTTTTTATAACATAATATAGCATTAGACCAATAAGAAGAGAAAGTATCCCTATATAAGAGATAATGGTCCCGTTAAGAAGGTTGATCCGCTGCCGAATAGCCACAAAAATAAGACCAGCAAGCGAGGCTATAAAGGTTGAAATCAATATGGGCAAAAATATCTCTGTTGGTGAATCGGCACCAGAACGCAAAGCAAATATAGATATTGGAATAATGGTTAAACCCGAGGTATTCAAAACTAAAAACATAATTTGCGAATTTGAAGCCCTGTCCTTTTCTGGGTTCAGTTCTTGAAGCTCTTTCATGGCCTTTAAACCGAGAGGAGTAGCCGCATTATCCAAGCCTAACATATTTGCACTAAAATTCATCATCATAGATCCTATGGCCGGATGGTTCTTTGGTATTTCCGGAAACAACTTAGAAAACAATGGTGCTACCGCCTTGGTTAGCTTTGAAATCGCTCCCCCGTTTTCACCGATCCGCATTATGCCTAACCAAAGACACATCGCTCCCGTTAAATACAAAGAGAGTTCAAATCCTACTTTAGCAGAGGATGAAAGACTATCAATCATATCCTTCATGACACCATAATCACCCATTACAATGGTTTTAAAGAAACCAAGCGAAATAGCGATCACAAACATCCCAAAAAAGATCCTATTCAATACCATACTACTAATTTCGAATTAATTTATGAATAGAGGTGTATCATCATAAAAATCTATCAACAGCATGATTTTAATCAAAGACATAAAGGACCTATCGGCATCTATTATGAATTGTGTGCTTTTCATTACATTTGAATTATGAAAAATAGACTCAAGCTCCCCCTCTATCTATTTATTTTTTGTAGTGGAACATTATTTTCTCAGCAGTTCATGAGTAAAGCAGACCTTCACGATTTAAAAGAAATAGAACGAACTTTTGACGCATCACATTCCGTTGATTTAATCAGGAATAAATTTGCAATCCATGATCACCTTGGTACACCTTGTCTTTCCCTTGTGGCTAAAACTAAAAACAACTTCTCCAAAAACCAAATTGAAGCTTATGGCGGCTCAGTGCATCTAACCGTTAATGGATTAGCAACGTTCAACATGCCACTTGCACGAATACATGAAATCAAAAATTTAGAACATCTCGAATTTGCTTCTATCGCAAGAAAACTAAAACCCTGTCTAGACAAAGCAGTTATAGACACCCACGCCGACTCTGTACATTTAGGGTTAGGGAACTTACCCGAAGGTTATGACGGTGAGAATGTACTCATTGGTGTTACGGATTGGGGCTTTGATTATAGCTCACCTGTATTTTATGATACTTTATTGCAACAAACTAGAATTTTAGCCGCTTGGGATCAATATAAATTAAGTGGTCCATCACCGGAAAGTTTCTCCTATGGAACAGAATTTAATACACCGTCAGATTTGATTCAGGCAGGCAGTGATACCGCCAATATTTATAGCTATTCTACACATGGAACCCACGTGGCTTCAATCGCAGGAGGAAGTGGAGCAGGGACGTCTTATCGTGGCATTGCGCCTGGTGCTCAATTTTTATTCGTTACTTTTTTAGTTGATGAAGGCGCTGTGCTTGACGCTTGGGAATGGATGTATCAAAAGTCGATTGAAGAAGGAAAAAGATTGGTTATTAATATGAGTTGGGGGCTATATCACCTTGGGTCATTAGATGGTAATTCTGTATTAAGCTCCGCAATTTCCGCATACACAGACCTTGGGGTTGTTTTTGTTAATTCTGGTGGAAACAACGGCAATGTCAATTTTCATCTTAAACATTCCTTTTCAGGTGATACCATTTCTTCAAGAATTCAATTTTACTCCTATGCAGCCAACACTAATATGTGGGGTCAAAGCATACATAGCTGGGGCGAGGTTGGTTCTTCATTTTCAAATGCCTTGGAAATTAAAAATTCAGGAGGACAAGTTGTGGCCCATAGCCCATATTATTCAACAACAGAAACTCAAACATATGTGGATAGCTTTCTTGTAGTGGATCTGGATACAATTTGGTATAACATATCTGCCGAAGATAGCCACCCATTAAATGGTCGTTCACAAATGCGTTTAAGGGTTAAATGTACTAGCAGCGCACTACGCGTTATGTTCAAGTCCGCCGCAGTAACAGGACTCGTTCACAATTGGAATGTCACAGAATTGACTAATGATGTTGGCAATTGGGGAATGCCATTCTCGTCATTTGGAACTGGATCTCTCAATGGTGACAAGGAAAATGGCATAAGCGAACCTTCCTGTTCAGATGATGTAATCAGTGTTGCCGCCTATGCAACGGGGTGGACTACACCAACAGGAGTTTCTACAGGTGGAGCCATGGCCTCATTTTCTAGTCAAGGACCAAGATATGATGGTGTGATGAAACCAGATATTGCAGCACCGGGTGTATCCATAGGCTCAGCTATCTCGTCTTATACAGATGCCTCATATTCTTCGGTTGAGAGTATTGAATTCAATACCCGTACTTATCATTTTGCAAAACTATCAGGCACCTCAATGGCATCACCAATGGTAGCTGGAGTGGCTGCTCTATTGCTTGATGCTAAACCTGACCTTAGTGCAGCCGATGTCAAGGAAATTCTTCTCCTAACGGCCAGGGAGGATAATAAAACTGGTGTTTTACCCGAAGAAGGAGATCCCAAATGGGGACATGGTAAGGTTGATGCTATGGCGGCCATAAGAGAAGCTTTAGATTTAAACATGAAAGAAATGACCTCAATTTCATCTTTCAAAGTATATCCCAATCCGGTATCAAATATTCTCTTCATAGAAGAACTCCTAGATGTTGATACGCAAATCTCCGTCACTGATTTTACCGGAAAAAACATAAATGTTGACATTACAAATGGAACGATCGACTGCAGTCATCTAACATCTGGAATGTATAATCTAGCTTTTCAACATAAAGGAATTGAACAACAGATCACATTCATTAAAAAATAAAATGATCCAGAAACTATCTCGCGGTGAGCTACTGATCATTCAACAATTAGCTCATGAAATATGGCCCATTTGCTTTAAGGAAATGATCAGTAAAGAACAAATTGATTATATGCTTGATTGGATGTATAGCACTAATCAGCTTGAGGAAAACTTCGACAAAGGACATGAATTCATCGTATTGAAGGCAGGAGATGAAAATATTGGTTTTGCCTCCTTTGAAATAAAAACGACTAAAGAAAATATTAGATTACACAAGCTATACGTAAATCCTAATAAACACAACAAGGGTTCCGGAAGAAAGTTGCTTTATCGTATAATTGAAACAGGCATAAATCATAATTGTAAATCACTTGATTTATTTGTTAATAGAACCAACCCTGCTGTTTCATTCTATAAAAAACTTGGTTTTAAAATCGTTGAATCCATAGATTTAGAAATTGGAAATGCTTACTACATGAACGATTATAGAATGAAAATCGAAATTTAACTGTATTATGCGTGCATAATACTTTTAGTTTTTATATATTTGAAGTAAATCAATCTATAATAAACAACTATGAGTGCCAATCAACCCATAAAAGGTGGTGAATTCATCATCAGAAATACAGAACCAAAAGACATATTTACTCCAGAAGAGTTTAGCGAGGAACACAACATGATTGCTCAAATGTGTGATGATTTCATAGCTCAAGAAATTCTACCACATCTAGACAGAATCGATAGTTTAGAAGAAGGACTAATGCCCTCCTTATTGAAAAAAGCCGGAGAGCTTGGACTCTTAGGCCTTTCGATACCTGAAGAATTTGGTGGCATGGGGGTTGATTTTAAAACAACCTTACTTGCTACAGAACATTTAGGTTTAGGTTTCTCATTTTCTGTTGCCTATGGTGCCCATACCGGAATTGGAACCCTACCTCTACTCTACTACGGCAACGATGCTCAAAAGCAAAAATATGTTTCCAAATTAACATCCGGAGAATGGACCGCTGCTTATTGTCTTACGGAACCCAGTTCTGGATCAGATGCCAATTCAGGAAAAACAAAAGCGGATTTATCTGAGGATGGAAGCCATTATACCATTAATGGTCAAAAAATGTGGATCACAAATGGTGGCTTCGCAAACCTATTTACAGTATTTGCAAAAATTGAGGACGACAAAAACCTAACCGCTTTTTTAATTGAAGCAGATAGCGAAGGAATAACCTTGAACCCTGAAGAGAAAAAAATGGGAATTAAAGGATCCTCTACAAGACAAGTTTTCTTCAACAATGTAAAAGTTCCCGTTGGAAACATGTTGTCAGAAAGGGAAAACGGATTTAAAATCGCCTTAAATATCCTGAATATTGGAAGAATTAAATTAGGAGCTGCTGTCATGGGCGGCGCTAAAGGCGGTATTGATGAATCTGTTAAATACGCCATTGATAGAGAACAATTTGGAAGGTCAATCTCTAAATATGGTGCGATTCGATTTAAACTAGCCGAACAGGTTATTCAAACCTACGTCGTTGAATCAGCAACTTATCGTGCAGGTCAAAACATTGATGATGCGATTAAAGGATTAATGGAATCCGGAATGGATAAATCGCAAGCCACACTTAAAGGGATTGAATTATTTGCTCCTGAATGCGCCATTATTAAAGTTGCTGGCTCAGAATGCTTAGATTATGTTGTCGACGAAGCGGTTCAAATATTTGGAGGAATGGGATATTCTGCTGAATCAACAGTCGAAAGAGCCTATAGAGATTCTAGAATTAATAGAATATTTGAAGGAACCAACGAGATTAACAGAATGTTGACAGTTGACATGGTACTCAGAAGAGCTATGAAGGGAGAATTAGACCTTATGGGACCCGCAATGAAAGTAGCTGGCGAACTGATGAGCATCCCTGAAATAAAAGAGCCATCGAGCACCCCGCTTGGAGATGAGGGAATTATGTTGGAGGGATTCAAAAAAACGATCCTAATGGTAGCTGGTTCTGCAGTACAAAAACTTATGCAAACATTAGCAAAGGAACAAGAGGTCCTTATGAACATTGCAGACCTATCAATTTGGACATACCTAGCTGAATCGGTTTACCTTCGTGTTCAGAAAAAAATTGATACCCAAGGTGCTGAAGCCTGCGAGCACGATATTGCTATTGTCCAGACCTACTTCTATGATATTGCAGATAAAATCGCAAAATCAGCTAAAGATGCTATTCAATCCTTTGCCGAAGGTGATGAAGCAAGAATGATGCTTATGGGACTAAAGAGATTTACAAAGACACATGAGTTCAATCCAAAAGCCTCTAGACAGAAGATTGCACAAAAGTTAATTAATGATGGGAAATACAATTTTTAATAATTGAAATAATTCGAGTATAAAAGAGCCTCCACGAGGCTCTTTTTTTTATGTACCTTCGTTTCAATAATATTTTCAGCCATCTGACCATGAGAATAAACGGACACGGACATATTTTACCTGAACCCAATCAAATCCCTCAATTCATGAAGGATAAAAAATTGTTTTGGATTGACGATGATAAAAAATTTATGCGTCAGGGAAATTGGACACGCCCCATTACTGACCCCAGTTTTTTTCTAAAAGAAAAGCTAGTTTGGATGGATCAATATAACATTGATCATGCAGTCATGCTCAATCTTTCTCAAATCTATTGTAATGGATGGAAGCGTCAAGATGCAAAAGATGCTATCCTATGGCAGAACGATTTTAACGCAGGAGTACAACAAGAACACCCAGATAAGTTTACCAGCGGATTCGTAGTTCAACCACTATATATGGAGGACGCGCTTAAAGAAATAGAACGATGTGTCACACAATTAGGTCTCAAACTACTTTGTTTACCCACTCATTTCTTAAATGCAGAAAATGAATGGACTTCAATCGCAGACAAATCCGTTTTCCCGATTTATGAATTGGCCAATAAATACAATTTAGCGATAGAAATTCATCCCTATGACGGTGAGAAAATAGTAAATCTAAAGGACCAATACTGGAGGTTTCATTTGGTATGGATGATGGCGCAATGTGCCGATACACTTCACCTTTACACTTTAAACGATATCCCTAATAAATTCCCAAATGTCCGAACCTGTTTCGCGCATGGATGCATGTTAGGTATTGCCAATTACGGCAGAAGACTACAGGGATTTGATGGTCGACCTGATTTATTTGAAGATGTAGAAAATCCAAGAGCTTCTTTGGGGCATAAAAATTTATTTTTTGACACCCTTGTTCATGATTCATACACTTTAGAATTACTGAAACGGAGAGTTGGTGTGTCTCAACTCGTTGCTGGTCTTGACGACCCGTATCCTCTAGGCGAAATGGAAGGTGTTGGGAGTTCTTTTCCCGGCAGAGTTATAGATTTCGCTGTAGAAGTTGATATCTTAACGCAACGCGAAGCTAATGAAATCTGGAGGGACAATGTCCTGATGTGGCTAGGTTAATAAGCAATCAATAAAGGCTATACTATGCACCTAATCAATCTCATAATTCAGACGCATTGTTATGCTTGCAGTCTTGCGCTTGGATGAAGTATTAAAACTCCCCCCCCAAGAATATTCATCACTAGAATTTTCAGCCGTAATTTGAAAGACGCCCATACTCGCATATGTTAATTTACCGAGACTCCCCCCACCATGGTTTGCAATGGTTTCCGCCCGATTTTTCGCATCCTTAGTTGCAGCTTCAATCATTTTTATTTTGAGAGCTGCCAATTTAGTGTAGTAATATTGTGGCGAATATGAATTTAACTCAATTCCTGCATCAATTAATTTTGAGACCTCTCTCGATGTTCTTTCGACCATATCTACTGATTTTGATTGAACTTCAAAAGACTGATTCAATTCATAACCCCTAAAAATATTTTCTTTAAAATTCCCATTTTCATCATAAATTCGGTCATACTTTTTATCAATATCTGCGGCATCAAACACGATTTCATTATCTAAAATACCTTGTGTTTTTAGGTATTCTTTTACTCTTTCAATGTCATTATTCAAATCAGCGTATGCCTCCTTTAGGTCCAATGAATTACTTGAAAAACTAGCACGCCAAACGATTAAATCCGAATCAAAGGATTGCTGCCCCAATCCTTTAACAGTTACAGAAGGGTCTGATTTCCCTCTTGTTAAATATGAGGTCCCTAGAATATAACCCGTTATAATAACGGCTACCGCAATGAATACGGTTGGAACTAACTTTTTTATAAATTTCATAACTAAATATATATATTAATATGGATTTACCCTAAAAAAACAAAAATGAACTGACTTGGTTACAGTTTATCAGATACCCAATAAAAACAAAACATTCCAGGTAAAACAGAAATAATAACATTCAAAATTAATAAGCCATAATTTGCTTGATTATACAATTGAAAGTTTTCAAATGAAAAAGTGCTAAAAGTGCTAAACCCACCACAAAGACCAATGATAGCAAACGGATAAATCCAATCATCCTTCAATTCCTTTGTCCAAAAATAAAGAATCAAGGTAAAGATAATACACGCAGATATATTTGAAATTAAAGTAGCCAATGGAAAATTAAAATTCCATTTAGAAAAAAACTTTCCAATTCCGAAGCGGAACATGCTTCCAATCCCACCACCTATAAAGACTAAAAGATAATTCATGAAACCTGTACTTTTCTTAAAAGTAGGAAATGTAAAACAACTTGAGCCAATCCCCAACCCAAAATAGCCCCACAAAGTACATCACTCAAATAATGAACACCGAGGTATACCCTGCTGTAAATAACAAAAATAGCAATCGTCAATAAAAGAATCTTTACCCACATTTGATCTAAAAGCGTCAAAAGTAAAGTCAGGATTCCGAAATAATTAGCGGCATGAGAAGAAACAAATCCATATTTTCCTCCCCTATAAAATGTCCCATCTATATATTGGTGAAGATGAAGCTGGTCTTTCAAGAATAAATTATGAGAAGGCCTATAGCGCTCAAAGACTTCTTTGAATGCATGCACAGAAAGCTGGTCTGTCAAAACAATAGTTAGAACGATGGCTGCCAAAATCCAAACTATTTGTCTCGAACTGTACTTTTTAATCAAGAAAAAAATGGAAAAAGGTAAAAGGATTAACAGCATCCACGGCCCCGACAAAAACCACATAAAAGAATCCAAAAAACTAGAATTCATGTGATTAATCGCTAAAAGCAAATACCGATCAATCGATTCTAATTCATCAATCATTCTGCAATAAATTCCAGATTTCATCTTTTAATTCAAGCAATCCTGTTTGGGCTACAGCTGAAATAAAAGAATATTTCACTCCTTTAAGATTGGCGTCAATCTCAAGCCTAAGCTCATCCTCAAGTTCTTGATCAAGCAGATCTGACTTGGTAATTGCTAAAATGGAATCCTTATGTAAGAGTTCTGGGTTATATGCCTTTAACTCAGATTTTAAAATTTTGTATTCCTTGGCGATATCATCTGTATCTGCTGGCACCATAAATAGTAAAAGTGAATTTCGCTCAATGTGACGTAAGAACCTATAACCTAGCCCCTTGCCCTCAGAAGCCCCTTCAATAATTCCGGGAATATCTGCCATCACAAAAGACCTATGATCGCGATAGGACACAATCCCTAAATTAGGCCTTATGGTCGTAAAAGGGTAATCACCTATTTCAGGCTTGGCTGCCGAAACCACAGATAAAAGCGTGCTTTTTCCTGCATTTGGAAAACCAACCAAACCAACATCTGCCAAAATTTTAAGTTCGAGCACTTTCCACCCCTCCAAACCCAATTCACCTGGCTGAGCATGTCTTGGAGCTTGATGTGTAGATGATTTAAAGTGAGAATTCCCCATTCCTCCACGGCCTCCTTTTTGCAGTATTTTCTCTTCCCCATCTTCGGTGATTTCGAATAGGATCTCTTCTGTTTCTTCATCCCTAACGATCGTTCCTAGAGGTACATCTATATACGAATCATTTCCTTGAGCACCCGTTTTTAAATTACTTGAGCCATGTACTCCATGTGCTGCCTTTACGTGTTTTTTAAATTTGAGATGTAATAAGGTCCATAGTTGTTTGTTTCCTCTAAGATAAATGTGACCACCGCGACCTCCATCACCACCATCAGGACCACCCATTGGAATGTATTTCTCACGTCGGAAATGCGTTGATCCACCACCACCATTACCCGATTTTACATGAATTTTTACGTAATCAACAAAATTATCGGAAGCCATTAAACAATATTAAATAGCGTTTATTGAAACAAACAGACGTTCTGTAATTTCATCAACACTGCCCATTCCCGCTATGGCAATTAATTTGTCTTGCTTTTCATAGAAAGACTTTACGGGAGCAGTTTCCTTATTGTAAACTGCAATTCTATTATCAATGATATCTGGATCTGCATCATCTGCTCGACCACTCACCCCAGCTCTATTCAGCAATCTTTTCTTTAATTCGTCTTCATCTACCTCTAAGGAAAGCATGACGGTAATAGAAGTGTGAATAGAAGACAAAAACTCGTCTAAAGCTTGAGCCTGAGCATTTGTGCGGGGAAAGCCATCAAAAATGAATCCTTTGGGCTCATCGTGCTTAAGAACTTCTGCTCTCAACAAATCGATGGTAACGCTATCGGGCACTAGTTGGCCCTTGTTCATAAAACTTTTAGCGAGTACGCCTAATTCTGTTTCCCTCTTAATATTGGATCTAAAAATATCTCCAGTAGACAAATGAACAAGACCATACTTGTCAATCAATCGTTCCGATTGTGTGCCTTTACCTGCCCCAGGAGGGCCAAATAACACAATATTCAACATAATTTATTCCTTTAATTGATATAATTCACTTAAGTTTCTTCCAGACTCATCGTAATCAAGTCCATATCCTACAACAAATTTATTAGGAATTTCGAATCCGACATACTTTGGAGGTGTATTACCTTTAAATTCACTCTTTTTAAAGAGAAGTGTGCATATTTCTAATGACGCCGGATTTTGCGCATTTAACAAGCCTAAAACTTTCTCTGCGGTTGTTCCCGTATCAACAATATCTTCAAGAACAATAACGTGGCGGCCTTCGACCGAATTTTTAAGGCCTATAATTTCTTTTACTTTACCTGTACTCGCCATTCCTTCATAGGACGACACCTTAATAAAAGAAATTTCCAGAGACAAATCTAGGGCTTTCATAAGGTCTGATGTAAACATAAATGCTCCGTTTAAAACACTTACAAATAGTACTTTTCGAGAAGCATAGTCCCGTTCTAAATCTTCGGCAAGGTGCTTTACCCTTAGCGCAATTTCATCCGCATTTAAATACGGAGAAAAAGTTTTATCCAGAAGTCTTAATTCACTCATCATAGAAGCTGCAAATGTACAATTTTAAGCATGAAGATGAAAATAATTTGATTAGAGACGTATCTTTGTAGTATGAAAAACAATTGGAACGCTAAAGATTTCAAAATTGGTGTATTGGGAGGCGGTCAACTCGGCAGAATGTTAATTCAAGAGGCTATTGACCTAGACATCCATTTACACATGATGGATCCAGATCCAAACGCACCCTGTTCTCTCATAGCACACTCATTTACCTGCGGCTCTATTACCGACTATGAATCGGTTATGAATTTTGGTCAGGATAAGAATCTTATTACCGTTGAAATTGAAAACGTTAATATTGAAGCCTTAGAAGAGTTAGAGAAAAAAGGAGTCGAAGTATACCCGCAACCTAGTGTTTTAAAAATAATTAAAGACAAAGGGTTGCAAAAAAACTTTTATCTCGAAAACAAAATTCCAACTGCAAAATTCAAGCTTTATCATAATGCCGTTGAGCTTACTAAAGATGAAATCAAATACCCCATTATTCAGAAGGTGAGAACTGGAGGTTATGACGGAAAAGGCGTTCAGATCCTGAAGACTTCTGACGGCTCTTTTGATGCGCCGAATCTTTGCGAAGAATTGGTGGATTTTGAAAAAGAACTTTCCATCATTGTCGCACGAAATAAAAATGGCCAAATAAAATGTTTTCCAGCTGTAGAATGTGACTTTAACCCTGAAGCCAATTTGGTGGAATACTTATTCTCACCTGCTGACATATCAAAAGAAATTGAAGAAAAAGCAAGCACTATTGCAGCAGATTTAATTTTAAAATTGGACATGATTGGTCTTCTTGCTGTAGAATTTTTTCTTTGTAAAGATGGCGGACTCTTGGTTAATGAAGCAGCACCAAGGCCTCATAATAGTGGACATCATACCATAGAATGTTGTGGTACCTCACAGTATGCCCAGCATCTCAGATCAATCTTGAATCTCCCCTTAGGAGAAACGAAACTGATCCAACCCGGTGCAATGATTAATTTATTGGGTGAAAAGGGATTTACAGGTCCTGTAATCTATGATGGATTAGACCGAATTCTAGAACTACCTGGCGTTCATCCTCACCTTTATGGAAAAAGCGAAACAAAACCTTTTCGAAAAATGGGACATATAACCATTACGGGAGAAGACTTAATCCAAGTCAAAGCTATTGCTGACCTGGTCAAAGTAGAAATAAAAATTAAGGCATAAAAAAAGCCACCGAAGTGGCTTTAAATTGTGATTAGTTCTGCTTATTCTACAACAAAACGTTTCATTTTGCTTTCTGTTTCATTCGTGTAAGAAACCGCATAAACTCCTGGTGCATAATCAGAAATATCTATCGTGTATTTCCAACTTCCTGAATTTGAATTGATTTCAATTTCATTCATCACTTGTCCTTGAGCATTATAAACAATCATATTACTGGACGCTACTTTTACCGTCGTTAGGATGATGTTTAAATCAGCTGAAGCTGGATTAGGATATACTTTTAGAGCATCATCAATTTGATAATCAAAACCTCCAAACAATCCCAAATTAGGACCGACTTCGAAACCGTTAGACACCGCTTCAGCTATTGTAGTAGAACCTGCATTGTCAATTCTCCCATCAGGTGAAATAAGCAAACCAACAATATGCATGTTGTTTTCATCCCAATCTGCAGGAAGCGTAAAAGAATAATTACTAATGACACTTTCTCCTGCATTCACAGTTGCCGGAAAGAAAATAGAAGAACCTTCAAAACTAGGCGCGATAGATCTTGCAACATGGTCATAAACCATCTGAGCTGCAGGAACCGAACTTGGCAGAGATTCATAACCGCCCATAACTCCATTTCCACCGCCAGCATAGGCATTAGATTGATTGTAACTAGCATCTGTTCCTGTGACCCCATCCTCTGTCAAAGCACAAGCTAATTTATAAGAATTCGTAACCGATTGCGAGAATGTAGATTTTACAGAAACGTCTAAAACACGAGACACAGGATCCCAAGTTGCTCCGTTCATAATTACACCCGTAGGCTCAGTTAAAAGTCGGTCAAGAAAATCTGCATTCATTGCTGAAGGGTCTACATCTGCACCTCTATCAACAACAGCGCTTGGATAACCACCAATCATTGTTCCTATACCTGCATCATAAACAACATCGGTCATAGGATCGCCATTGTGAACTGCGATACCTATCCAATAATCAGAATATTGTTCTTGAAAAAGATCCATGTAAACCGCACCTCTTGGACACCACTGACACCAAGTACCTGTGGCTTCCTCTCCAACAACAATTTTACCTGCTGCAGGAACAATTGGGTCTATACTGATCACTTTAGAATCATCGGTTGGGTCATCATCTCCCGCCCCATTCACATTTGAGATTGAAACCGTCAAATCATTATTTCCTAAAACAGGCGTCAACTGAGTAGCAAATGTATGCTCATAAGTATCGAGAGAAACCAGGTTAAGACCCGTTATACTTTCGGTAAGGTCTACACCATTATAATTATAGGTCAAGTCAAAAGAATTGATGTCTAATACACCTAAATTTCTTGCTGTGGCAACTACATCGTAACTCAAACCAGCAATTCCAGAAATTTGATTAATAAATGACACACCGCCATTTAATCCCGGTAAATTTGCAGGTAGGTGCGTGTAGCTAATATCATCAACATAAAATCCTGAAATACCATTCCCTCCCTGACCAGCAGGGTTTACAGGAAACAAATCAAGAATACCTATTTGACCTGTAGGATTTGAAAAAGAACCTTGAGAAACATTGTCAATAAAAAGTTCCCATACATTTGAGGTCAAGTCCATATCTACACGAAGGTTAAACCATTGTGCACTCGGATAGTTGGCATTAATATATGGCGTCCCCTGATTAGATAGCTTTAAGGTGCCATCCTGTAGCATATAACAGTCCAATGCCCAAACTTGAGCTACGACTAGGGTTCCTTGAAGATTAAAATAGGCGCCTTTCCCTGCCTCTACATAGAAATTAGCCTCAAAAGAAAAATTTCCAGAATTGTATACCTGATCAAAGGGCAAGACAACATCTGCCGGTCCTCCGTTAGCAGCGGTAGATTCAAAATAAATAGCATTTGAACCACTACTCGCATTGGCATCGGTAATCGTAACATCCTCTGCTCCTCCTTCTGTTCCACTCCAAGTCGTCCAATCTGGCGAGTTCGTACCTAAATAGGATCCTGAAGTATAGGATTCAAAATCATCTGAGAAAGTTTGTGTAAACGATACAGAACATATGCATCCCATCATAAAAAGTAAAAGTGTTTTTTTCATTGTAATTGTTTTAGAGTTAAAATAACCTTGTTAAACGGAGTATAAACTGTTTTAAAATAAAGAGTCGTCTAATATCGTGTTTTTTTACGAAAAAACATTAGGAGTGAACAAATCATTCAATATGGTTGTTTGAAGGGATTTTTTAGTAAATTCGGATTCAAATATTAAAACTAGATTATGTCAGAAACAGTTAAAGAAGGACACCCAAAAGGACTTTCGTCCTTATTTTTCACAGAAATGTGGGAGCGTTTTAGTTATTATGGAATGCGCGCGTTATTAACGATTTTCCTTACTGCAGAATTAGCAACCGGCGGGTTCGGGATGAACCGAACCGATTCTTTGGCAATATATGGTTTGTTCACAGCCTTAGTTTACTTAACCCCGATTATTGGTGGATGGTTTGCTGATAATTTAATTGGTCAAAGAAAATCGATATATATTGGTGGAATTACAATGGCTATAGGTCAGTTTTTATTGGCAGCTAGTTCATCTGCCGCTATCATTTCTGATATTGATAGTCGACTCAGCATATTTTACCTTGGTCTAGGCGTTTTAATTTTAGGAAATGGCTTTTTCAAACCTAATATTTCTACCATAGTAGGAGATCTATACGAAAATGATGACCCCAGAAAAGATGGTGGATTCACCATTTTCTATATGGGGATTAATATTGGCGCCTTTTTATCACCCTTCATTGCAGGAACTTTAGGAGAGAAAGTGGGATGGCCATATGGGTTCTTATCTGCCGGTATTGGAATGTTAATTGGTGTGATTTGGTTCTATTGGAGAAGAAATACATTAGGAACACTTGGCCTACCACCAGGTGCTGCGGATAAAGGAAGAACTTCTCTAATTATAAAAGACTGGAGGGATATTCTTTTTTATTCAGGAGCTAACTTATTAATCGTATTCTTAGTTATGAATTTCTGGGGTGCGACTGGCGCCCTCGTCCATACGATCACCTCATGGACGATTGGAATTGCAGGTAGCGGATTCTTGGCCTACTCTATATTTAAAGGGACTTCTGGAAATACAGAATGGAGCAGGGTTCTTGTAATTATCGTACTCGCCTTTTTTAACATCGTATTCTGGGCGGGATTTGAGCAAGCTGGGGGTACATTCAACCTATTCGCAGCTGATAACACAGACCGATTTGTAGGTGGGTTTGAAATACCTGTAACATGGTTTCAAAACATCAACCCTATTGCGATTGTTACCTTAGCCCCTATATTTTCGTTAATCTGGTTTAAACTATCGAAAAGTAATCTCAACCCAAGAACTCCAATAAAATTCGCAATGGCGATGTTTATTGGTGCTATTGCATTCTACATTATGTCCATAGCACAGGATATGGTAACTGAAGGTGGAGAAGGAACATTAATTAGCCCAATGTGGTTAGTTGTCGTTTATGTATTGCTCACTATTGGAGAGTTAATGTTGTCACCAATTGGATTGTCTATGGTTACAAAACTATCTCCACGAAAAATAACTTCTGTGATGATGGGCGTTTGGATGGCTAGTTTTGCTCTAGGTAACTATTTGGCAGCAACGTTAGAGAGTATCCTCGAGACTTATGAATTTGACTTGTATCCATTTATTGCGATGCTTATGATGATCTCAGGTGTATGTTTGCTTATACTAACACCTATATTGAATAAATTCATGAAGGGAATTCATTAAATGCATTCTTAAATTCATTTAAAGGCTGCCTTGTGCAGCCTTTTTTAATACAACGTTTTACACCTTAATAATTGCACTCCTATGAAAAAAACAATCGGATTCTTGGCCTTTATTCTATTTGGACTCATAACCACCATCTATAGCCAAACCAAGGTCGAAACGGCCAACGCCATTAACAACAACGTTGCCAACAAAACGATTTCATTTGATGCATTAGAAGGTATATTCTATGCCTCTGAAGACCCTAATTTAAAAATCACTTTCGAAGAAATGCATGACTATGCTATTTATTTCGATGGAGAAGACACCGAACTTTTATCCAACACAGATATTTTCTTAAAAGATCTACACCGTGGAGACCACACTATTACTTTGAAGCAAATAAGCAGCGCTAAAGAGCTCAGCAAATCCTTTAAGGTGAAAGCCGCTCGACCATGGATCTCAAATGACGCAACAGTTTTTGGACTCCTAATGATTGTCTTGTTCTTTGTTTTTAAAACATCTAGTAGCAAACGGTCCTATTTTAAGAAGTTTTATAAAATTGTACCTGCACTTTTGTTATGTTACTTCATTCCTGCAGGGCTTAACTCCTTCGGCGTGATATCCTCAGAAGAATCAAACCTTTATTTTATCGCATCAAGATACCTATTGCCAGCTAGTTTAATTTTACTGTGCTTGAGTATTGACATCCCTGCAATCAAGAGGTTAGGATCAAAAGCAATCATTATGTTTTTTGCAGCGACACTAGGTATTGTACTGGGGGGGCCTTTTGCGCTATGGATCGTTTCCATTGCTGCCCCTGAAGTGCTTAATGATGAAATATGGCGTGGGTTATCTACAGTAGCGGGCTCATGGATTGGTGGTGGCGCAAACCAGACTGCGATGAAGGAAATTTATGGCGCTAGCGACCAAATGTTTTCAGCGATGATTGTTGTCGATGTATTTGTCGCTAATCTATTTATGTCCGTGCTCTTATTCGGCACAGGATTCAATAAGAAATTGAATCGTTTTTTCAAAGCCGATGACAGCGCTATTGAAAACCTGAAATCTAAAATGGAGAAATTTCAAGCAAGTGTTACAAAGGTCACCACGTTTAATGACCTTATCTATATGCTGGGTATAACCTTCTTCTGTGTTGGATTGTCGCACTTAGGAGCAGATTATATAGGGCCATGGATTACGGGACTCTTAGACGGAATGGGAAATCAAACAGCAGCTCGATTGATGGTTTCTTTCGGGAATGGCTTCTTTTGGCTTGTTGTTTTATCTACCTTATTCGGAGTAGGGCTTTCCTTTACAAAATATAGAGAATTTGAAGGTGTAGGCGCATCAAAAATGGGGAGCCTATTTCTTTACGTCTTGGTGGCTACAATTGGCATGAAAATGGATATAATGGAGCTCATTGCCAACTGGGGGGTCTTCAAGTTTTTACTATCCATTGGGTTAATCTGGATATCCGTTCACGCCTTATTCTTGTTTGTGGTTGCAAAAATAATTCGGGCACCTTTCTTTTATGTTGCCGTTGGAAGTCAAGCAAATGTAGGAGGAGCAGCCTCAGCGCCAATTGTCGCTAGTGCTTTTAGCCCTTCCCTTGCTCCTGTTGGCGTTTTATTAGCCGTGCTAGGATATGCCGTGGGTACTTTTGGAGCGATTTTATGTACGATTATGATGCAAGCTTTATCTGTTTAACGTAACGTTTTAATTAAAGGAACCGATTCTCTTACTAACTAAGGATTCAACTTTTTGACAAAACTGTTGTGGACGGAAGGTTCTCCATTCTAGTTCATCAAGCTCCCCACCCATTACAAAATAATGGTCAAGGTTTGCCGAAATAAATTCTTCTTTTACATGTTCATGAAAATTAACCGTTGCGATCCATCCATCCTCAACATCATCAAACCACTCATCGTAATAGCATTCATCTGAAGAATGAAAATTAAGAACATTCTCTCCAATTAATATAAACTTATCTATCCCCTGGCTTAATATCGGTTCGATCACATCTCTTTTAAGCAACATGATATCATTTTCAATAGCGTCATTCCATTCCCCAATAAATTCCAAAACAGCAAAACCAGAATCATAATCCACAAACAATATTTTAACAAAAAGTGTAGGTGATCCGAAGAAGTCCCACTGCGGATGAATTAAGAAATTATAAATGCGATTCGAATACTCAAATTCACTGTACTCTCTTTCATAAAACGGGGAATGTGAATCCTCAGAAGCCACGTAGTATCCTCTCCAATTATAATACGGTTCAATGAAATGCATATTCAAATTTAATCAAGTGATTTGACTTTTTCTTATTAATTTTGATGAACTTCTAAATCTCACATTATATGCGCAAAGGTGTCTCTATTATGTTTTTCTCCCTTTTACTTTTATCCTGTTCAAGCGATAATGAAGAAAAGGATGCGTTGAAATCTAAAATTTCTTCACAAAAAGATGCTGTCGCCTTTTTATCCAATCAAGATGCGCTCATTGCTTTTGGGGCAATACAGATGGACCTTTTATTAAAAAAAATTATTACAGATTCTAAATTGGGGGCATCAGGCTTGATTCCACGAAATATGATTGATGATTATATAGATTGTATAGATACGAAATCACCTATCTATTATGCTGTTAGGGATTCAAAACAAAGTAATGGCATCCCAGATATCATTGTGTTTGGGAAAATAATTGATGCTGATGCACTAATTAATACAATCAAATTAGACGCGCCTTTCCTCAAACTTGAAAAAGAAGGAGAAGTTCAATACTTAGTTGAGGGCGAATTAAAAATAGGGATCAATGACCAGTATTTCGTAGCACTTATAAATGGTCAAGAATCAAAAAAAAATTCCAAACGAAAACTAAACACAATTTTAAAAGAGCTTAACGGAAAGGGACAGAATAAAGTCATCGACGACGTTCTTAGCAATGCTAAAGATTTTACTTTCGCCTTTAACAGTGCCGAACTCAGTAAATTTTCAGCAGAAACAATAGGGACGCCTATACTTCAAATAAATGACAAGCTCAATACATTAGCAGCAATGCACCTCTCATTCGAGAAAGGCGCAATCAAAATAGTAGCGGAAAGTCACCCTTCTGAAGAAATAGAAAGTTGGAATCTCTTTAAGAAAGACAGTAAGCCACTTTTACCAACATTGGGTTCAGGTAGTCCCGTGGGCGCATTTGCTATAAATATGAATGTTGACGAATATGAACGACTACAAAAAGCCTATTTCCCACTGGGTATGGCTAACTCAATCCAAGAGTCAGGGCTAGAGAAGGAGCTCCTGAATTACATCCCGGATAACCTTGCCGTTATTGAAGCCCTCATTAAAAAAGAAGGAATTACAAGTTTTATTAATGGAGAATTCGGCGCAGCGATTTATGCAGATGACGGGATTCATAGTGAATACAGCTTACATCTTGGCATCGGTCCTTCTTTACGCCCAATGCTTGCCGATGAGCTGGATTATTACAAAAACATATTCTATAAATTCGATCTTGACGACAAAAAACTAGCAATTTATTCTTCGGAAAATAATGGACCACAATCTCAGGAAACCCCCCTAACTATACCTAAGCAATTCAGTTCATTTGGAACCTATCCAATGTCTGGTTTTATGGACTTAGAAAGGATTCCTTCAGACGATATGATACCGGATTATGCGGAACCGTTTATGGAACTGTTGAGTAATTGTATATTTAATGCCTCTATGAAAGAAGGATCGATTGTTCTCAATATGAAGAATAAAGAAATTAATTCTTTAACCCAAATATGCAACCAAATTCCCAAATTAATTATGGGTTCAATTCTTCAATAAGAAATATGGGTAAAGATAAATTATGGCGTTTTTCAGAAGTTAAACGATTTCCAAATGTCATCGAATCACCTTTAATGGAGCCCTTTGCTCAAAAAGGAAAATGGAAACAAGAGATTTTCAAAAACAACAAACCTATCGTTCTGGAATTGGGATGTGGTAAAGGAGAATACGCAGTAGGACTAGGAAAACTCTACCCAGATAAAAACTTTATAGGAATTGATATAAAAGGAAATAGAATATACATTGGGGCAAAGGAGGCTATCGAAAACAAGATGGATAATGTCATGTTCCTACGCACTAGGATTGACTTTATAGAAAGCTTTTTTGAGCAGGACGAAATAGATGAAATTTGGCTCACTTTTTCTGACCCTCAACCCAAGAAACCCAGAAAAAGACTCACGTCCCCTCTTTTCATAAGTCGATACCGTAAGTTTTTAAAGAAAAAAGGCATGGTGCATGTCAAAACCGATAGCGACATCCTTTTTGAGTATACTGAGGAAGAGATCAAATTGCAAGGATATCATTGTCATCAATTAACTTGGGATCTATATGGCGACTTTCATGACAAACTCGATGACTCACAAAAAGAACTATTCAAAATAAAAACACATTACGAAGAATTATTCGCGAGTAAAGGATCGGTAATTAAGTATTGTTCATTTGAAATATAATTACTTGTCTAACACCTTAGGTATTCTAAAGTAATCTGAGTCCTTCTTAGGTGCATTTAACAAGGCCATGTCTTTTGTCAATGTTTGCTCAGCAATGTCTTCTCTCAAAACATTAAGCTCATCATTCATAAATATCAGCGGCTCCACATTGTCAGTATCTAATTCAGAAAGTTTATCGATAAAACCAATTATCTTCTCCAAATCACCTTTAATGGCCTCTAATTCAACACCTTTAAATTCAAGGCGTGAAAGGTGGGCTATATGTTGAACTAAATCGTCGGTAATTTTCACAATACAAAGTTAAGCATTTCCTTGATTGGAATACAAACCTGGATACTCCTTTCTTAGGGGTGCCTCAACCCGTTCAAAGCACAGGTTTTTAAGTTCCGTAAAACTCATCCGGTCTACCTCTTCTTTAGAAATGGCTGGCCCCACATAAAACCTAGATACACCCGGGCGTGCTGGACCAAAAAACATAGTTGGATCTGAGAAAAGCAAGTGATTTGTAGTAAAAGTAATCGGCACAATGGGCACCTTAGCTTCCTTGGCGATTTTGAAAGCGCCATTTTTAAAAGGCAGCACCTTAGGAATGTTTTCTGAGGGGATTGTTCCTTCCGGAAAAATAACCAGAGACCATCCTTCTTTTATCGCCTCAATGGCCAGTGCATAAGACAAACCGACTTTTTTTCTGTCAAAGCGGTAGACAGGAATATTTAAGTTTTTGAAATAGGTTCGAATAATGGGGTAATTCAAGATCTCACTCTTTCCCAGAAAAACAAAAGCATTTTTTGGAAGCATGGAGTACATAAAGAAAATATCCAAATAAGAAGTGTGGTTGGCAACGATTACAAAAGGCCCATCTGGCATTTTAGAACGGTCTACACACCGAACAACATAAAAACAAAATATGCGCATCATCCAGCTCCAAATCACGAAAAGCCTGAAGCTATACTTCTTCCATGATTTCTTTAACAAAACCACTCTCAAAAATGGATACATGAGAATCGCAAAAAAAGAGAATACCAAAAAGATGTATATCTTCCACAAATTCCGCAACAATCCTAACAGAAACTTCATCACGAAGAAAATTAAGAAAAAGAATTGGAAATCAAAGGAAATATATTTTCTACTTTTACATAAATACTTATGGCAAGAATATTAACAGGAATACAGAGCACAGGGACAACTCATCTAGGAAATCTTTTAGGGGCGATTATACCCGCAATTAACCTAGCAAAAGACGCAAGTAATGAATCCTTTTTGTTTATAGCTGATCTGCATTCCCTGACTCAGGTTAAAAATGCCGATGAACTTAAGGAAAACACCTACAAAACAGCAGCGGCTTGGTTGGCCTGTGGCCTCGACCCCGCGAAAACCGTATTCTACCGCCAAAGCGATATCGCTGAGGTAACAGAGCTAATGTGGCACCTCCTTTGTTTTTACCCTTATAAGCGCTTAACTCTAGCGCACTCATTTAAGGATAAGGCAGACCGTCTTGACGATGTTAATGGCGGCTTGTTCACCTATCCCATGTTAATGGCAGCAGACATACTCCTATATGATGCTGAGATTGTTCCGGTAGGGAAAGACCAAAAGCAGCATATTGAAATGACTAGAGATGTAGCTACTAAATTCAACCTCCAATTGGGAGAAACCTTTGTGATCCCCGAAGAATCTATAGCTGAAGATACGATGTTAATTCCTGGCACTGACGGACATAAGATGAGCAAATCAAGAAACAACCTCATCGACATCTTCCTTCCCGAGAAAAAGCTTCGCAAACAGATTATGTCCATTATATCAAACAGCGAGGCACTCGAAGAACCTAAAAAACCGGACAACTGCAATATATTTGCCCTGTATTCAATCTTAGCTGAACCAGCGGCTATAGATGAAATGAGAGGCCTCTACGAAAAAGGAGGCTATGGATATGGCCATGCCAAGCAGGCGCTTTACGAGCTGATCCTTGATAAATTCGAATCGGAACGAACTCTTTTCAAGCATCTTATTGAAAATAGAAATGAAATTGATGAGGCACTTTCCATAGGTGCTGCTAAAGCCAAAAAGATAGCTCAAACCGTCTTGCAGCGTGTTCGTAAAAAAGCAGGGTACGCAAAGACTTAAGTCACGTTGTTATGACTGATACTTCGCTGTCGTGAGCATTTGTGCCTACCTAACGTGAATGTTCTTTTCCCCTGATGCTTCGTACTTCTCCCCTGAACTCTTTTACGCCAACGCTTCCAGCTGCTGTTTTTTAATTCCGTTCTCATGAGTATTATAACTTCTTTTTCACTCAAAGAAAATTGGTGTAAGATCGCATCAAAAGGAGTTCGATCTTCCCAAGCCATCTCAATTACCCTATCGATTTCCCATTCTTCCATATCAGTAAAACAAAAGTTTATTTAAAAATGTTTAAAGCGTGTGAAAACATTAAAAAAAGAAAACTTCCCCAGCAAAATCTGCAAGTGCTGTCATAAAGAATTCAATTGGAGAAAAAAATGGAAGCGGTGCTGGAATGAAGTTATCTACTGCAGCGAACGCTGCCGGAGATCAAAGAAGGCTATCGAATAACCGGGCAGTTGTTTCCTTTACCTAAGCGAAAAGTAAGCATTGCTCCTGCATATACATACCAATCTTTATTCGTGGAGTTACCACGTTTCCCGAAGGTGGAGCCATCCAAGCTTCTATTTGCAAGAGCTACAGCATCTGCTCCATTAATTGATTCGAGTAATTCAGGGGCCATATAAGTATCCGCCCCCACGTCATCCAGATAGTCGGTAAAGGTTTTTCGTATGGCTATATCCAAATTAAAGGAACAAAATTTTCCTAAAGAGACTTTAACACCTAACCCCAGTGGCACGCAAAGCTGGTACTTATTATAGGTCCGAGTACCAGAAGCATTATTCTGTCCCTCGGTACCAATATTCTGCAATGCAATCATTTCACCATTATACTCTGTTTTGGGATTCATTTGAAAAACCCCAATTTGGGTAATCATATATGCCGTACCGATGTAGCGCCTATTGCCAAATTGAAAAGGCAAATAATGAAACTCAACACCACCTGCAATTTCTGCAATATGGGATGTGAAGCTAAGGTTTCGATTTCGTGTTAAGTCTTGAGTTGCATCCTTATCATCGGCAGCCACATTGCCATATGTCGCATTAAAGCGTAGCGTCAATCTAGAATGAACATTAAAACGGTAAACAAGACTACCGGCAAGTTTACTCTTATAAAAGGGTTTAAATTGGTTTAAGTCTCCAATATAGAACATGGTTCCAGCATGAAATCCAATCTCAGAACGAGAGAAAAAGTTGGGTTGTTGGGCACGCAATTGCGTAGCCAAAAATAACATTAGATAAAAAATATAACTAGTTCTCACAATTAACTAACGATTCAGAACCTATATTATTACGGTTCAGTCGCAATAAATTTAGTTTTTTTGAGATCGTTTACGGTCCATTTCTTTCAGATAAACTTTACGAATACGCAATTTCTGAGGCGTAACCTCCACATATTCATCTCTCTGTATGTACTCTAAACATTCTTCAAGGCTAAATAATCTTGGCGGTATAATTCGAACCTTTGCATCAGTACCAGACTTACGCATGTTCGTCAATTGCTTTGTTTTTGTAACGTTAACAACGAGGTCACTTGCACGGCTATTTTCGCCAATTACTTGTCCTTCATAAATACTTTCTCCTGGCGAGATGAAGAAGGTTCCACGTTCTTGTAAGTTATTCAATGAGAAAGGTATTGAAGTTCCTAATTCCATTGAGATTAACGAACCATTTAATCTTCCTGGAATATCTCCTTTGTATGGCTGATAATCAACAAAACGGTGCGTCATGATCGCTTCTCCTGCCGTTGCCGTTAATAAGTAGTTTCTCAACCCGATAATTCCACGTGATGGAATCGAGAATTCAATCGTCATACGATCTCCTTTTGGCACCATATTCGTCATTTCACCTTTACGTTTCGTAACGGCATCTACGGCTGTTCCGCTATGTACTTCAGGAAGATCAATTGTCAATTCCTCCATCGGTTCGCATTTCTTACCGTCAATTTCTTTTATCAGCACTTGTGGCTGACCTACTTGAAGCTCGTATCCTTCACGACGCATGGTCTCAATAAGCACAGATAAGTGCATGACACCACGTCCAAATACCAACCACTTGTCTGCTTTATCGGTCTTTGCCACACGCAAAGCAAGATTCTTCTCCAACTCCTTGTCTAATCGTTCAGAAATATGACGAGAAGTTACGAACTTGCCTTCTTTTCCAAAAAATGGCGAATCGTTAATTGAGAACATCATACTCATCGTAGGTTCATCTATCGATATTGTTGGGAGTGGATCCGGATTTTCAACATCACAGATTGAATCTCCAATCTCAAATCCTTCCAATCCCGTAATCGCACAAATATCACCTGGTTGAACCGAATCAACTTTCAAACGATTCGTTCCTTCGTATACAAATACATCTTTAATCTTATGTTTTTCCTTAGAACCGTCTCTTTTCGAAAGAATGATCGGCATGTTTGACTTAATGACACCTCTGTGCAATCGACCAATAGCAATACGCCCAACAAATGAAGAAAAATCTAAAGACGTAATTAACATCTGGGTATTTCCTTCTTGGATTACTTTCGGCGGAAAATGTGAAAGAATCATTTCAAAAAGTGGTTCAATCGTAGTGGTTGGTTTTTTCCAATCATCAGACATCCAATTGTTCTTTGCAGAACCATATGCTGTTGGGAAATCTAATTGTTCTTCCGTTGCATCCAAATCGAACATCAGGTCAAATACTTTCTCATGAACCTCATCAGGTGTACAGTTATCTTTATCTACTTTGTTTACCACAACGATTGGTTTCAATCCAAGCGCAAGTGCTTTTCCAAGAACGAATCTCGTCTGTGGCATCGGGCCTTCAAAAGCATCAACTAACAAACAAACACCGTCTGCCATGTTTAGGACTCTCTCTACCTCTCCACCGAAATCGGCGTGACCAGGAGTGTCAATAATATTAATCTTAGTTCCCTTATAGGTTACAGATACATTCTTAGAAGTAATCGTGATACCACGTTCTCGTTCTAAATCATTACTATCCATGATCAGCTCACCTTTTGGTCGGTTTCTTTCGTCTTTGACTTCACCAAGCTCTATCATTTTATCTACCAACGTCGTCTTGCCGTGGTCAACGTGCGCTATAATCGCAATATTCCTTATTTCCATTAAAATTTTATTGAATTAACGTCCTCTATGTCTTGGTTTATCTGAACCCGATCTGCGATCAGAACTCCCACTTCTATCTCCTGCACTATCTGATCTTCGGCCATCTCGTCCTGTTCTACCACTGCGAAAGTTACTGCCTCCAGATGATCTTCTGAACTCGCCTCCACCTGAACGACGTTGGCCTCCGCCTCCGCCTCCACCTGAACGACGCTGGCTTCCACCACCACCACCACCACCTGAACGACCTTGACCACTACCACCTCCGTTTTGAGTATTGGTCACCTCGACAGAAAGCTTTGTGCCTTCAAATTCAGTTCCATTAACACTTTTCAGAATACGCTCCGTATGCGCCTCATCGACATCGAAAAATGCATAAGAAGTCATAATGTCAATACGTCCTATACCCGAAGAATCAATTCCAGCCGCATCACAGACAACGCGCAATAAACCACCTGGGTTAAGCCCGTCACGTTTTCCTGCACTTAAGAAGAAACGAGTTTTACCTTCATCTCTTGCTCTAGCACCTTTATCCGTTCGGTCTCTATCTCTTCCTGAATCTTGCTTTGCTCGTTGGTTCACATCTCCAGCGCGGTCGTAATATTCTATAAATTGATTGAATTCAGCAGAAACAAACTTTTTGATAATTTCTGTTTTATCCATGTCTTCAAAAGAAGCTAAAATTTGAGGCATAAACTTCTCAATATCTTTCTCCTTAATCTGTATATCTATTGTTTTCTGAATAAGCTTCATCAATTGAATCTCACAAATCTCCTCTGCATTTGGTATTTTACCTTGTGCAAATGCTTTGCTCATTTGCTTCTCAATAGCCTTTATCTTATAATTTTCTTTTGGGCTAATTAAAACTAATGATTGTCCTTTTTTTCCAGCTCGCGCCGTTCTACCACTTCTGTGTGTGTAGTTTTCTGTATCATCAGGAAGGTTATAGTTGATGACATGTGTAATGTCATCTACATCAATACCTCTTGCAGCAACATCAGTAGCAACTAAAATCTGAAGTTCTTTGCTTCTGAATCGCGCCATAACACGATCTCTCATGGGTTGTGTCAAATCACCGTGTAAAGGTTCAGCATTATAGCCATCGCGTCCTAATTTCTCTGCAACTGTAGCCGTTTCATGTTTTGTCCGACAAAAGATCAATCCGTATATATTTGGATGAAAATCAATGAGTCGTTTTACAGCCTCATAACGATCTCTCTCCTTGACCACATAATATATGTGCTCAATATTCTCATTACTTTGATTTTTATGACCTATAGAAACTTCCAAAGGATCTGTCATATAGGTTTTAGCAATTCTCTCTACATCTTTTGGCATTGTAGCAGAAAAAAGCCAAACGTTTTTTGTTTCTGGTGTTGTCTCTAGAATAGAGTCTATGTCTTCCTTGAAACCCATATTCAGCATCTCATCTGCCTCATCCAAAACAACACATTGAACATCAGACAATTGCAATGCTCTTCTTTTGATTAAATCTAAAAGTCTACCCGGTGTGGCAACCACAATGGCGACACCTCTTTTTATTTGGGAGATTTGTCTTCCGATATCAGCTCCTCCATAGACAGAAACTACTGGGCATTTCATGTATTTCGAGAAAACCTCTAAATCCCTAGTAATCTGCATGCAAAGCTCTCTTGTAGGACAAATAATAAGTCCTTGAGGCCGATTCGACGCGCTATTAATTCTATTTATTAAAGGCAAGCCAAAGGCTGCCGTTTTCCCCGTTCCTGTCTGTGCTAACCCAACGAAATCACAATCGTCTTTCATTAGGTAGGGAATTGCTTTTTCTTGGATAGGAGTCGGTGCTTCAAAACCCAATTCTTTTAACGACTTAAGCACCTCTTCTCTCAATCCCAGCTCTTCAAATGTCATTCCTGTATTTTTAATTTGGGTGCAAAGGTACGTATAAATGAGTGCTTATACGATTATTCCACCTTTATTTGCTTGTATTACAGATATTAGCACCCAAAATAGGTGCTTACAAGTGAAGTTTTTCTATTTTTGAACAAAATTTTCAAATGGATTTAAAGGAAATCATATCAATTACCGGAAGACCGGGCTTATTCAAAGTGGTAGCGCAAGGAAAAAACAATGTGATCGTAGAGTCAATTGTTGACAAAAAAAGATTTCCGGCACATGCCTCTGACCGTATTTCAACACTGGCAGACATCAGCATCTACACAACTGATGAAGATGCGAAACTTCTTGACGTACTGGCATCGTTTCATGATCATTATGAAGGGAAAGCATGTCCATCACACAAGGAAGACCTACCCCAACTAGAAGGACTTCTAAAAAAAATACTGCCTAATTACGATCAAGAACGCGTGTACAAATCTGATCTACGTAAAATATTCCAATGGTACAACATCCTTATCAATGCTGGGATCAAAATCAAGGAAAACGTAAAAAAAGAGGAAGTTAGCGAAGAAAAGGAAGTGAAAAAAGTAGCTCCTAAAAAAGCAGCTCCTAAAAAGGCGATTTCTAAAGGTAACGCTGGAAAGCCTTCCTCTGCAAAAAAATCAGGAACTACCAAAATGGCTTCTCAACGCGGGAAATAAATTTAGCTTAACATCATGAAGAAATATCGTCGCACCTTTGTAGACGACCCATTGGTCATTGATTCATTTGAATCCATTGAGAGGTACTTAATTGAACTTTTAGAAAGGAAACTTGATTCCCTAGAAGCCCTTAAAAAATGGTTAAAAGACAAAAGTGAGCTCGAAGCCGTCATCGAAGAAGAAATGGCTTGGCGCTATATACGTATGTCAATTGACACCACAAACGATAGCTTTCAAAAGGCCTACACCTTTTTTGTAACGGAGATACAACCGAAGCTAGCACCTATTGATGATCAGTTGAACAAACATTTCATGGGGGCTTCTTTTCTTTCAGAACTAGAAAAAGACCCTGCCTATGCCATTCATATTAGAAGTGTCAAAAGTCAACTTGAACTTTACCGAGAAGAAAATATTCCGATACAGGCATACCTGAGCGAAAAGACGCAAGAATATGGTGCTATTAGTGCAGCGCAAAGTATTGAACACAACGGTGCTCAACTTACGATGCAAAAAGCAGCAATCTTACTGAAAGAACAGGATGAGTCATTGCGTAAAGTTGTTTTTGAAAAAATGGCAACGCGAAGGGATCAAGATGACAAAGCACTCAATGAACTTTATTCTGAACTTGTTAAAAAGCGAACTGAATTGGCGATCAATGCGGGCTTTGAAAATTATAGCGACTATAAGTTTAAACAGATGGGGCGCTTTGATTATACCAAAGAGTCTTGTTTTGATTTCCATGAAGCTGTTGAAACACACATTGTGCCTCTGGTTAAAAAAATCAATGAAGCCAAGCTTGAAAAAATGTCTAAGGATAAATTCAAACCTTGGGATACAGCGGTAGATCCAGAAGGCAAGGCCCCCTTAAAGCCTTTCAAAACAGGTAAAGAAATGCTTGATGGGACCGTTGATGTTTTCAATAAAATTAAGCCAGAGTTTGCCGATTTTCTTAAGACAATGGAAAAAATGGAGCACCTAGACCTGGAGTCAAAACCAGGAAAAGCACCGGGCGGTTACAACTACCCACTATACGAAACTGGCGCACCTTTCATCTTCATGAATTCCGTTGGTTCTCAAAATGACTTGACCACAATGATTCATGAGGGAGGACATGCGGTTCATTCTTTTTTAACCCACGAACTTGAATTGACTGCCTTCAAAAACTTTCCCTCTGAAATCGCAGAACTAGCATCTATGTCAATGGAATTGCTATCTATGGATTATTGGGACACGTTCTATTTAGATAAGGACGATTTAATGAGAGCCAAAAAAGAGCAGCTTCAAGGAACTATAACGATCTTGCCTTGGATTGCTCAAATTGATGCCTTTCAGCATTGGGTATATGAAAACCATAAGCATACGACAGAAGAAAGAACGGCCTACTGGATGGAACTTAACAAGAGGTTTGGGACAGGTCTTACAGATTGGAAGGGCTACGAAAATACGCTTGCTTCGTCATGGCAACGTCAACTGCATCTATTTGAGGTGCCCTTTTATTATATTGAATATGGTATTGCACAGCTCGGCGCCATTGGTATATGGAAGAACAGCAAAGAGAATTACTCCGAAGCCGTTAGCAAATATAGACATGCGCTTTCTCTTGGATATACAAAGCCAATGCCTGAAGTCTATGCGCAAGCAGGAATTGATTTTAAGTTCTCAAGCACACATATTTGCGCACTTGCACAATTTATTGAGTCAGAACTCGAAAAGCTAGATGCATAAATGGCATTGTTTTATTAAAAATCTATTTATATTTGCACCCGAAATGGCGAGATAGCTCAGTTGGTTAGAGCGCAGGATTCATAACCCTGAGGTCCGGAGTTCAACTCTCCGTCTCGCTACTTAATCTACCGTAACTAAAGGTCTTAAGCGCTTGCTTAAGACCTTTTTTTTCATGGAAATGTATGAACTATGTTTTCCCTATTCTAGAATTTCAATAGACAAAAAAAAGGCCCTCATTTCTGAAGGCCTTTATTAGATTACTTTTTTCTATTCGAAGTCTATTTAGAAACTCTCTCCCTTAGGCGAATATGTGATTTCCCAACCTTCAGCATCCACTGGGGATTGCTCAAACTCAATATACCCAACTAATTTCTTACCTGGTCTGATTTCATTTTGGGATATAATCGGTTCTTTACCTTGGGTAAAATCCTGAGAATAATCCTTACCATTATTATCACTTAGTTTAAAGTCATAAGGAGATACTGTAAGTGCCTCTTCCGTATTATTAATAATCTGAACTTTTACCGAACGAATTAACATTCCTTCTTCGGCCTTGTCATAATACCCGAGCTTCGTGTCTTCTGCGATCTCTAGAAATGTTACACTTAAACCTGTCTCGGTTTCAATGACCTCATTGGGTAAAAAATCCCTTTTAACCTTTGGCTTAGCTGGTTCTTCAACCACTTCTACTTTTCCCTCGCTTTTTGGTGCACTTTCAGCTTGTTCTTCTTTTACAGGTTCTTCTCCCCCTCCACAGCTCATCAATAGCGGGAAAACT
>TARA_B110000093_G_scaffold22887_2_pt1 | contig 33583 bp, 32 predicted proteins | sample TARA_B110000093 | Tara Oceans TARA_B110000093 (sample SAMEA4397390) | marine metagenome | biome: Polar Biome; feature: [MIX] marine epipelagic wind mixed layer (ENVO:01000061); material: water (ENVO:00002006), including particulate matter (ENVO:01000060) such as... | depth 10-100 m | reverse complement strand
TTAACGGGAGATCCTGTAGCACCAAAAAATATTGGTGACATGTATTTTAGGCCCTTCAAAGATATCCTAAATATTCTTTCTAGGAACTTCACTAAGGCCCAAAAGAGAATGTTTTCTTCATCAACTGAAAAACCATTTGAGGCACGGTTCTGGCCCAGACATTAGATCCCTCATAAATTCACTTATCGATTACACCGTGACCAAAACTTTATTTCTGATTTGCCTACAGGGGAAGTAAAGATCATAGAAAAAGAACAAAAAATTGTTGTCCTTACGGGCGCCAGCCGCGGTATTGGACACGCTACTGTCAAGAAATTTAGTACCGCTGGCTGGCGAGTACTAACTTGCTCAAGGCAGGTATTCGATGCGCGCTGTCCGTGGCCTGGTGGACAAGAAAATCATATCCAAGTCGACCTAGCAAATCCAAAAAGCACCATGGCCGCAACAGAAGAAATCAAAAATAAATTGAACGGTAAATTACATGCATTGATTAATAATGCAGGCGCCTCGCCTAAGTCCACAAATGGAACCCGAATGAACACACTTGATACAGACTTGGAGCTCTGGCACACGGTATTTCAATCAAACTTTTTTGCTCCAATTTTATTAGCAAAAGCTCTTAAAAATGAACTAGCAGCGGCCAAGGGCGCCGTAGTAAACGTCACTTCAATCGCTGGTAGCCGAGTCCATCCTTTTGCAGGATCAGCCTACGCTACTTCAAAAGCAGCTCTGGCCACCCTAACAAGAGAAATGGCACATGATTTCGGTCCCCTTGGTGTGAGAGTAAATGCCATTGCTCCAGGGGAGGTAGAAACAGATATTTTGAGCGAGGGCACAGACCAAATCATTGCTGGACTACCCCTGCGCCGTATTGGGCAACCAAGCGAAGTAGCAAATGCAATTTATTTTCTATGTTCAGAAAATTCTAGCTATGTCACCGGAGCTGAAATTTCTATAAATGGAGGTCAGCATGTATAGAAATAGATCCAAACGCTGAATAACCATATTCTTTCTTTGCGCCTGCGGATAGCCATACCCACCATGGGAGTTTCTTCTGTTTCCGCATTTAATTGAATTACCACAACCAGAATTTGATTCAAATTAAGTTCTTCGTTAGCCTTCATTTATTTAGAAGTTTAATAAAAGCCAGAGCACTTTTTACTAAGATGCTTCATAAAGAGCTTTGCGAAGTATTTTTTGAAAAAGGGGTTCTACATGTTCAGAGAAAATCTTAATGGCAAAATTGCACTGATTACTGGGGCCAGTAACGGCATCGGTAGAGCTACTGCACGCTTACTGGCAGACAAGGGCGCAACCGTTGTAGTAGGATATCATTCTGGCCGAGAGCGTGCCGAAGAAGTCTGCGTTTCATTGCCAAATTCCGGACATTTTATTTTCCAGATTGATATTAATAAACCTGCATCCGTTAGGGAAACAGCCTCAGAAATTAGGCGATGTTTCGGGAAATTAGATATCCTCATTAATTCTGCTGGTATGACCCAACCCATTCCCCACGCAGATTTGGAAACTCTAGATGAGGAAGTTTTCAACAGGTTTCTTCATCTCAATGCAGGTGGCCCATTCTCAATGATCCGACACCACATGCCATTGTTAAAAGCATCAGGCCAATCTGTGGTGATTAACGTGTCTTCAATTTCTGCATTTACTGGATCAGGTAGTAACATCGCCTATTGCGCGGCAAAAGGTGCGCTAGATACAATGACTAAGTCATTTGCACGCACCTTCGGCCCAGAAGTGCGCTTTCTGTGTGTATCGCCCGCTGCAGTAGCAACTGACTTTGTGGCAGGACGTGATAGGCATGCACTGGAAAAGGGTGCTATATCTACACCACTTAAAACAGTCGTTGAACCCGAAGATATAGCCGAGGCAATATTGGGATGCATAACTCATCTACGAATGTCGACAGGTACAAATATAATCGTCGATGGAGGTCGTCACTTATGACAACGGAGGTTCTGAACAAAGACCGGCCACTCGCCATGTATTAAAGAATTTAAAAATTTGATTTCTAGATGTAAGTTTTACCGTCTGATAATTATCAAGCCGTCAAATCAAAAGATTGAAATAACTCGAAAGTTTCATATATGTTAATATGAAACTAGTAGTCACGGTTAGTGTAAGTCTAATCCAACTCTCATGGAGGACACCAATTGAATTATCTCTCAGGCTTCGGAATACTTCTGCAACCAACACTCTGGATTTTTATTCTGGTTGTTGTTTTTCTTCTAAGGTCAGTAAAATTCGTTCCCCATAACAGAACTTTTCTAGTCGAAAGGTTTGGAAAGTTCCGTGGCGTGCAGGAAGCTGGTCTCAACTTTATAATACCATTTATTGAACGTGTGGCAGCTGATCGCTCTCTGAAAGAGCAAGCGGTTGACGTCCCAAGCCAAAGTGCCATCACCAGAGATAATATATCTTTGTCCGTTGACGGCGTTCTATATTTTCGTGTTCTGGATCCGTATAAAGCAACTTACGGAGTGGATGATTATGTGTTTGCCGTAACCCAGCTAGCTCAAACCACAATGCGCTCAGAGCTTGGCAAAATGGAGCTCGATAAAACCTTTGAAGAACGTGACCTGCTTAATACCAATATCGTTGCAGCAATCAATCAAGCAGCTACCGCCTGGGGAGTTCAAGTTTTGAGATACGAGATTAAGGATATTGTACCCCCTCAATCTGTAATGCAGGCGATGGAAGCGCAAATGAAAGCAGAAAGAGTTAAAAGAGCTCAAATCTTGGAATCTGAAGGAGACAGGCAAGCTGCAATCAATAGGGCAGAGGGACAAAAGGCCTCCGTAGTTTTGTCTGCAGAAGCTGATAAAGACGAACAGGTACTCAAAGCCGAAGGTGAAGCTAAAGCACTGGTCGCCGTCGCTAATGCTCAGGCCAAAGCTCTTGTTATGATCGGTGAAGCTGCAGACACAAAGGCTGGTCAGAAGGCTGTGCAACTTGAGCTCGCAACCAAGGCAATACACGCCAAGGAAATGATAGCTAAGGAATCTTCCTTAGTCATCCTCCCGGATGGAGCTACCGATGCTGGCGCCATGGTATCACAGGCTATGGCAATTATTCAAAAAATATCCAACAGCACATCGACGGATTTATCAAGTGAATCTAAGACCACTCGCGAGACAGCAGGCCCTTGGGATACAGCAGAATGACTGAACAACTTTTAAATGTTTCAGTTATCCAGTGGCTGCTTTTGATAGGCACCACACTGCTTATAATTGAGGTTGCCGTTTTAGGGTTTGCAACCTTTGTGTTACTGTTTATCGGCCTTGCCATGTTGGCAGTGGCCGGCCTTATGGGCTTTGAATTCATACCATCTGACTTTAAAACTGCTATTATAGCGGTTTCGATAATGACCCTTATTACGGCTGCCATATCCTGGAAATTTCTCAAAAAAATTCAAACTGGTTCAGAAAATTTAAAAGTTGAAGTTGGATTTATTGGACATCGCTTCCAGATAGACGACGATATCTCACCTGAAAAGCCCGGCCAGTACTTTTATTCAGGTATTAATTGGAAAATTATCACAGACGAGTATGTTGAAAAGCATACCGAGCTAAAAGTTGTCCACGCCGACGTTGGACATTTCAAAGTAACAGCCACAGATGATTAAATCCTGTCGGGTTTAACCCTGACCTAAAGCAGCTAAATAATACTAGATTGGTTCAGCCATGAGCCAGACACCCCCTTCAGGCCTTAATGTTAAAATCATTTTTGGAGATGGAACAAGGCCAGCTACAGGCTTAAAGCGAAATCGTTTCAGGAGACTAGATAATATAATTACTGCTTCATTAATCGCAAAATTTGCACCGATACAAACCCTTGGGCCATCACCAAATGGCAAATAGGCATAGCGATCTTGTGGACTGTCAGTTTCAAACCGTTCTGGATAGAAATCATCTGGATTTCGCCATAAAGTGTGATGGCGGTGCAAAGCATAAATTGGAATTATAACAGTGTCGCCAGGTCGAATCTCCCTACCACAAAGATTGTCGAAGCCAGCAGCTGTTCGTGACACGAGCGCTGCTGGTGGATAGAGGCGCAAGGTCTCATCGATAACAGACCGGACATACTTTAGATTAACAATATCCCGACCCTGAACCTTTTCAGATAAAACTTTTTCAGTAACCTCCTGTCGTGCAAGCTCTTGGACCCTATCGTCATTTGCCAGTAGGTAAAGAGCCCATGACAAGGTCAAAGCTGTAGTCTCATGACCAGCAACTATAAAAGTAAGTAGGTTATCACGCAATTCACCTGTGTTCATTTCTCGTTGGGTTTTGGGATCCACACCAGCCAGCAAAAGATCCAACAAATCTGGTGGTGATTTGCTCGGCCCATCACGTCTCCGATCAATGACACTATCTGCTAATGTTTTCATTTGCTTGAGTGCTTTACCTGAAATTACCCTACTCAAACGCGGAACCCAATCTGGAAACCCAAGAATATCTGGTAATGAAATTTTCCCTGCCTCAGCAATGTAGCTGTCAATAGCCCGATGCACACCAACCCGGTCGAAGCCTTCATCATCTGAGAAAGTTACATCTGAGATCACATCAAAAGTTGTGTTAACCATTTCATCAAAAAAATTAATTGGATAATTTTCTTGGTTTTTAATTCGGTCGCAACATCGGATCGCAGCTGAAGACATAATAGGGCTAAGATTCATTACATTGCGGTGCGAAAACACAGGCGCAGCCGCACGACGTTGCCAGCGCCAGTGGGCTCCTTCAGCAACAAACAATGACTCACCGATAGCAGGTTTCAAAAGATTTTTGGTTACCGCTGACTTTGGATAGTTGTCTACATTTTTTAAAAAAATATGACGAAGAGCAGTGGGGTCCATTACCATGTGCCACCGTTTTCCAGTTTTACCAGAAATTATTGGTTGTTGTGTCGCAATCTTAGGAATGATGGAAAGTACATTACGACGTGCCGCAGCCAATGATTGCAGAACTCCCATCGGCTTGGTAACCAAATCAACGCTAACTGGGAAATCAGAATGTCCAACCATGCAGAATAAATATATCGTTAAGATCCAAAAGCAAGCATGCCTTTATATTAGACGGTTCGAGGATTTGGAATTGCTAAGCAAATTGAAATTAGCCTAGCAAGCATCGATTATTTTCCAAGCATATTTTTAGCATACCATTATTTTAAAGGTTTCGAATTTTCACAGAAAAACTTTTAAAATTAAAATAATGATAACTGATCAGGGTTTTTATGTACCAGCTTTTTCGTAGACGACCTTTTACGACTCCCCAATTTAAGAAAAACAGTCGCCGCGGTATCCTTAAAGTTTTTACTATTACGAACATCCATTATTTTCTGTTTTGCAAGTTTTGCCGCGATTTCTTGATTTACGATTGGCTCTGGGTAGTCACGACCAATAACAAATTCATTGTTATCAAGAAGATCTTTTTTTTGCTCCCACGGCGCATGAATAAATTCATTTTTCAGGTTTTTAAGTTCAGGAACCCATTTGCGAATAAAACGTCCAGATGGATCATGCTCCATGGATTGCTTAATGGGATTGTAAACTCGCATAGCATTTATGCCGGTCACGCCGGACTGCATCTGGAGCTGACTATAGTGGATACCCGGCTCGTAATCAGTAAAGATTTGAGCCAGGTAATTTCCAGTAACCCGCCAATCAATCCAAAGTTGATAGCTTGCAAAGCTGACGAGCATGGCTCGCATGCGAAATGTGATCCACCCATCAGAGATTAAATTCCTCATGCAGGCATCAATGAAAGGATAGCCAGTATATCCAGTAGACCATGCCCGAAAATGAGATGAGTTATAACCATTTTTATGCAAAGCTTCAAAAGCTGAATGCATGCAATGTGTCTCAATTTCTGGTTGATCTTCGAGTTTCTGGATAAAATGGCATCGCCATGCGAGGCGTGACTTAAAGGCGGCTAGATTTCGACTAAATATTTTTTTGTCCGCGAATGAAAGTTGTCTTTGCCGTTTGCCAATGGACTGCACGACCTCACGCACCGATAGAGTCCCCCACGTCAGATGTGTTGATAGCCTTGAGCAGTGCTCCTCCGACAATCCAGGCGCAGAAATATTCTTTAGGTATGCGCCAGATCGATATTTTAGAAAACTACGCAAGTCCCGCAAAGCTGCCTTGCGACCTCCAATTTGGACATTTCCAATAAGTTCCTCTCCAAACATGGGGTCATACTTATCCGGTAACGGTTCAGACCTACAGTTGGGTACAGGTATAACATATTTTGGTCTTATGGTTATTTTTTGCTTCATTCTATTGGTGCGAATTTTCGACCATTCATCGCGACTGCGTAATCTTCGCACAATGCCATTAGACGGGTATTCATTGAGTATAATTTTATCTTTGGCACATAAACTTCTGACGGCTACATCCCTATCGAATGTCCAGCGATCTCCAGTTTCTTCAAAAGTGTGAATTTCTTCAATCAAATAGTCCATATGAAGGGATTTAAATACACTTACAGAATCGCCAATTCTTATGACAAGTGACTGCCCCAAGCTGGTCAAGTCATCATTCAAATCAATCAAGCAATCATGAATAAAAGACCAGTGACGCCGGGATGCCGTTGATTGGAGCCAGTATCCTGGTTCAACAATATACAACGGCAGAATAGGCTTATCCATCCGCGCCGCTTCAAGCAACGGAGCGTGGTCTGACGTACGCAAATCACGCTTAAACCAAACAATTTGAACCGATCTTTTCATAGTGTTCGATGGTCAACATGCTGGGCCAACGAATTAGTAATATCCGCAAAAGCTCCGATGTGTGCGCACAAAAGAAAGATGCCAGCAAACTTTCGTTGCAGTAATAATATCTCTATTGGTAACGGTGGAGGCATGAATTGGTCTTTGATTAACTCAAGGGCCTCTTCCTGAAGCTGTTTCGGGATTGCGTGATCACCAAAACTTATCTGGCCTTTAGCATTCAAAGCTTCAAAAATTAACTGCATCATACCCAAAATAGTTTTGCGCTGATTAATACTCGTGGTGGCATCAAAAAATCCTATTTCTTGTGCAATCTTCATAAGTGTAATGTAATCAGAAGATAGTCCCGCAGATAGTAATCGGCGATACCGCTCCATAGTTTTTGCAGGAATATCACGCGTTGCTCCAAAATCCAGCAACGCAATTTTTTGACTATCAAGCTGGTATCTGTAGTTTGCAAAATTTGGATCAGTTTGCATTACTCCAAAAATAAATAATTCATTAAGCGTCAGATCTATCAAATTCTGCCCAATTTTATTGCGTTCCAGCTGAGGCAAGCTGGCACTATCTTCAATGGATATCCCCTCCAGATAATCCATGGCCAGAATATTTTGCGTGCTCCAATTATCATATACTTTAGGGGTAATAAAATTTTGAGACCCTCGTAAGAGGCTGCCAAATTTTTTCAAATTACGCGCCTCAACTATATAATCAGTCTCCATATGCAATTGTTGTTTTGCTTCATTTAAATATGGCGCTAGAGCGAAGCCACTCGGGAGAAGGCCAGACAACTTAATTAGAACAGCAGCATTTTCGATATCGCTATCAATGCTCTCCTTCACGCCCGGATATTGCACCTTGATGGCAAGATTACGCCCATCTTTGAGTTGAGCGCGATGTACCTGACCAATAGATGCAGCAGCGATAGGATGAACATCAAAGGACTTAAATTCGTTAAGCCAGTCTTTGGGCCATTCTGCATTCAGGACCTTTTTGAGCTGTTTAGGCGGCATGCTGTCTGCATTTTCACGCAATCTCGCCATAATGAGACTAAGGTCAGGTGGCAGAAAATCTCCTGTGTCCATGGATATAAGTTGACCTATTTTCATAGCCGCACCGCGCAGCTTAGCTAACTGGTTAGTAAGCCGGTTTATATTCTTGGGAGTAAGCATAAGATCTCGTAAGGATGGCTGTTGGCCTTTTCCTAATTGTATGATGCCCTGCGCAATCATATTACCAGCAATGCCTCCAGCCATTACTCCAATATGCCCAAATCTGGACAGGCGAGTATGTGGCACCGACACAGACTTTGTCACACTTATTTTTTTTATCATTTGGCTTTTACCGAGGTGTATTCATCATAGCGCGACTTCTCTAATCGCTAAAACATTAGGTAGCCGCTCAAAAATCAAAGGCAAGGAGTGCAATTCAAAATTGCCTGTTTGAATACTATCCTCTTTTAAGACGGAAGCTTTTAATGGGCCCGGCGAAATAAGCCATCTACTAACAACATGTGAGGAACCGTTAGCGCAGCCAATCCAATGAAAATTATTTGCAAAATTGGACCTCTAATAGTCTCTGTTGTTGGCATCAGCCAAAACATTAATATTGCAGCTCCCCAACTAGCAAAAGTAAAAAATAGGGCGAGTGGAATTAATAGCCGTGGTGAGTAAGAAAGAAGACGAAGTCTGCCCCAAGTATACCGAAGATGACGGGCCGAATGTACCGCACAAAAATATAGGGAAAACGCAGCCAAAGGAGGCAAAACATAATACACAACAGCAAGACCAATGAGCTCTGCAAACCTACTACGGAGTTTTGGTTTTTGCCAAGCTAGAAATAAATATGCAGCCCATATCAGCGTGAAGGCAACGGCACCAACATTGATAAACCGCCACAGAAATTCTGTTTCGCCATTCACTAACTGAGCAAATATTAAATCAACCTCTGAGGTATGAAGTATGCTTATTCCGATCACGACTAATCCACCATGCGCCAAAGCTTGCACAAACCTTTGAAGTCTTTCGCCCTGCTGACTGTCTCCAATCCCAAAATGCCAAATACTAATTGCTAAAAACAGTAAGAGAGCAGCATTTGGAAAATTTATCCAAAAAACTACGACTGAGGCAGCAATACCAATGTATATCAAAATAAATGCTGCCATCGATTTAAAGTTTTTTCCATAACCAAGCGCTAGCCCTACTGCTCCGTCAAAAGCTCCATGTGGCAAACCAATCAGTACTATTGCAGCCAAGGCTATGAATGACACTGGGTCAAAGCCTAATAGTAGAGACGTATCCAGAGAAAGAAAATTGTTAAACACTATGCGCCTCTCTCAGGACGTATAAGTGCAATAATAAATGGCCACACCGGCATTGCAAAAATGACTTTTAAACGCATTTTTGAACTAGCCTCTCCACTAAGAAATTTGGCAAATTCATCTCCAGTCAAACTTTTAGCCAAAGCAGAAAAAATCTGTGGAGCGTATTGTGGTTGGTGTCGGAGTACTGACAAAAATATTCTATCCATCCATAAATCAATTTTCTTATGGGGAGAAACAAATATTAGTTTTTTGCTCTCTTCAAAAGACTTTATGGCCTTTCTAATTTGTTTGTGAATAAAGCTGAAGGCATAGCCGCTTGAAGGTCTGATTGCGCCACAGTTTCCACCAATACCTTGATAATTTTGATCATGGCGACGCATAAGGCCAAGTGGTATTGCTCCTTTCTCACGTCTTAAAACTTTAAATTGACCAACTCCAGCGCAATCCGATAACCAAGTTGAGATTGCAGCTTCATAAAAATCATCTTGTTCAATATTTGGTGAGAAAACTGTGGACTCTACTAAGGCCTGACTATCAGAAAAAGGTAGACAGTATATAAAGTGCATTCCATGAGATTGATCACAACGGAAATCCATTAAGATAGCCTTACTATCGTCAAAGCTGCCAGGCTTCGCATGCACTTCCCAACCAATAAAGTGCTGTAACATCATATTGGAACTGGTCCTTGGCGGTCTGCTATCAAACACATACTCATTGGAAAAATTATCAATTAGTGACATGTCAGTGTTAAAGCTAACACCATTCTGCTTAGCCTTTAAACGACAATAGCCCAGCCATTTTTTACGTGTTACCACTTGATATGGGTGTTTAGAAGCTTCCATTTCTATCTCAGTATCGGCAGTTTGTATCGACCATCTGTGCCAAGTTTTATCAGCAAGCCCAATCACATCCTGCAGCCAATCCATTTGCCAATAGCCCCAAACATGATCAAACTCAGGCGTATCTATTTGAGGCGAAAACAAATGAATTTCATGCTCAGGCAAAGATGCCGCTTGTGCAGCAAGAGAAAGCCCAGCACAGCCATCACCTATAACTGCAATAGCAATCCTTGGTTCAAGCGATGCGGGTTCATCAGACATATGGAAGGCCCGCGAGTGAATCATGTAACCGCACTTTATGGCTCGGATACGGCCGTAAACGCCAGGGCAAGCTGCGGAGAGCACTAAAAGTACAGGCTAATTTTGTACTTTTGCTGGTCACTTCTCTACCTTGGTACCAACAATAACCTTTAGCGGCAATTTGCAATCCAATCTGGCGGTAGACTTGGGCGGCAACCGCAATAGCCAAATGTGAACGGAGAGGCAAATATACCAAACCCTTAATTCCACTTGCGTAGTAAGTCTCAGCAAGTTGTATTAACTGAGCAACTGCAGCAGATATTAATTCCCTTTCAGAAGAATTTTGCGCAATTTTAGAGATTTCAAGAATGTGTTCTGGGGGCATTTCGCCAACCCAAGTGGCTGGCAGATAACGCCGTCCCATTTGTGCATCTTCCAGTACGTCGCGCGCTATATTAGTGAGTTGCATCGCAATCCCAAGATCTATGGCATGTTTTAACGCTTTCACATCATAGCACCCAAGAACCGTACTCATCATCAGGCCAACTGTTCCAGCAACCCTATAACTATAACGCAAAAGGGCGCGCTCGTCAGGCACGGCAACTGTTTGTTGGTCTTGGAGCAGGCCGTCAATCAATGCAACTACAATCTCAGCTGATATATCCTTAGACGAAACAAAGATCTTCAAGTCGGGTAATAAATGGTCATCTGCTATTCGTGAGTTCTTTAATCCGGCACGAACATTGTTTAATCTCAGAGGTCCATCAACAATATCACCATCAGCCATGTCATCTAGAATACGGCAAAAACTATAGAGCTGCGCAGCATCACCTCCAACTTTTTCTCCCAAAAATCGTCTCGCCCAATGAAAGCTTTTGCCATTTTGAGCTAAAGAACGCTCCGCAGAAAGACTTTCGTTCGAATTCATGATGTAAGAATGTAGCACATAAAGTGTCTAACCCTTCAATTCTTCATCAATCAAAGCTTCAACTACTTTTGCTGAACATAGTACACCAGGCATGCCAGCACCCGGGTGGGCTCCCGCTGCTGAGAAGTAAAGATTAGGGATATGTGGGTCACGGTTGTGGTATCTAAACCATGCTGATTGAGTAAAAATTGGTGCTATTGAGAATCCGGCGCCATGCATAGAACGGTAATCATTTTTAAAGTCCTCAGGGGTCATCCAAAAATCTTCAGTTATCATAGTGTCCAATTCTGGCATTATAGTTTCAGACAACGCATTAACAATTTTATTCCTCAACTCCGGAGCCTTCTGAGCCCAATCGACCTTGCCTCGTAAGTTTGGCACAGGACAAAGCACATAAAAACTATCACAGCCTTCAGGCGCAAAACTAGGATCAGTTGCAGTTGGGCGGTGGACGTATAATGAGAAATCGTCTGCGAGAATTTTTTTATCAAAAATATCCGATAATAGCTCTTTGTAGCGCGCTCCCATCCAAATGGTATGATGAGCTACATCAGGGTATTGACGCTTGGTACCAAAAAATAAAACGTATAAACCCATAGAGTAGTGTGTAAATTTATCAGACGCTAATCTTTTTCGCCGATTGCCATCAGCCGGTAACATCTGCGCATAAACGGTTGGCGGATCACCATTACAAATTATACGTTCAGCATTAAATACCCGGCCATCTCGAGCGATTGCGCCAGTAGCACGGCCTTGGTCTAAAGTAATTTCGTCGATATCGACACCCAGCTCGACTTTGACGCCAACGCGTGTAAGTAATTCGTGCAAAGCCTGCACGAGCTTACCGGTGCCCCCCATGCAAAAATATACACCCCATCGACGTTCCAAATAATGTATTAAAGCATAGATTGAAGTTGTGGTGAATGGATTGCCACCCACGAGTAAAGGATGAATTGAAAATGCCTGCCTAAGTAGAGGATGTTTTAAATGCCGATTAACAATTCCAGCTACGGAATAATAGCTTTTCAAGCGCAACAAACTTGGTATTTGCGCTAACATCGTTCTTACTTTGTGAAACGGACGATCAGCAAGTTTTTCGAAACCGATGTCAAATATAGCCTTCGAAGTTGCGAGAAGACGCTCGTAACCTTTTACATCTGCAGAATTAAATTTTCTTATTTCTACATTTGTGTCTTCAATTGAGCGTCGATAATCAAACTGTCGCCCACCATGAAAATAAAAGCGGTACCAAGGATCTAGTGAACGAAACTCAACATGGTCACTACGCTTCTCGTCAAAAAGTTCAAACAACTCATCAAATAAAAATGGCGCAGTTATAACCGTCGGCCCTGCGTCATGTCGGAAGCCACCCCTTTCGAACACCTGGGCCCGTCCACCAATCGCCTTCAATCGATCAACTAGGGTAACATCAAATCCCTTTGCACGCATGCGCAAGGCTGCCGCAATTCCTCCAAACCCTGCTCCGATTACCAGAACAGTCCCTGAATTCATGCCATTATTTTTAGTCTGCAAAATTTCTGATTTCATGTTCTCTATATCTTGTAGTGCTAGCTAACAATTAGTTGGAGCTACAGATTTCAGACATGCTTGCTCAAGAAGCAATTGTACAGGTAAAATCGCCTCCAACAATCCCGATGGTAACGCCTCTGCAGCGCTGTCTGTTTTAGCAAGGATTTTTTGCATTTCATGAGCGCTCTTAGCCATCGCATCAGATTTCAAAATATCTTGATGATATGTCTCAATATCAGCATTGGAGCGAGCAATATACCAAGCATCAAATGCAGCAATACGCTCTGCCGTTAACGCCTGCCGATATAACACCACAACAGCATTAGGTGCGCGTCTCGCAAGATCAGAGCCCTGATCCTCAGCACTATCCAGGGTACGAAAATTCATAATATCGTTCGCTATTTGATAAGCTGTTCCTAAACTGCGGAAATAGGCTGCGATTGAAGAGGTTTCATTTAACTGTAGCGCCATTGCCGCTACACCTTCCAGTGGAGCTGTTAGTAGCGGTGCTGTTTTATCAGCTGCAATTTCAACATAACGCTCCCATTGGGGAGCTGATTGCAATGCAAATTCAGCTGCTTCTCCAGCTGTAGTTGTGGCCATGTGTTGAGCCAAAATCTTTACTAACAATGGGGTCTGTGATCGTTGCCCAGCCTCAGCAGCCAACTCAAAGGCCAGAGCCACGAGCCAGTCCCCAAGTGTTAGCGCCATGTTACGCCCATACTTTGACCAAACTGACGGCCGACCGCGGCGAAATCTATCATCATCGCAAACATCGTCATGTATCAGGGAGGCGTTGTGGAGTACCTCTACTGCTACAGCCCAATGCATGGCGGCAGTAGGGTCTATTTTAAGTGTTTTTGCCGCGTGAAGCGCCATTTTTGCTCGCAACATTTTACCTGGTACCGCAAAATGATGATGCGCACTATCAACTAAAGCTGTATTATTTTTAGGTAATCTGTCCAGTATGAAACGATGTAGATTTTTATCTGTATCGGATTCAAAATCTAGCTTTTTTTTATCACTTGAGGGATCAGCGCCAAAGAGCTCAAATTTGCTTGGCATAGTCCGTACCATCCTCTGATAGAGAACACTGCTTCTAGAATAGAATGAGGTGGCCATTTGGCCACCTCAAAGGCCACCTTACTTGGAAGCGTTATCAGACTCTGTTACTGCAACATTCCAGATGATTACACCAAACGCTATTTTGTTCAGAACATCTGCTAGGTTGTAGATAATATTCAGCGCATTAGCTGATTCTTCTACACCCAGGCCACCAAAGTAACCCATGAAATAACCAAGTGGGTATATAGCCCAACCGATTGTTACGATCCAACGCATTGTTGAGAATGCAGATTGTACCGATGCTGGGGCTTTTTCTGCCGCAACTTTTCCAGCTTCACCAAAGAAGATCTCATAAAGGATGTATGCCCAACCGACTATACCTACTACGAAACCTAACATTACGTTGATGTATCCAGCTTCGCCCATATAGCCAGCTGCTAGCATTACAACTGTACCAATCATTAGACGCCAGAATACTCCACCAGAAACTGCGGTAATCGCGCGCAGAATTAAGTAGAACTCAACCATCAAGAGTGGCACTGTAATTAGCCAATCAATGTAACGGTATACTAACGGTGTTGCACCTGTTTCGACCCACACGTCACGCATGTAAAAGTAGTGTACTGCTGCAACTAGTGTTACGAGACCTGAAACGGTCAGCGATGTCTTCCACTTGCCTTCAACCCGCTGGGTTTCCAAGAAGAAGAACGCAGTAGCCGCAACTAAAGCCATTGAGATTAACCAGAATGAAATTCCGACAAAATCATTCGACTCTAGATTTGAGCTCGCAGATGCTAAAGAAGGCGCGGCAACTAATGCTGCTGACGCCATCAATAATTTAACTCGACCAAATATTTGTTTCATTTTCTTTCCTCCAAAAATGTCGGCCGATTTTATTCAGCCTTGCGAGCAGTGCTTTTCTACACTGCCAATATTGGTCATTCTATTTTCATCGAACAGGAATTTCAATACTAAATTGGAAATTACTCAAGCTGACCCTACGACAGTAAAAGTGTATAACTGATTGCTTTTATACGATTATTCATTTTGATCCCCAAAAAACGTTAATTAAAGGGCCAGGGCGACCCGCTATGAAATGAAGGATCGAGTTGATAACGCCACTTTATTGTAGGCTTTTTAAAAAAAAGCTACTAAATTTTCACTATTCATACAGTGCTCTGGCCCAAAACAATTGATCAAAGAATGAATTTCAATAAAGCAATTTAAATCAGCACTTTAGTTCAAATTGTAATTTTTTTTCTTACTTTAAATAGTGTCCTATCTCATTCTTCATTCATACCTCAAGAAAATATTAAACTAACAATGGGTGTAGCCTAGTTTTAAAAAATATTTCATGAGCAGCATTGCCAACACCAATTTGACCTACGCTTGCAATGACGACAGCAGAACGCTATCTCAAATTAAATATTTTTAATTAAAGGTTAAAAACATGCCAGAAAAAGCTATCCGACCAGGAAACCGGCTGATGGATCGTCCGGAATATCGGCTAAAACAGCAGCCTTTAACCTGCACCATAAACACTACAGTGTTTGATGCCGTATTAATGATGTCAGAGAAAAGCTACGGCGCCGTTATTATCATTGATGGAAATAAAAAGGTCATTGGTGTCGTAACTGAACGGGATGTAATGAATAAAGTTGTCGGTAAAGAGCTAAATGCAAAAAAGACTGTTGTGGGGGACATAATGACCCCAAATCCACGGTTAGCACGAGAAACTGATGATTTGATTGATTGGCTCAGAATTATGTCCAATGAACGTTTCAGACGTCTTCCTGTCGTCGATAGCAAGGGTCATATAAAAGCAGTATTCACGCAGGGAGACTTTGTTTCCTACACTTGGCCAGACCTAATGTATCAAATGAAATCGATGGCGACAGCCACAGTGAGTAAAAACTGGGCTGTATTTTTAATTGGCGGGGGTATTGCACTATATTCCATCGTCACAATAATCGTCGTAAAAATGATGAGTTGACGTTACTTAAACAGAAAAATGCTAGCCTAAAAGAACGAAAATAATGTTCTAAAATAAACCTGAAAGATTAAGAACCAGCCAGTGTTAAAGTATCTTGGCGGTTCAGTGGAAAATTCTTTCGAACTTTTAATCCTTTCGTTAGCTAATATAAAAAAGGCACAGAAATGAATCCCAAAGCAATTTTTTTTGGATCAATTGGTACGCTTGCCGAGACCTCGGATCTTCAGCGACGCGCTTTTAATCAGGCATTTGCAGAGGCAAAACTGGACTGGCATTGGGATGTTGAGTTATACAAAGGCCTGCTAAAAAAATCCGGCGGTAAGGGCAGAATTCAGGGCTTTGCAGCCCAAAAAGGTATCCCCGTAGACGCACCTCATTTACACAAACGCAAAACAGAAATTTTTAATGATTTCATGACTAAAAAAAACCTACCACTGCGGCCAGGGGTTTCTGAAGTCATAAATCATGCTAAAGAGACCAAACTGTCTCTCGCATTTGTTACCACAACCTCCAAAGCCAACATAGACGCTATATTTTTCGCATTGGGCGATCAAATCCATCGTAGTAAATTTGATTTTATAGGCGATGAAACAATGGTGGCCAATCCTAAACCAAACCCTGATATATATAAAAAAGCACTTACCGAGCTAGGAATTAAACCAACAGAATGTATAGCAATAGAGGATACTGAGACCAGCATGGAAGCCGCATTAACCGCCAATATCGACTGCGTGGCATTTCCAGGCCAAATTTCACAAGGAAACAGTTTCGATGGTGCTAAATTTGTTACAGAAAAACTATCACCCAGTTACTTTATAACCTAAGTTATTAGTAATCAATTTAACCAAGTTTAAGCTTTTGAGTTCAACTGTCCATCAAATGGTTTTAATCATTAATAAAGTTTTCAATATCTAGGTGCTGTTAAACTAGACAAACTTCTCACCGAGATGCAAAGATGCTTTTGTAGATCGTCCAAAAGCGTTATTATGGTTTTATTGGCCGCGTCAAAATCTTCCACTCTAAAGGTGTATAAGATGAATTCAATTTCTCTCTCAGATATTTCAGAAGCACAGGTAATTTTAAAAGAAGTGCTTGTGGAGACACCAACCGTGCAGATGAAATCTGATAGGTGGGAAGGCATACTGCCAAATATAAAGGGCGGTGCTATTAAAATGGAACTGTTTCAGCAAGCAGGATCGTTTAAAGCTCGGGGCGCCTATTTAGGCATTCAACAAATTTCTGAACGTGAAAAATTAAAGGGTGTAGTAGCCGCAAGTGGTGGCAATCACGCATTAGCTGTTGCCTGGGCAGCAAAAAAAGCCGGTGTGTCAGCCAAAATAGCCATGCCAAAGGCAACTGATGAGATGAGGATAAATGGATGCCATGCCCTGGGAGCAGAAGTTATATTATGCAGGGATATAGCAGATGCGTTTTCCAAAATGGAAACTTGTGCTTCTGATGAGGGTCGCACAATCATGCATCCGTTTGAGGGGCGCCACATGACGCTTGGAAGCGCCACCTGCGGCGCAGAGTTCGTGACAGCTCACCCTGAAATCGACTTATTTATTATCCCTGTTGGCGGCGGAGGGCTAATTAGTGGAATGGCCACAGCAATCAAACTAATCAGGCCAGAGGCGATTGTAATTGGCGTTGAGCCCTATGGTGCTGACAGCATGTTCCAGAGCCTAAAAGCAGGCACCGCAGTTAAACTGGATGAAGTTAATACCATTGCTGATAGCCTAGGTTCTCCGTTAGCAATGCCCTATTCTTACGAGATTGTTCGCCGCCATGTTGACCAGATTCTTCGCATAGAGGATGATGACATGCGTAGAAGCATGCGAACCTACCAAGATATATTGAAAATTACTGCAGAACCCGCCTGCGCCGCAGCACTCGCTGCCTTGGTTGGTCCAGCCAAGGACTTAGCAGTTGGAAAACAAGTGGGATTAATCGCGTGTGGATCAAATATCAGTTTAGATCGTTATCATGCAATTCTAGGGGCGAGTGGATGAAACTCATTAATATTGAGTAGACCAGACATAGGCTGCGATAAAAGATTAATGTGGGCGAATGCTAAAAAGAACTGTTTGATAGGCGTAAGCTTTTCGATCAATATAAGATAAAGCTTCAAAAAAACTTTTATTTTAGTTGTTTAAGAATTGGTAATTGAGGTAAGAAATGCGAATAATTATAGCAGTTTTCTTTATACTTACGGCTACGCAAATTAACGCTTTTACGGAGACTTTTTACTGTCTAATCCAAAATTTTGCCGGTGCCGACGAAAATAAAGTCCATAATTATTCAAACTTCAACCGCTTCACAATGAATATTGAACGAGAAAATAACAGTTCAGATTTTGGACGCTTAAAGTTTTCAAATACACATCCAATGAATTTTAATGTTGATTTCTATGGTTATAATAGTGGACTTATAGTAAGTGAGGGTAGCATGTCTTTAGTCTTTTATTTGCAAACCGGGCAACTTTTTCAATCATTCACCACACTCAAACATGCAGCAGCAATGTCGGCTAAATGTAAAAAGTCCTAAATTGAGAATCTTTGTCTTTTTTACATATCAGACAGATGTAATATTATGGATTAGTGATTACTTATTATAGTGATCAATAAAACTAGAAAAGAAATTTGAAAATGTCAGAAAATGAATATCAAGTCTTCGGATTAAACACCGCCCAAGTCTCTATAATATACGGAGTTCTTTTAGCACTCTTTGCAGTTCTTGTGTCATTTGCGAGTGGCAGCAATTCCCTTACATCTTATATTCCCGCCATGCTCGGCCTGCCAATTCTAGTTCTCGGTCTTGTCGCTCGTGCAGTGCCAGCAAAACAAAAACTAGTAATGCATATAAACGTGGTTATTGGTCTAATAATCTTTTTAGCTGGGCTAAGCGTTATTGGAAGTTTATTTTCAGGAACAATCCTGGAGACCAGCTTTTGGGCCGATTTGTCCAAATTATTTATGAGTTTTTCTGGTGCGTTATATCTTACGGTATGCGTGAAATCGTTTATCTTTATTCGCAAGAAGAAAAAACTAACCGAAGTAGGTAATTAGCGGTTTTAAAACCCTAATTACCTACACCAAAGGCATCGATACGCCCGCCTTAAATTTTTAAAGTGGCTAGATGTTTTCTAGCCACTTTTGTCTGCAAATTAAATCCAGACTTCTAACAGCTGTGTTACCGCGACTGCCAAAAAGGTTAGACTATAAACGGTTTTCCACATGGTAAACGGTGCTTGCTTTGCAAGTTTTCCAGAATGGCTGTTGGCATCCTGCTCATCCATGTCAGCAATCCACGCCTTAAATTGATCCATTGTGTTCGTTCCAGATAAGAAAGTGAACAAAAATGTTGATATTATAATAGCAGATATAGCTAGCTGCGGTGCACCCGTTGTAGATATGAGGTAAAGCGTGACCAAATTTGAAATCACGCCAATCGCAGTAGTTGTTGCTAAGTCTCTGCTTAAAGAGCCAGCAAATATCGCCCTTGTATTTCTATCTAAAGCTGCATTTTCCATTTTCATATCTCCATTATATTATATCATCATTAAGAATCTAAATTCAGTACATCTTTAAGTTTTTAATTTTGAAATTCTCAAAACTACTTAATATTATGCATTGAAAGAAAACTACAATTGAGGTCTCAAATAACCTATTAACTAATAAATAATTCTTACTATTTGTGTCAAGTATAAAGCTATTTGCCCAATCGGTTGAGAACTAGTGGATAAGACCAATAAAGCATATAATCTGGTACAAATAGAATTAAATACCGCCTAACCAGTTTTAACGGAAACCAGATTTATGAGAAGGCTTAGGCGAAATTATTTACAGCGCATTAAAACACCGGCTTGTTTCCCACCACCCATTCCATTTCCCCCACATACGCCCCCTACAAAGACGGAGACGTGAGACAGTTTTATAGGTATTTGGGTTCCAGCTTTAAGCTTAAGTTCGTACAAAATGCTATTACCACCGTCAGTAACCTCAGCATTCAAGATATTAGCTTCTACCTGCTGCGTTGCCTCACCAATCATCCAGGTAATCATTGAATTTGGCGGATTAGCTTGAAACCCATTCGTAATATTCGCATCCCAGAGGGCAACAAAATCAGTTGATTTTAAATAACGATAAAGACGGTTAGGTCTGTCAGTAAATGCAAATATCTCTCTATTTAGGTCAATAATTATTGTAGTGTTAGAGGCCATTTGTGCTGTTTCAGCAGTGTGAATATATAACCATTCTGGTGTCTTAATATCCTCACCGAGGACAGAGGTTGTCATTAATACTGATAAAACAACTGTTAATAGTTTTGATAAAAATTTCATCTTCAAATCCAATGCTGAGTATCCATAAACAACACCTCTTTATCTGGCCAATAAACAAGGATCCAAAATGTCACTGTCTAAAATACTTAAACCTCAATTAAGTTTTTAAATATAGGCTTAAAAAGCCTCGGCCACCCAATGCAACTGAAGAAAATATAAATATATGTTACCAGTCAGGTTTTTATGTACATAAGTCCACTTGGATCATCTCAAAAAAAAAGTTAAACGACACCACTGATAAAAGAAGGAATGGTATGAATCTGTTAACCTTAAACTCTATAGCCAGTCTGAAGGAGTTTACTGCAGATACCATAATAGACGTTCGTGCTCCGGCGGAATACGCCGACGATCATCTTCCTGGTGCGATCAACCTCCCAGTGCTAGACGATGCACAGCGTACCGAAATAGGTACTATTTACAAACAAGTAAGCCCGTTCATGGCTCGCAAAAAAGGTGCTGCGTTGGTAGCTCAGAATGCTGCCACCCACCTCCAAGGCCCTCTTGCAGCCAAAGATGGTGGTTGGCAACCACTCATTTATTGTTGGCGTGGCGGGCAACGCTCTGGCGCATTCGCTTCAATCCTCGAGCAAGTAGGTTGGCGCGTGCAACTGCTGGAAGGCGGCTATCAAAGTTACCGCCGCGAGGTAGTGAAGACACTCTACAACATAGCACTTCCACATCGCCTGATGCTAATCGGTGGCAGTACCGGAACCGCTAAGACCGCTCTATTGCAACAACTTGCTGCAAATGGGGCACAAATCCTCGACTTGGAGGGAATTGCCGCCCATCGGGGTTCACTATTTGGCGGCGTTAGTTCAGAGCAACCGACACAAAAAATGTTTGAAAGTCACATCTCATCTAAACTGTTATCTCTTAACCCTGCCAAAATTACCTTTATTGAAGCAGAGAGTAGCAAAATCGGGGAGCGATTAATCCCTCCATCTTTATGGGCGTCAATGAGAGCGGCGCCCCGGTTCCAAGTCAGCAGCACTTTAGACGCACGCAGCGATTTCCTTTGCAAAGCTTACGCCGATCTCACACATGATAAAGTCACCTTATGCGACCTTATAAATAGGCTACGCCCTTATCATAATCGTCAACAGATTATGGAATGGTTGGGGCAAGTAGAACTAGGGGAGTGGAAAAAGTTAGCATTAGGTTTAATCACTAATCACTATGACCCTCGGTATGCAAAATCTACAGATATTAAAGAAACCACCGTCCATAGTATTGAATTGTCAGATCTTTCCGACAGCACACTTTCGAAAACTGCCAAGACTTTGATTGGGCGGTTCAACTGAGACGTAGTTGACCAGTTCCCTCCGTAAGGCAGCCAATCACATGGCCAAAACAACCTTTTAAAGCCAATGCCTCAAGCACACTATCGCTGGACCCCTCAGGTACCGCAGCCAAAAGTCCACCAGCGGTCTGTGGATCATAAAGCAATTCATCCTCTACACCTTTGACTTGCGTATCTTTACGGTTCGTTGGCATCAACACCGATGACACACCAGCAAACGACAGGGTGCGAGCACCCGAGTAAATTGGGATAGCCTCCTGCCAGAGATCAGCATCCAATTGGGAAGATTTACACATTGCATATACATGCCCTGCTAGGCCAAACCCTGTCACATCTGTCATAGCATTCGCCACAGGACCCAAAACCGCTGCCTCGACGTTCTGCGCTTGACCCATAATGGTCAATGCAGCTGCTACGTCCGACCCGTCCGCTAGCCCTGCCATATCAGCAGCCATAATAACACCTGACCCAATAGGTCGAGTTAAAATAAGCAAGTCGCCAGCTTTAGCCCCAGACACCGTCAAAGGCATGGACTCCCTTACACCAGTTACGGTGAAACCAATTGTGAGTTCCGAACCCATTGTTGTGTGTCCACCCACTAGTTGTGCACCAGCTGAATTCAAAACCTCGGTTGCCACTTGCGTGATTTCAAATAACGTACGTGTCTGCAAATTAGCAGACATGTGTGGAACTACGATAGAAATTAAGGCGACCTGAGGCTGCGCTCCCATCGCCCATATATCACCCAAAGCATGAACAGCCGCTATTCGCGTCATCATAGCGGGATCATTAATCAAACCTCGCAAATGATCAGTACTGATTACCTGAAAACTTCCATCTGACTGACGCAGCACAGCCGCGTCATCACCCACACCCGTAACCACATCTTTACCGGGTTGAGCTATTGTACTTAACACCTGTGAAAGCACGCCACGCCCTACCTTAGCACCACACCCACCACAGAGTGGCTTAGCGTCTAAAATCTCCAACGCACCAACTGCTAATTGACCATCTGGTTTGGGTATAACCATTTCGGGTAAGTCATTGAGCCTCTCCATAAAAATTTTATCAATTCTATCTTTCCAGCGCCACATGAACTTCGTCTTGAGCGACAAGCCAAATTTTTCTGCTATTGCAGATTGCCCTCCGAGAGATATTAATTTGAGATAGTTTTTCTGTGGATACCATGTCTTGCGGATACCACCTGTTAGTGCGGCTCGCATGTTGTAATGCAATATTGGAGCCGCGCGCACAGCAAAAACACCAGCCTTAGCCCTTACTGCATGCGCCATTACTGCGCAATCGCCAACCGCAAACAAGGTCTCGTCTCCAACCACACCCAGCTGCCCATTAATCTCGATGAAACCTTTTTTCTGAGGTAAATCTGTCTGAGTAATCCAATCATGTGCCACACCTCCCATGGCGCTGACGCAAAACGCTGCCATAACTGGTGGCTGACCTTCCAGAATTACTCTATCCAGGCAAATCTCAGAAACCTTTACCCCAGTTTTTACACTTATTTCCAGACTTTCCATGGCGGCTAGGATTTTTCGCTGAGTATTACCACCACCAGAGATATAAGAAGAATTTTCGATCAGCGTGACGCTAGGCTTCACACCGATAGACTTGATAGCAAAGGCCATCGCCATGGCTAATTCACATCCAGAAAAACCGCCACCAATCACTGCTACTTTGGGAGCAAGTTCACCTTGAGACACCTGATGCAGAAATTTGTGCCAGTTCGCCGCGTAAGCGTCCAGAGGTTTTGCCCCAGTGCCGTATTCTGCCAATCCAGGCAAATCCATCTTGGATGTAAGACCTACGTCAAAGGAAGCCACATCATACGCTACAGGACCACGCCCTTCTAAAAGCAATTCCTGATTAATGCGATCAATACCATCAACTTTGTCAAAAATTAACCGCGCACCCGCATGCCGACACAGCCGGACTAAATCAATTTCTATTTCATCGCGCTTGTAATGCCCTGCGACGTAACCCGGTAACATGCCTGTGTAGGGTGCCATAGGTCCAGGATTGATGACCGTCAGACGTGCGCCGAACAGGGGATCCATTCCCCAAGACTTTAGGACCAAAGCGTGGGCATGCCCCCCACCAACCAATACTAAATCACGCGTGTAAGGCACTGTTGTCAGCACTAGCCATCTCCTATTTCTTAAAGGTCCATATAATGGTATCAGGTTTATTTATCTAAATTTGGCACCTTAGTTGCTATCGTAAACCTAAGGGAACCCTAATTCCATCTGCGATAAGCTTAATTGAAATTAGTAATAACGCCCACACTACTATTTTAAAAAATAATGGCTCTGGGATAACTTTTACAATTCTCACTCCAGCAAAAACAGCAATTGAAGCTGGAAGCATTAACAACAGAGACATTTTAAAACTGTTAAAATTCAACTGTCCAAGCCAAATATAGGGTATAAGTTTTATTAAATTACAATAACTAAACGCTATAACAGAAGTTCCAACAAAAACTGATTTTTTTAGACCAATTGGTAGCACAAAAATTTGCCATGGTGGTCCACCAGTATGGCTAATAAAGCTTGTAAATCCCGAAACCATACACCAAAAATAACCTTTTTTACTATCAATTTTATTGACAGCTTTATCTCTTGAATGCTTAAAAATTTGTTGCAAGGCAAACAAAAAACTAATCAAGCCAATAAGGGTGGTTACTATCCAGTCGATTACGATATGTGCTGTTAGACCACCTATTACAACACCCACCGTCATGCCAATAACGCTGATCTTTAGAACACTCTTGTCAAAATCTCGCCTGTATGCCGACAGGGCAAAAATATCTGACACGATATACACTGGCAGCAAAAGCCCAGCGGCGGCTATCGGGGAGATTAAAAGAGACATACTTGGAACAGCCAATGCGGCTATTACTGGCAGCCCACCTTTACCCATACCAACAAAAATTGAGGCAAGCACAGCCAAACACCAAAAAATAAAACTGTGTTCCATCTTAATCAGCTCCTGGGATATGAGCTGAGGTATCTCACAAATATAGGTTAGTCTATTATAATTAATGACAAATCCCAGTTTAACAGCCGGTTAACCTTACTTACCAACTACCACTCATTTTTATTTAACAGCATCATGGTCATTTATTTTGGCATGGATCCTGCTCTAGCTTTGTGAAATTTTTAAATTATGGAATAGTGATCATGGAATTACACTTAGGCGATACTGATAGTATAACACCACCAAACATGGATTCAAAAAATCAGGCTAAAGGCACATCAAGTGTCGTGAGCCAAGATTCCATTCATAAACTGCTGGACAAGGCCATTGAGCAGGGAATTCAGGGCCACAAGAATGGTTACCTTGAACTTGCTGAAGAGGTATTTGACAGCATATTAAATATGTACCCAGATCACGCGCAAGCTAACCATCGTATGGGTTTATTAAAAATCGATAGCGGAATTACTTTGGAAGCCTTACCATATCTAGAAAATGCAATAATTTCAGATCCTAGTATTTTTCAATTTTGGGTAAACCTAAGTGAAACATTAGTTCAACTGGGCCAATTTGAAGAAGCTATAAAAATTATAAACCTAGCCAGAGAGAGTGGGCTAGACGGCGAAGAATTCACAACTTTAGAAACAAAATTAAACCACCAATCAATCTAACGTGTAATCAGCCCCAACCACTTTAGGCTCTTTTTTTCCAGTCAACATCGAGCGAATTTCATAAAGGTTTTATTACTGCACCAGCCCGTTCCCTTTTTTGCCGTTCATCATCAATTACATCTTGTGGAAACTGGCTCATAAAGCAGCAACATACACCCTCATCAATCATAGTCCTGGGGCCGTTTGGATGCGCTATATGTCTATAAACTCCATGATGATGGTGGCTATGATCATGAGAATGACTGTGATCATGATCATGGCTGTGATCGTGAGCATGGGAATGACTATCTAAATTAATTACGTCATCATCTTCGGGATCTGTGACTGGTTGGTATTCCGCATGATGGTGATGAATGTCAATTTCACCTGCCGCCAAACGTTTCTTAAACGACAGCATCAAATCCTTGTCATCTTTAAAGACCCCATTTTCGGCTTCACTTATCCTATCAACAAAAGTGTTGATTACGTGATCCTGATCCGCGAGGTATTTAGCTTTAAAAAATTGTATATCGTCAAATTTTTCAGAAACAATATCTACATATTTATATATTCGGTCGATAAGGCGACCTGTAAAAAGAAAATATGGGGCGACAACAATTTTCTTATATCCAAGCTTGGTTACAATATTTAGACCTTGTCCAACCGACGGGAAAGTCACTCCCGAATATACAGTTTCAGACCATCCAAAACCCATGTTTTCGGCAACTATTCTAGTCAGTTTAGCCGCTTCAGCATTGGCAGAGACATCTGATGTACCCCGCCCAACGACTACAAGCATGGTATCATAAAGGCTGCCTTCTTCTATATTATCGATCCCCAACGCATCCAATATTCTAGCTTGAAAAGCTGCGATCATTTCAGGATGCAAAGCTAACTCTCTCCCATATTTAATTTTAATATGAGGGTTTTGTTTTTCGTAAGTTGTTAAAACTGAAGGGATATCATTCCGCGCATGCGTAGCAGCAAAAAGCATGCCCGGCACTGCTAAAATCTCATCGACCCCTAGGTCCCTAAGTTCGTCAAGTCCCATGTGTATATTGGGTGCCGAATATTCAAGGAATCCATGCCTCACTGGGATTGACGGAAACCTCTTTTTAAGACCTGCCGAGAGCAACCCAAACTCAGTTTCAGCAGCCTTGGAGCGGCTGCCATGCCCACAAATCATTATACCTATTTTTTTCATCTTACTTAAGCTTCCTAAAGTCTATTATATTAAAGTCAGCGGCACACCGACGAGTGGGACTTGTACTGCTAAATATCAATGAAAGGAAGTAATTATAATTCGTTATTTGATACCAAAAGTTGCACCCCAGTCGAAGACCAATTACTTCGATAGAAAATTGAGGAGAGTTCCACCTGATGTTAGACCTAAATAAAAAAGAAATCATGGAGCTCTTTAGTTTTGAAAAGGCTGTAAATCTTATACAGAGCGCTTATATCGCTTCTGCTAACGGTAAGGTGCAGACCGCTGAAGTCGTACATCTTGGGTTTCCTAAGGCAAATGGCGACTGTCATATAAAGTCTGGTCACATTGCAGATACAGCGAGCTACGTTATTAAAATTGCATCAGGTTTTTATGATAATCCTTCTAAGGGGTTGGCATCATCAAATGGAATGATGTTGGCCTTCTCGGCAACAACTGGTGAGACTGTGGCCATTTTACGAGACGAAGGATGGCTGACCGACATGCGAACGGCCATTGGTGGCGCGTTGGCCACCCGCGCGCTTGCCTGTGCCAGCGCATCAAAGGTACTTTTAATTGGCACCGGCATTCAGGCAAAAATGCAGGCACAATGCCTAGCAAAGTTGATGCCCAAAAGAGCCTTAAGCTTTCGGATTTGGGGCCGCAATGCAACTGCCGCTCGGGCAACAGCAGAAGAGCTCGCAAAGCAAGGTTTAGAAATTAAAGTTGTGTCAACACTGGAAAAAGAAGTTGGCACAGCCGACATCATAATAACAACGACACCCTCAACCACACCCCTTTTTGCAAATGACCTTGTGCGCCGCGGCACTCATGTGACCGCCATTGGCGCTGATAGCCCAGGAAAACAAGAGCTTCCAACTGGGCTGGTAACATCAGCTTCGTTGCGGGTTTGCGACATTGCGCGTCAGTCCTTAGAACACGGTGAATTTCAAACCGCTAGTAAGGTAGAACCATCTTTGGATGTAACTGAACTTGGGCATATTTTATCAGGAACCCATTCTGGCCGACACTCTGACAATGAGATTACCGTTGCGGATCTGACAGGGATTGCTGCACAGGATATCGCAATTACACAAGCTATAATTGACGCCGCTGCGTCTAACCAAAACGATTAAGGAAAAATTATGACCACATCCACCAAAGTGCTTGAACAGGCTGCACTCTCTGTAGAAACACACAAACGGATCAGAGGTTGGTTGAATCCAACCCCTTGCATAACGTCACGCCAACCTTTCAGTAATGGATCTAGCCTTTTCTACAAGGCAGAAAACTTTCAACAAACAGGGTCGTTTAAGTTCCGCGGAGCCTTAGCAAAGCTGACATCACTACCTACAGACGTCCCTGCCATCACCGCATCATCTGGAAACCATGGATTAGCTCTTGCTACTGCAGCACAGATGACAGGCCATGATTTAACCGTAGTCTTACCAGAAACCGTAGCCCGTGAGAAATTAACAAGAATTAAAGCTCTTGGTACTGATACTATACTGCATTCAAACGACTCTGGAATAGCAGAGCAACACGCGCAGGCCTTGGCCAAAGAGCAGAAAAAAATCTACGTTTCTCCCTATAACGATCCGCAAGTTATAGCAGGACAGGGAACGATTGCACTTGAGTTGCTTGAGCAGATGCCGAAACTTGACGTCATCTATGTATCAATTGGTGGTGGCGGCTTAATTTCAGGTATTGGTTCGGTCCTTAAAGCATTTTCACCTCAAACCCGCGTGGTTGGGGTCAGTGCAAAAAATTCAGCAGCATTGGCCGCTAATATTCGGGCTGGCCATAATGTTGAGGTTACCCATTTAGAAACCTTAGCCGATGGATGTGCTGGAGGCGTAGACAGCGATTCAATAACTATGGCACTTGGAGCCGAAGTAATAGATGACCTAATTGACTGCTCTGAGGACCAGATTGCTGAAGGATTACGCCAAATAGCTTGGACCGAAAAAATGTTAGTCGAGGGATCCGCAGGGCTAGCTTATGCAGCATGGCAGGCTGATGAAACTCAAAACAGAGGCAAAGTAAGCGCCGTTGTCTTGTGTGGCGCTAACTTTGATCGCGACCAAATCGCGCCAATAGTCGGATCAATGTCCTGATTGCTCTTAGCCTATATAATTTTAGACTGTAATATTTTTTACCTTCAAATGTGCTCTATGTATAATCGGTTAGTCTGGAAATATTTATTCGGCCCCGCTCCAAAAGCTTACTATAACTGGTCACATCTATATTGGCGCCACAAACGACAAGTCCCACGCGTTTGCCCTTGAGGCGATTTCGAAGAGGCCTCATTACGCCCGCCATCACCGCACCCACTGCAGGCTCAACAGCCAGCTTTGCTTCTTGTTGCAAGATTACCATTCCAGCACAAATGTCATCATCTGTGACCGTCACTATGTCATCCACGTACGCCGCACATAACGCGTGCCCAAGGGGTAAAGCCATTGGTGGCGCAAGACTATCAGCAATGGTATCAACTTTATCGAGCACAACTGGGCGTCCGGCGGCTAGACTGCGTGACATGCTGTCAGCGCCTTCCGGCTCTACACCATAGACCTTACATTCCGGATTAATTGATTTAACTGCAGCCGCTATGCCGCTGATCAAACCACCGCCACCAACCGATACAATTACAGCCTCAAGATCGGGCACGTCTTCAAGAAACTCTAAACCAACACCCGCTGTGCCAAGAGACGTATTGATGCCCTCGAAGGGATGGATAAAAGTTCTTCCCTCTTCGCTCTGTAGGCGCTCAGCTTCGCCAAAGGTAGCGGGCCCACCATCTTTCATAATTATCTCTGCGCATTCTGCTTTCGCAAGTGCTACCCGAAAAGGATTTGCACTGGACTGCATTACTACCTTTGCATTTAGGCCACACTGTCGCGCAGCCCAGGCCGACGCGATAGCGTGATTGCCAGCACTGGCAGCTGTAATGCCACGTCGTTTATTCGCTGTCGGGATGGACTGCGTTACCGACAAAGCGCCACGCGCCTTAAAGGTCCCAGTATGCTGAAAACACTCCATCTTCAGATGTACGATACTGCCACCTAGAACTTGAGAAATTAATGCTGAATTTAAGGGCGTAACTGGGGTCCTAACTATTAAAGGTCTCAGCTCTTCTGTGCGCTGCTGCATAGCATCAAGAGTGATCGCGCTGATATCAAATTTAATCAAGAGTCATACCGTTCAAACCTAATAAGAGAATACCGTTACTGTTAGATAAGGTAATGTAAAAGATCGATCAAAGAAAACCTAAATTTAAGCTTGGTTGCGTCATGTAATCATTGACACTAATTATTTTATTATGATTCCAGTGCTGCCAGCATATACAACTTGGTCTGCTGGTATAAACACAAAATTTGGAAAAATAATGTCAAACGCAAAAACCTTTGGTTTTGGAACACAAATTCGAAAATCGCCTTATTTTGATGCGACTGTCAAATGGGGCGCTAAAGAATTTTCTGTATATAATCATATGTACATACCACGAGATTTTGGGGATCCCGAAGAAAACTTTTGGAACCTTGTGAATGACGCAATTCTTTGCGACGTGGCCGTAGAACGTCAAGTTGAGATTAAAGGCCCAGATGCTGCACGCTTTGTACAATTATTGACCCCCCGTGATCTTTCTAAAATGGCTGTCGGGCAATGCAAATATATCCTTATTACAAATGCTGACGGAGGTATTTTAAACGACCCAATACTTCTACGATTGGCAGAAAATCATTTCTGGATTTCTTTAGCCGATAGCGACATCTTACTTTGGGCTCAGGGCGTTGCGGTAAATTCAAATCTCAATGTGACAATCTGTGAACCCGACGTCTCCCCTCTACAGCTGCAAGGTCCAAAGTCTGGTCAAATAATGCAAAAATTGTTTGGTGATCGTGTATCAGAGTTGAGATATTACTGGTTAATAGAAACAGAACTTGACGGAATTCCCCTTTTAATCTCCAGGACAGGTTGGTCGAGTGAACTAGGCTATGAAATATATTTGCGCGACGGCTCTCGTGGCAGTGAACTTTGGGAAAAGATAATGGCTGCAGGAATCCCGCTTGGCTTAAAACCTGGCCACACTTCATCTGTTAGAAGAATTGAAGGCGGCATGCTGTCCTATCACGCTGACGCAGACATAAATACAAATCCATATGAGTTGGGGTTAGATAGATTAGTAGACCTAGACATGGAGGCCAGTTTTATTGGCAAGAGCGCTCTCCTTGGAATCAAAGCTCAAGGGATAGAACGCAAACAGGTAGGAATACATATAGAGTGTGCGCCACTTAATGGGCCAAATACCACGTTTTGGAACATCACAAATAAAGGTATTCCAGTTGGAAAAGTAACATCAGCAATATATTCTCCGCGCTTAGAGAAGAATATTGCACTGGCTATGGTTTCAATCGACAGCGCAAATATTGGGACCCAACTCCAGATTGAGATGGGATCGGAAAAGGTACCTGCAACCGTGGCAGAAAAACCCTTTTATGATCCTAAAAAGAGGATAACTTCCGAAATATGAAAAGTTATGTATTCCTATCATTGGCCATCATTTTTGAAGTTTTTGGGACACTCCTACTTCCCGTATCGCAAAACTTTACCAAACTTTTACCAACTCTTGGATTGATTTTTGGATATATAATCTCTTTTTATTTTTTGACTTTTGCCCTAAAGACAATACCAATTGCAGTCGTCTATGCTTCATGGGCAGGATTGGGTGTTTTCCTTATTGCGGTTTTTGGAAAATTGATTTTCAATGAACCTCTATCTTGGCAAATAATTTTTGGGCTTACGCTAATAGTCATTGGTGTTGTTATCGTAAATTCTTTCTCAACATCAGAAATTCCTGATTAACTGAGGTGGCTATTTTGCTTAATGTAGTAACCTTAAACTTTTAAATGTCAGATAAGATTGTAATAATCGGTGCTGGAGCTGCAGGAATTAGCGCAGGATTAACACTACAAAAACTTGGTATTCCTTTCGTAATACTTGAAGCTAGTGAACGAGTTGGCGGGCGAGCATATACAGACAAAACTTCGCTTCCCACGCATTGGGATCAAGGTTGTAGTTGGTTGCATTGTGCCGATGTGAATCCACTTGTCAGTTGGGCCGACCAACTTGGTTCAGTTTATGACACTACGGACCGCAGTGAAAAAGCCTTACTGTGGTCTGAAAACAAGTGGGCAGATGCAGCCGAGCAGGCTTTTGTCCAACGTGGTATCGATAGAAAGTTTGCAGATATATATATCGCTGCAAAGAAAGGTCATGACATCCCTATTTCTGAAATACCGTCTTCAGAAGGTATTGAAACCGCCATAGCAGATGCGATGGTAACCCTTATGTGTAGCGAAAATACTAAGAATGTGTCAGCTTCAGGCTATGGTGATTACGACGACACCAACGTAAATTGGTTATTAACATCGGGATATGGAGATCTAATAACAAAGATGGCAGTGGGGTTACCTATTCAAACAGGTATCCAGGTATCTTCCATCGCAAATAGCCGTAATGGCGTAAGGGTTCTAACAAATTCAAACGACTTTGACGCACGTGCCGCAATTATAACAGTGTCTACAAATGTGTTGCGATCTGGCCAAATTAAATTCCCTTCAGGGGCAGTCCAGCAGATGCTTAGCTTGGTGTCAGAGGTCCCCTGCGGAACCTATGAGAAAGTTGCTATTACGCTTGACAGATACCCATTTGATCCTACCGATAACGAAGCTATCTGGCTTAGCCCTGATAGAGAAGAAAACCCAATTTACTTTCAGATCCTGAGAGGCCGCCAACCCATGCTGATTGCCCATATTGCAGGTCAAGAGGCACGTGATTTAGTTGGAGAGGGTCCACAGGAGATGGTCAAATTTGCAACTCATAATTTAAACAAGGTATTTGGATCTAATATTCAAAAGCTAGTAAGTGGCACCGCCGTAACGAGTTGGCAAATTAATCCCTTTATTCAAGGTGGATATAGTTATGCAAAACCTGGAGCCGGCAAAAACAGACACGATATGATTGCCTTAGATACAGGTTTAATTACCTTTGCTGGTGAAGCATTTTCTCTGCCGTGGTTTGGAACCGCACATGGCGCATATCAAAGTGGAAAAGACGTGGCATCTAAGTTAGCACAGAGATTAAACTCCACAAAATCTAGCTAAAGAAACCTTTGTACTCAACCTATAGGCTGCTTAAACTATGCTGTTTTCAGTCTTCTTTCATTCCTCGTTCCAAAAACTCTTGATCCATTTTTGGCAATGTTTCGTCGTCTATGGTTGCTTCAAATGCTTGCAGTCTTTTATAAATTGAAATCAATTCAATTATAGATGTCCAAGACGCCACCAAAAACTGGAAGGATGATGCTACTTGGCCGAACGCACGTAAAATTTGGTTCATTATTCCTAAAGTTATTCTGCCAGACACAATTGTGGGTATAAGAAAAACATATGCAATTACATTATCTGCTTGGAAGTACATATAGCGGAAAAGATTAAAATAAGTGTAGTGAATGTATATTCGAAAATAGTTTTTTCTAACGTTATCAAATAATTCTCTCAACTTAATAGGCTCAGCTCGAGACTCAGAGTCTTCACCCAAAACCAATTCCTTCCGGAAAGCAGCCTCGACCCTTTGATTTTTAAATTCAAGACCCGGCAATCGAATTCCAGCGACAAGAAGTAAAAGCGTACCAAAAATTGCCCACGCTATCGATAACACCACTAACGGATAAGGAATGGCACCAACGATAGGCATTGTCTCAACATGAACAGACAACGCCGCGAGCACTGGAAGAAAAGCAATCAACGTCATTAATGAATCTACAAGGGAAACCCCCAGTCCCTCCATTATTGCAGCAAACCTCATTGTATCCTCCTGCACACGCTGTGATGCACCCTCTACAGTTCGCAACTTCTTCCACCGACTAATGTAGTAATCATTCATTGCCGATCGCCATCTAAAAATAAAATGTGACGTAAAAAACCTATTTCCAATAATAAATGCGATATACGGAAACGCTATTGAACAAAAAACTATAAAGTGCCGGTAAAGGGTTTCTGCCTCCACGTCGCTGTTACCTGAAAGAGCTTTTTGGATATCATCGTAAAATGGTCCGTACCATGCATTAATTACAACAGAAACCTGAACAGATGCGTAGGACAGAAATATAAGGAGGGCTGAACCTAAAATAGACCAGTTCTGCCAATTATGTGGGCTGTAGATCCGCCAAGCAGAATAAAAAGCTAATGTTCCCAAAAGATAGTAAATATCAAACCAAAGGAATTCTGGCGTCACAAAGTGCCCAAGTCCGATTACTGTGTTTTCATCTGATAATGCAAAACCTAATGCTTTTCCCAGGTTTTCACCCTGCGCGTACCAAACGCTTATTAGAACTGCTGACCAAACAATGGCCGAAAAAATGAATAA
>TARA_B110000093_G_scaffold37633_2_pt1 | contig 34129 bp, 34 predicted proteins | sample TARA_B110000093 | Tara Oceans TARA_B110000093 (sample SAMEA4397390) | marine metagenome | biome: Polar Biome; feature: [MIX] marine epipelagic wind mixed layer (ENVO:01000061); material: water (ENVO:00002006), including particulate matter (ENVO:01000060) such as... | depth 10-100 m | reverse complement strand
GCTGGATCCGAAGCAGCTCCTATTGAACCCGGTGCTCTAAGTCTGTTATGCTGACCGTGCGTTGCCTGCCCTACACCTGCAAATCCGTGTCTTTTAACTACACCCTGAAAACCCTTACCTTTAGATGTTCCTACTACATCAACAAACTGTCCTTCTTGAAAAACATCTGTCAGATTAAGTACATCCCCAGCCTTCAATTCCTGAGAGAATCCACTAAACTCAACTAGAGTTCGTAACAGATTTCCACCACTTTTTTGGAAGTGACCTTTGAGAGACTTTGTAGTTCTCTTTTCTTTCTTTTCACCATATCCAAGCTGGATAGCCTCATAGCCGTCCTTCTCAATGGTTTTGACTTGTGTTACTACACAAGGACCAGTAGATATCACGGTACATGGTAAATTCTTACCCTCGGCACTGTACATACTAGTCATACCTATTTTTTTTCCTATTAATCCAGGCATATCTTAATTTTAATAGATACTAATTAAACTTTTATTTCTACCTCTACTCCACTCGGAAGTTCGAGCCTCATTAATGCATCAACAGTTTTAGCACTACTGCTATATATGTCAATTAATCTTTTGTAAGAGCTTAGCTCAAACTGCTCTCTCGCCTTTTTATTCACATGCGGAGAACGTAGTACAGTATAAATTCTCTTATGAGTTGGAAGTGGAATTGGACCACTAATAACTGCACCTGTCGTTTTTACTGTTTTCACAATCTTCTCAGCACTCTTATCTACTAAGTTGTGATCGTAAGACTTTAATTTTATTCTAATTTTCTGAGCCATTGTCCTCTCTAATTATCCTCTTAATTATTCTCCTTTAGATTTCTTGATTACTTCCTCAGCTACACCCTTTGGTGCTGGAGCGAAGTGTGAGAACTCCATAGTTGAAGTTGCTCTTCCTGATGTTATAGTTCTAAGATCTGTTACATAACCAAACATCTCAGAAAGAGGAACTTTAGCGTTCACTACGGTAGCACCGTTTCTCTCTGAAGAACCTTCAATTAGACCTCTTCTTTTATTTAAATCTCCAATAACATTACCCATATTCTCTTCTGGAGTAACTACTTCCAACTTCATCATAGGCTCTAATAAAACAGGATTACATTGTGGTAAAGCCGCTCTATATGCCATCTTAGCACATAACTCAAAAGATAAAGCATCGGAATCTACAGCATGAAAACCACCATCTTTCAACTCAACACTAAGTGAATCTAATGGATATCCTGCTAACACACCGTTAGCCATTGCCATCTTAAACCCTTTCTCCACTGAAGGAACGAACTCTCTAGGAACATTCCCACCCTTCACGCTATTCTTGAATACGAGACCCGGATTCTCTGGATCATCATTAGGAGATATCTCAACCACTATGTCAGCAAATTTACCACTACCCCCAGACTGCTTCTTGTAAACTTCTCTATGTCTTATGCTGCCACTAATCGCTTCTTTGTATGAAACTTGTGGAGCCCCCTGGTTACACTCAACTTTAAATTCTCTCTTGAGTCTATCTAAAATAATCTCTAGGTGTAACTCACCCATTCCACTAATAATAGTCTGACCTGTATCTTCATCAGTCTTTACTTGGAACGTTGGATCCTCTTCAGCTAATTTATTTAACGACATTCCCAATTTATCCGCGTCAGCTTGTGTTTTTGGCTCAATCGCTATCCCAATTACAGGATCTGGAAAGTCCATTGACTCAAGTACTATCGGGTTCTTTTCGTCACAAAGAGTATCACCCGTCTTTATATCTTTAAATCCAACTAATGCAGCAATATCACCAGCTTGTAATGTATCAATCTGGTTCTGCTTATTGGCGTGCATTTGGAATATTCTACTAATCCTCTCCTTCTTTCCTGTTCTTGTATTTAAAACGTAAGAACCAGAAGGAAGAATACCTGAATATGCTCTTGTGAAACAAAGCCTTCCTACGAAGGGATCCGTTGCAATTTTAAAAGCTAATGCTGCAAAAGGCTCATCAACACTTGGCTTTCTAGATGTTGGTTCATCCGTATCTGGATTAACACCTTCTATTGCCACGGTATCCATAGGTGATGGAAGAATTTCCATAACCATATCAAGCATAGTTTGCACTCCTTTATTCTTAAATGCCGAACCGCACATCATTGGAACTACTTTACCTGCGATTGTTGCCTCTCTTAGCGCGTCCAAAATCTCTCTCTCCGTCAAAGATTCTGAATCTTCGAAATACTTCTCCATTAAATTATCATCAAACTCAGCTACCGCTTCTAAAAGCGCTTCTCTAAGTTCTCTTGCTTCATCTAAAATATCTGCTGGAATTTCGATCTCTTCAAAAGTCATCCCCTGATCATGCTCATTCCATACAATACCTCTGAAATTAATCAAATCAACTACTCCCTTGAAATCATCTTCTGCTCCGATATTAATCTGAAGCGGTAATGCATGAGACCCTAACATCTCTCTGACCTGGCCACAAACCTTCAAGAAGTCTGCACCTTGTCTGTCCATTTTATTTACGAACCCAATTCTCGGTACATTGTAATTATCTGCTAACCTCCAATTCGTTTCTGATTGTGGCTCTACACCATCCACAGCACTAAACAAGAAAACCAAACCATCCAACACTCTCAAAGAGCGATTTACCTCAACGGTAAAATCAACGTGACCCGGAGTGTCGATAATATTAACATGATATTCCTGACCTCTATAATCCCAATTCAATGTTGTAGCGGCCGAAGTAATCGTAATACCTCTCTCTTGCTCTTGAGCCATCCAATCCATTGTAGCCGCACCGTCATGAACCTCTCCGATTTTATGACTAACACCACCATAGTAAAGAATACGCTCAGTCGTAGTAGTTTTACCAGCGTCAATATGCGCAGCAATACCAATATTTCTTGTATATGTTAAATTTCTTTTTGCCATTGTCCTGGTGGAAATTTTCTTATAATCTTTTGTTAGAATCTAAAATGAGAGAATGCCTTGTTCGCTTCCGCCATTCTATGTGTATCTTCTTTTTTCTTAAAAGCCGCCCCTTCCTCTTTAGCTCCAGCAATAATCTCACCAGCTAACTTTTCACTCATTGACTTCTCATTCCTTTTTCTCGAGTAGCTAATCAACCACTTCATACCCATGCTCAGCTTTCTACTATCTCTAATAGGCATTGGGATTTGAAACGTAGCCCCTCCTACCCTTTTACTTCTAACCTCGACAGCCGGAGTTATATTCTCCAATGCTTTTTTCCATTGCTCCAACCCGTCCTCACCTGTCTTTTCAGAAACCTTATCTATAGCATCATAAAAGATTTTGAAAGATGTATTCTTCTTACCATCTAACATAAGGTTATTCACAAACCTTGTTACTAGAGTCTCGTTAAACCTTGGGTCAGGTAACGTCCTGTGTTTCTTTGCCGTTCTTCTTCTCATGGTCGGATATTATTTCTTAGGTCTTTTAGCCCCGTATTTACTTCTTCTTTGAGTTCTTCCCTCTACACCAGCGGTATCTAACGCACCTCTAACGATATGGTATCTCACCCCTGGTAAATCCTTCACCCTTCCTCCTCTAACTAAAACGATAGAGTGCTCTTGTAAGTTATGTCCTTCACCTCCGATATAGGCATTCACCTCTTTACCGTTAGTCAATCTAACTCTAGCCACCTTTCTCATAGCCGAGTTAGGCTTCTTTGGAGTAGTAGTATAAACTCTAACACAAACACCTCTTCTTTGAGGACAAGAGTCTAGCGCTGCTGACTTGCTCGTGGTAGTCTTACTTACTCTACCTTTTCTTATTAATTGTTGTATTGTTGGCATTCTCGTTAATTTCTAAACATTCTGCATGCAATATTCTTCCAAACCAATTTTTTTGGGTGTGCAAATGTACTAATCTTTTTAGAGATACCAATACCCTGCTTTTAATAATTTCCAAAAAATATATATATATGATAATAATTGGTTGTTGCCATTTTTTCTAATTCTCCATTAATTACTGATATACCGCTATTTAGCGGCAAATAAAAAGAACATGTTATTTATTCATATCCACCAAAAATCTTTCTTTAATTTTGAAGAATGGAATTTCTCCAAGAATTAAACAAGCCTCAACTAGAAGCTGCCACTCACATCAATGGACCAATGATGGTTATAGCTGGAGCGGGCTCAGGCAAAACCAGGGTTTTAACCTACCGCATAGCTCACCTTATTAATAATGGAGTTGATCCTTTTAACATCATTTCTTTAACTTTCACCAATAAGGCTGCAAGGGAAATGAAAACAAGAATCAGCGATATCATTGGTGAAAACGAGGGCAGAAATATATGGATGGGAACATTTCACTCCATCTTTTCTCGAATATTAAGAATTGAAGCCGAGAAACTAAACTACCCCTCTAATTTTACTATTTACGACACTCAAGACACTAAGAGCTTACTAAAATCGATAATAAAAGAATTAGGGATTGACGACAAGGTGTATAAAGTGGGCATGGTATATGGCAGGATAAGCGGTGCAAAAAACAACCTTATCTCTGCTGTAAATTACGCTACAAATCCTGAAATACAAGAGGAAGATAAGAGAACAGGAAAACCAGAAATTGGAAGAATATACAAAGCCTACGTCCAAAGATGTTTCAGGTCAGGAGCAATGGATTTTGACGATTTACTCTTCAACACCAACGTTCTATTAAGAGACTTTCCTGAAGTACTAGTCAAATATCAGCACAAGTTTAAATACATCCTTGTAGACGAGTATCAAGATACTAATTTTAGTCAGTATTTAATTATTAAGCAACTAGCTGCTGCCCATGAGAACATATGTGTAGTTGGAGATGATGCTCAGTCCATTTATAGCTTCAGAGGCGCTAACATCCAAAATATTTTAAATTTCCAAAAAGATTATCCTGACTTTAATATTTACAAGCTTGAGCAAAATTACAGGAGCTCAAAAACCATAGTGGAGGCTGCGAATAGTGTTATAGCCAACAACAAGGAGCAGATCCCAAAAGAAGTATGGACCTCCAACGAAGAAGGGGACAAAATAAAGTTGCAACGGTCTTTATCTGATAATGATGAGGGCGTTTTCGTGGCCAACGAAATATTTAATCTAAAAAACAACAAACAATTATCTAACGATAAATTCGCCATATTATATCGAACCAATGCTCAGTCAAGATCCTTTGAAGAAGCACTAAGGAGACTGAACTTAGCCTATAAAATTTATGGCGGACAGTCGTTCTATCAGAGAAAAGAAATTAAAAATTTGCTTGCCTATTTCAGATTAGCAGCCAATAATAATGATGAAGAAGCTTTAAAAAGAGTAATTAACTACCCTGCTCGGGGAATAGGTAAGACGAGCTTGGATAAACTAACTATTGCTGCTAATGAAAATTCAACATCACTTTGGGAGGTTATTCAATCTCCATCAAAATTTGGCCTAAAGTTTAATTCGGCTACTCTAAATAAGTTCGAGTCCTTTTATTCTATGATAAGAAGCTTCAGTGTAAGATTAGACAGCACTGATGCCTATGACTTAGCCAAAGAGATGGCTAAGACTACTGGAATCCTCCAAGAATTAGGTGGAGACAAAACGCCTGAAGGAATAAGTAAGTTTGAGAATATTCAAGAGTTACTAAACGGAATTAAGGAATTCTCCGATTCAGATGGAGATAGTGACTTGAAAAAACTAAGCGACTTTCTGATTGATGTAGCTCTGTTAACAGATGCAGATGCAGAAGATGACTCTGAACCAAAAGTTTCTCTCATGACCATACACGCAGCTAAAGGGCTGGAATTCCCTGTTGTGTTTGTAGTAGGCTTAGAAGAAAACTTATTCCCTTCACAACTATCCCTAAACTCTAGGGCCGACTTAGAAGAAGAAAGAAGACTTTTTTATGTAGCCATTACAAGAGCAGAAAAAACACTTGTTTTGAGCTACGCTCAAACTAGGTTTAGATGGGGGAATCTTATCCATTGTGAACCGAGTAGGTTCGTAGACGAAATAGATGCGCGATTCCTTGAGTTGCCTTCTAAAATAACTGAGCCAAAAAGAAAGGCATTCTCATTTGATCAAGAAAGAATGAATTTCAGCTCTTCTGGGAATTCAACTTCTCAAAACCCAAATTTAAAGCCAGTAAGGAAACTAAAAACAAGTATCCCAAGTAATTTTGAATCAGATGATGCTAACCTTATAGCAACAGGAATGGAGGTCATGCACGAAAAATTCGGGAAAGGAAAGGTTATTTCTACTGAAGGTGAATCACCGAATAAGAAAGCTACCGTTTTCTTTCCTAGGGTTGGCCACAAACAACTCTTACTTCGATTCGCTAAAGTCAAGATTCTGAACTAAAACAAAAAATTATCCTTTAATAGAGTTAAATTTGCAACGCAATAAAGTTTTGAAAAATGGAGGTATTTAAAATGGAGTATAATTCAAGCAGACCTGATTTAATCATACCTGAATATGGAAGGAATGTCCATAACATGGTGGCTTACGCCCTAGAACTAGCAGACAGAGATGAAAGAAACAAGGCGGTAAGTGCTATTATTAGTGTTATGGGGCAACTTTCTCCTCACCTAAGAGATGTGGAAGACTACAAACACAAGCTTTGGGATCATTTGCACATCATAAGTAATTTTGAATTGGATGTAGATTCTCCATACGCAAAACCTGCGCCAGAAGAACTAGCAGAAAAACCTCAAAGAGTTCCTTACCCGCAATCTAATCTGAAATACGGCCATTACGGCAAGAACATTCAGAACATCATTAATGTTTGTAAGGACTTCGAAGAAGGTGAAGAGAAGGAGCAGCTAAAAGTTGTTATAGCCAACTTAATGAAAAGACATTACATGGTCTATAACCAAAGTTCAGTTGTAGATCACACTATAAAAAAGCAACTGAAAGAAATGAGTAATGGAAAGCTAGAACTGGCAGAAGATGTCCAGCTAGCGCATGTAGCTGACATTCCAACAGCTACCAAAGCACATCATCATAAAAAGAAAAAGGCCCCATTTAAAAAGAATTATAAGAAGCGATAGACATTTCCATTTTCAGATGTCAATAAAAAACTCAGAGATTTTTCTTTGAGTTTTTTTTTGTGCCAAATTTACTGAGAATTTAAAAAATTAATATGTCGTCATTTATAGTAGAAGGAGGCCACCAATTAAAAGGTGAAGTAACACCACAAGGAGCAAAGAACGAAGCGTTGCAAATATTATGTGCAGTTCTATTAACATCCGAGGAAGTCGTCATAAAAAACATTCCTGACATTGTAGATGTAAAAAAACTAATAGACCTACTTCAAGATTTAGGTGTAGAAGTGAATAAACTATCTGAATCCGAGTATTCATTCAAAGCAGAAAACGTAAACTTAGATTATCTGGAGTCTGAGGAGTTTAAAAAGAAGGGAGCTTCACTAAGAGGGTCAATTATGATCGTAGGTCCGCTACTCGCACGTTTCGGCAAAGGCTTCATCCCGAAACCAGGAGGAGATAAGATAGGAAGGAGAAGATTAGATACTCACTTCATAGGTTTTCAAAAACTCGGAGCTAAATTTGACTACGACCCTGTAAATCAATTCTACAGAGTAACGGGAAACCCACTTAAAGGAGCCTACATGTTGCTAGACGAGGCTTCAGTTACCGGAACGGCAAACATAGTAATGGCAGCTAGCATGGCGGAGGGAGAAACTACAATTTACAACGCTGCCTGCGAACCTTACTTACAGCAGCTATGTGAGATGATTAACAGAATGGGAGGTAATATTACTGGGGTTGGGTCTAATCTGTTAAAAATAGAAGGCGTGAAGTCCTTAAAAGGGACAGAACACAGAGTGCTGCCTGACATGATAGAAATCGGAAGTTTCATAGGGCTAGCTGCCATGACAGGTTCTGAAATTACAATAAAAGATGTTTCTTATGATAAGTTAGGTGTTATACCCACCATTTTCAGAAGAATGGGAATTAAACTGGAGAGAAGAGGAGACGATATATACGTTCCGGCTCAAAACAATTATGAAATCGAATCATTCATTGATGGTTCAATAATGACTATTTCCGATGCCCCATGGCCAGGTTTTACCCCAGACTTATTGAGCATAGTTTTAGTCACAGCTACTCAAGCCAGAGGCTCAGTCCTTATTCATCAAAAAATGTTTGAGAGTAGACTTTTCTTTGTAGATAAATTAATCGACATGGGAGCGAAAATAATCCTATGTGACCCTCACAGGGCTACAGTAATAGGTTTAGATAAAAAAGCTCCTCTAAAAGGAGTTACAATGACAAGCCCTGACATTAGAGCAGGCGTATCGCTTCTAATTGCAGCGCTTTCTGCTGAAGGAACTAGTACAATTCACAACATCAATCAAATAGACAGAGGATACCAAAATATTGACACTCGACTAAGGGCTCTCGGAGCTAAAATCACAAGAGTAGACTCTCCGAAATAGCGCAATATTATTAGTGGAACAGTGTTTGTGTATAATACTAAGAAGATATAACTTTAAGGAAAATTAAAAGAATAATATGAAAGCTCGAAATATAACCATGATTTTAGTCTTAGCCCTTCTAGGGTTTGGCTTTAGTATAGAGACCGGAGTAAAAACAGGAACTACCGTAGGAGATCAGGCCCCAGAATTATCCCTAAAAGGACTAAATGGAGAAACGATCAAACTTTCCGATTTAAAAGGGAAAATTGTACTAGTCGATTTTTGGGCAAGCTGGTGTGGACCATGTAGAAGAGAAAACCCTAATGTAATTCGTGCTTACAAAAAGTACCAAAAAGCCAAGTTCCATAGAGCTGAAGGGTTTGAGGTTTTAAGTGTCTCATTAGACAAGAACAAAGAAGCTTGGGAGGCGGCAGTAAAAAAAGATGGCCTATTCTGGGATTACCATGTAAGCGACTTAAAAGGTTGGTCTTCTGAAGCAGCAGGACTGTATAATGTTTCCTCTATCCCCACTAGTTTTCTAATCGATGAGAACGGAATTATTCTAGCTAAAAATCTAAGAGGTATGGGCATAGATAAAGCGGTAGACGCACATGTGAAAAAATTCAAATAACTCTTAACTCAATATTTCTTTAAAGCAGGCTCTAAGCCTGCTTTTTTTTGACTAAAAACTAGGCGCAGATATGATTATTACTCATAATAAAAAAAGTAGACATCTATTAGCGCGCAGCATAATAGCCAACATAATGTCAGTCTATTAGTCCACCCAAAATGGAAAAATTGACAGTTTGTCATTAATGTAAGTGCTGGCAGTATCTTTGCCCCAAAAATTGAAGAAAATTAAATCAAGAATATGTCTACAGAAAACGAAGCAAAAGAAACGGAGAAAGCACAACAGGAAGAGGTAATTAATCAAGAAGCTGAAAAGGAATCTAAAGACACAGCCGAAACTACAGAACCTGCCCTTTCACCATTAGAAGTATCTGAGAATGAATCGAAAGAATGGAAGGATAAATACCTAAGACTTTATGCTGAGTTCGATAATTTCAGAAAGAGAAACGCTAAGGAAAGAATCGACCTAATTAAGTCTGCTAGTTCAGATTTATTAAAAGATATAATACCAGCATTAGATGATTTTGATAGAGCAATATCTGCCAATGCTACAAATGATGACATAGATGCAGTTAAAGAAGGTTTCGAATTAATAAGAGGTAAAACTTTTAGAGTTCTCGAAGGAAAAGGACTAGTAGCTATGGACTCCATAGGGAAACCATTCGATGTAGAACATCACGAGGCTATTACAAACATTCCTGCTCCCTCTGAGGACATGAAGAACAATGTAGTAGATGTCATAGAAAAAGGCTACTTCTTAAATGACAAAGTGCTTAGGTTCGCTAAGGTGGTAGTTGGACAATAATTATAAAAGAGTTTTAGATGTCAAAAAGAGATTACTACGAAATATTAGATTTAAGCCAGGGAGCTTCAGAAGGAGATATAAAAAAAGCTTATCGAAAGATGGCTATTAAGTATCATCCTGATAAAAACCCAGATGACTCATCTGCTGAAGCTAAATTTAAAGAAGCAGCCGAAGCTTATGATATATTAAGTGACGGAAATAAAAAAGCACGTTACGATCAGTATGGACATTCCGGAATGGGCCAAGGCGGAGGTTTTGGTGGCGGTGGCGGCATGAATATGGACGACATTTTCAGCCAGTTTGGTGACATCTTCGGAGGTGGAGGCGGATTCGGAGGTGGAGGCAGAAGAGTTCGAAGAGTAAAAGGGTCTAACCTAAGAATTAAGGTTAAACTCTCTCTAGCAGACATAGCCACAGGAGTTCAGAAAAAAATAAAAGTATTCAAACTAGTAAATGTAGATGGAGTTGAATATGGTGAATGCTCTACATGCCGAGGAACAGGACAAATTACTAGGGTGTCGAACACTATTCTTGGACAAATGCAAACAAGTGCTACCTGTACTACTTGTCACGGGTCAGGTCAAAAAATCACTAGCAGACCTAAAGGAACTGATGAGAATGGACTAGACAGAAAAGAGGAAGTTGTAACTATCGATATTCCAGCTGGCGTAGAAGAGGGAATGCAGCTTAATGTGAGTGGCAAAGGAAATGCAGCTCCATTTGGAGGAGTCCCTGGAGATTTAATAGTACTTATTGAGGAGGAAGAGCACCTAGAATTGCATCGCGAAGGACAAAATTTACATTATGACCTCTATGTAAACTTCATAGACGCAGCGATAGGTAATCAAGTGGAGGTACCATTAATAGAGGGAAAAGCTAAGATTAAGATCGAAGCTGGTACTCAGAGTGGAAAAACTCTGAGGTTAAAAGGAAAAGGACTTCCCTCTGTTCAATCATACGGAAGCGGTGATTTACTAGTTCACTTTAATGTATGGACACCACAGAAGTTAAGCTCTGAAGAAAAAGATATCTTACAGAAACTTAAAGACTCTGAAAACTTCAATCCTCAACCTGGATCTAAAGACAAGGGCTTTTTTAAGAAAGTAAAAGAAATGTTCAGTTAAGAAACAAATCACTGAACGCCTCATTATAACGGACAGGAGTTAACATCTTTTTAGGAGCTTCTGTCCTTTTTTATGCTCTAAATATTTAGAAATTTTAGATTTGCATTAAACCATTTTTTTAAATGTCAAAACTCATACTAGAGGCCAAACACATCGTTAAGAACTATGCTAGCCATAGAGCGTTAAATGATGTAAGCATAGCCGTTCCTGAAAAAACTATTTTTGGTTTATTGGGCCCTAATGGTGCTGGTAAAACTTCATTAATTAGGATAATCAATCAGATCACAGGACCAGACTCCGGTGAGATTTTTTTAGATGGTGAACTATTAAACCGAGCCCACATTAAAGACATCGGTTATTTGCCAGAAGAAAGAGGTTTGTACAAAAAAATGAAAGTAGGAGAGCAAGCGCTGTATCTAGCTCAGCTCAAAGGCATGGACAAAGCTGTAGCGAAGGCCAAGCTCATGGATTGGTTTGAGCGATTCGAGATATCTGAATGGTGGAATAAAAAAGTGGATGAGCTCTCTAAAGGAATGGCTCAAAAAATTCAGTTCATTACGACTGTACTTCATGAACCTAAGCTTTTAATATTAGATGAACCATTTAGTGGATTCGACCCAATTAACACGAACCTAGTAAAATCTGAAATACTAAGATTAAAAGAAAAAGGAACAAGTATCATTTTATCTACTCACAACATGGATTCTGTTGAAGAGATCTGTGACTCTATAGCTCTCATTAATAAGAGTGAGAAATTACTAGACGGGACTGTTAAAGATATTAAGGACCGGTTTAAAACTCAAACCTACGAACTGGATTTCACCGGAAGTATTATAGGGTTTACCAACGCCCTTTGGACTAACTTCGAGTTACTAGAAAAAGAAACTGAAGGAGATAATCATAAGTGCAAGGTGAAAATCCTAAACAACAAGATGGGATTAAACGAACTACTCTCAGCTACTTTACCTGAAGTGAAATTCAATAGCGTAAGCGAAGTAGTACCTAGTATGAATGACATCTTTATTCAAGTAATAGAGGCTAAAAACGCACAATCATGAATAAGACTTCATTAATCATTAAAAGAGAATATTTAACTCGGGTTACCAAAAAGTCATTCCTAATAGTCACCTTTTTAGTTCCCTTTCTCTTCGTAGCTGTATTTGCTGGAGTTATCGCTTTAGGCCTTTCAGATAGCACTAACCATAATGTCCTCGTGGTAGATTCTTCCGGTATTTTATCTAATAATATAAATGGTAAGATTATCCCTTTCAACACAGAAAGATGGAAAAACGCTAAAGACAGCAGCATCGTTTACAACTTTACTCACGAAGAAATGGAGGTTCAAGCATTTCTCGATAGCGACTATACTTTAAAGATAAGTGTAGATGATCAGACAGTGAATGATGAGAATGTACCTATGCTCTACAAAGAGCTTCCTTCAAGCATTATCTCTAATAAGATAGAAAACAATCTCCAAGATGATTTTCAGGAATACACGTGGGAGACATTCTTAAATGTAAAGCCTGAAGAATATAAAAAAGCAGAGGTTAACATTGATTTAGTAGAACAAGATGCCGAGAATTTAGATGTAGAAGACCCACATTTAAGAACTAGAGGTTGGATAGGTTATGGCTTATCTCTTATAATCTATATGACTATTTTTCTTTTCGGCTCTTTAGTGATGAGAGGAGTGCTGGAAGAAAAAATGAGTCGTATAGTAGAAGTACTTATCTCTTCCGTAAAACCATTCCAACTCTTAATGGGAAAAATAATAGGAGTTGGGCTAGTAGGACTTACCCAGTTCATACTTTGGATTGGCCTTTTTGCTGTGATTTCAGCAGTAGGGATTGGCATTATATCTAGTCAGACAGATGTTTCTGAATTAGCCGCTCAAGTAGAAAACGGAAGTGTAATATCTAAAGACGCATCTCTAGAACAAGCTTTAGCTAGCATGGGGCAGGCAGGAGATTATATAGAAGCTGCATTTTCCATGAATTGGACATTAGTAGCACTCTGCTTTATATTCTATTTTTTAGGCGGCTATCTGCTTTATGGTTCGCTAATGGCAGCGGCTGGATCAGCAGTAGATGCAGAAGCAGATTCTCAACAATTCTTAGTCCCCATAACTATTCCATTGATAGCTGCTATTATGTTATCTCAGCTAGTCATCGTAAATCCCGAAAGCACCATAGCCACAGTGTTTAGCATTTTTCCACTCACCTCTCCTATTATTATGTTAGTGAGAGTTTCAATGGGTAGCTTTGAATGGTGGGAATTAGCCCTTTCCATGATAGTCCTTATCGCTACTTTTATAGGAACGGTGGCCCTAGCAGGTAAAATATACAGAACCGGAATTCTGATGTACGGAAAGAAGGTTTCCTATAGGGAACTATGGAAATGGTTAAAGTACTAGTATGCGCGTAGCAATAATTGACCTAGGGACAAACACCTTCAATCTGTTGATTGCGGAAATCACTGACAGTGCTTTTAAAGTCATAGTTAAAGAAAAACAAGCAGTTAAACTTGGTAAATCTGGCTTAAAAGAAGGCCAAATTATGCCCGATGCTTTTGTTAGAGGAGTTAGAGCCATGGTTCACTATAAAAACGTTATTGACCAACATCAGGTAACAGAAATTAAAGCTATCGCTACTTCTGCTATGAGAGATTCTTCTAACTCAGGGGAGTTTCAACAAGAAATTCTCAAGTCTACTGGAATACAAATAGACATTATATCAGGTCAAGAAGAAGCTTCTCTAATACAAAAAGGAGTCGAACTAACTTTACCAGAAGGCTTGGAGGATTACCTTATTATGGATGTGGGTGGAGGTAGTACTGAATTTATTATCGTAAAAAACAAGTTAGTCGTTTGGTCCAGAAGCTATAACCTAGGAGTAAGCAGGTTATTGGACTGGTTAAATCCGTCTGATCCTATTGCAGCATCTGAACGAGACAGATTATCTCAAAGACTTTGTCTTGAATTGAAGGACTTGTTTAGAGCTATTGCTACGCATAAGACAACTACACTAATAGGCAGTAGCGGGTCATTCGACTCTATTCACGATATGCTAGAATGGGATTTACACGAAGACTACTCGTCCAATAAAATAGACTTTAATGAAATTATTCTCTCAGATTTTTTCTCACTCCACGATAAATTGGTAGCTTCTACTCTAAAAGAAAGACAATTTACGAATGGATTACTCCCTATGCGCACCGACATGATGGTCATTTCGAGTCTAGAAATTTTTGAAGTGATTAGAGCGACTAAAGTGAATAAGCTATTTCGGTCATCATATGCGCTAAAAGAAGGATTACTGTCTTCAATGACTCCAATCGAATAATTGGAATAATAATTGAACTTAAATACAAAAAAAGTACATGACAAAAATATTAGTGATAGATGATGAAGCTCCAATAAGAAATTCTTTAAAGGAAATTTTAGAGTACGAGAAGTATCAAGTAGATACAGCAGAAGACGGTGCTGCAGGGCTTCATCTATTGGGCAAGGAAAAGTTTGATGTCATTTTTTGTGATATAAAGATGCCTAAAATGGATGGCTTAGAAGTTTTAAGTAAAATTCAAGAATTAGGTTTAGATGTTCCTGTAATAATGATCTCTGGTCATGGAACTGTGGATACTGCAGTAGATGCTTTAAAAAATGGCGCCTATGATTTCATTCAAAAGCCATTAGATCTAAATAGAATTTTAGTTACTCTAAGAAATGCTACCGACCAATCTACGTTAGTCAAGGAAACTCAAATTCTCAAAAAGAAAATTCACGCCAGTAAGACTTCTGATATCGTAGGGGAATCAAGCTCTATTCAAGACATCAAAGACATGATAGACACTGTGGCTCCTACTGATGCTAGAGTTCTAATTACTGGCGGTAACGGCTCAGGAAAAGAACTAGTAGCAAGACAGCTACATGAAAAAAGCGCTAGACATAAAGCACCGTTCATAGAAGTAAACTGTGCCGCTATTCCAAGTGAGTTAATCGAAAGTGAACTTTTCGGTCATGAAAAAGGAGCCTTTACATCAGCCATTAAACAGCGCAAGGGCAAGTTCGAACAGGCTGATGGAGGTACCCTATTTTTAGATGAAATAGGAGACATGAGCTCAAGCGCTCAAGCGAAAGTGCTAAGAGCACTTCAAGAAAACCGAATCACCCGAGTAGGCGGTGAGAAAGACATCAAAGTTAACGTTAGAATTCTAGCTGCTACGAATAAAAATCTCAGAGAAGAAATAGATGCAGGAAGATTCAGAGAGGATTTGTTTCATAGACTGAGTGTGATCCTTATTCATGTTCCTAGTTTGAATGAAAGAAGGGATGATATTCCACTGCTAGCTGATTTCTTCATCACTAAAATTTGTAATGAATATGGAATGGCCAAAAAGAAAATAGATGATAAAGCGATAAAAGAACTTCAGCTTGTTAACTGGACTGGTAATATTAGAGAGTTTAGAAACATTATAGAAAGACTAATAATTCTAAGTCCAGAAATAATAGAAGCTACTCATGTCAAACAATACGCCAACCCTAACCCCGAGTAAAAAGATCTTGTACTTTGTACACGAAACGAGGCAACCCAGACAACATTTTAACGTCATACTTACGAGACCCTATTGCAAAGGTTTCATTAAACACTTAAAATCAGACGTCATGGAATTATTCACTAACCCACTTTCGAGCATTATAGCCCTGTTTTCTAACATGAGTATAGGAATGATGATAGTTCTTCCACTTCTAATCATAATAGGTCTTGTAGCTAAATGGAGACTTTTTGATAAGTGCGGATTATCTAAGAAAGAAATCTTAATCGGAACATTTCTTCCTGTGTATGACTTTTACTTAACACTTAAAATTGTAGGAAGACCTGGCTCACACTTTGGCTTAATCTTTATTCCTTTATTTAATATATTCTTCGTGGTGAAAGTATTGTTCGAACTATTAAACAGCTTTGGGAAATTTCACATAGTAGATTACACATTGGCTATTTTATTTAGCATTCTATACTTTTTGAATTTAGGATTAGCTTATAATGAAGTTTATTACGGAACTGTTTATGACAAGTCAGATGAAGAATTAGCGGTAATGAAAGCCAAGGCCGAAAGAGCCCTGGCTTAATTCTTTTTCTAGCTTTCTATAATACTCTTTACATATTTATGAAAGAAAGGTCTTAGCTTTAGCTAGGACCTTTTCTATTCCAGAAACATCTGAACCACCAGCAGTAGCAAAAAAGGCCTGCCCGCCGCCGCCGCCTTTGATGTCTGAGGCCAACTCTTTTATTATATTCCCCGCGTGTAACCCCTTCTTACTAATAGTAGCATCTCCGACCAAACATGAAATAACCGGTTTACCTCCAGCATCTGTAGCCAAAACGAGTAAAATATCTTTGTACTCTTTGCGCAGCTCGAAAGCTAAATCTTTAATCCCGTTGGCATCCAAATCCACTTTTTTAGACAGAAATGACGTACCGTTAATTTCAATAATTTCTTTTTTAATCGCTTCAGACATGTCGGCAGCTGCGCCCTTCTTTAGTGTTAGAATTTGTTTTTCTAAGTTGCTATTCTTCTTTTGAAGGTCTTCTACAGCCTTAACCAAATCTCTAGGTGATTTAAGAATTCCTTTTAACGCCTTCATCTGAGTAGATAGATCCGTTATGTAACTAGCACAATTCTCTCCAGAAACTGCCTCGATTCTTCTAATCCCACTAGCCACTGCCCCTTCAGACGTGATTTTAAAATAGCCTATACTTCCTGTGCTAGACACATGAGTACCACCACATAATTCTGCGCTATTACCAAATTTTATCAATCGTACTTTATCTCCATACTTTTCTCCGAAAAGCATCAAGGCTCCTTCTAATTTAGCCGCCTCTAAAGTAGAGGATCTGTTTTCTTCTAGCTCAATATTCTCACGGATAAGATAATTTACCATACGTTCTACTCCCTCCAATTCTTCATCGCTCACCTTACTGAAATGAGAAAAATCAAATCTCAAATAATCAGCATTTACCAAACTACCTTTCTGCTCCACGTGATCTCCTAAAACAGTTCTAAGCGCCAAGTGCACTAGATGCGTAGAGGTATGATTAGCCGAAGTGGATAATCTACTCACAGGGTCTACAGCGCATCTCCATACTCCTGCCAATTCATTAGGTAATTCTTCTGTGTAATGTAAAATCTGATTATTCTCTTTCTTGGTAGTGAACACTAAAATCTTATCTGTGCCATTAGAGAGTACTCCTGAATCTCCTATCTGTCCGCCTCCTTCAGCATAGAACGGTGAAATATCTAAAGTAAACTGGAAGAACACTTTGTTCTTTTGTTTAATCTCCCTCCACTCTCCCATCTTACTCTCCGAAATCAAATTATCATACCCTATGAAATCTGTTTTTTTAACTGTACTCACAGTATTCCAATCCTTAGTCTCTAGCTTCGTAGCGGCACGAGATCTCTCTTTTTGTTTCTGCAATTCCACCTCGAAGCCCTTTTCATCTAACTCCCTTCCAGCTTCCGTAATCATTAATCTAGTTAAATCAAACGGAAACCCAAACGTGTCAAATAACTCGAATGCTACTTTACCACTAATTACACCAGTTTCATTTTCATTAATATAATTTTCTAATCGAACTATACCTTTCTCTAATGTTCTATGAAAATTCTCTTCTTCTTCCTTTATCACTCTTGTTATAAGAGCTTCTTGAGACTTTAACTCGGTGAAATAATCCCCCATTTCTCTTACTAAGTCCTTAACTAACTCATAGATAAAAGCTTCTTTAATTTCTAAGACAGAGAATGAATATCGAATAGCCCTTCTTAAAATCCTTCTAATGACATAACCCGCTCCAGTATTAGAAGGCAATTCACCATCTGCTATAGCAAATGAAACTGCTCTTAAATGATCAGCAACAACACGTATAGCTACATCTGATTTTTCAGACGCCCCATATTTCACTCCACTTTTAGATGCGATTTTTTGAATATAAGGCTGGAACACGTCAGTGTCATAATTACTCGTCTTGCGTTGCAACGCCATCACTAAACGTTCCATACCCATACCTGTATCAATATGTTTATTAGGTAAAGGAGACAATTCTCCCTTGGCATTTCTGGAAAACTCCATAAACACCAAGTTCCAAACCTCTACTACCTGAGGGTGGTCCCTATTTACTAGACTTTTTCCAGGAATTTCCGCCTTTTGTTCTGGAGACCTCATATCTACATGTATCTCAGAACATGGACCGCATGGACCGCTCTCGCCCATTTCCCAAAAGTTATCCTCCCTATCAAACTCTAAAATTCTATCCTCTTCTATCAACCCTTTCCAAATATCTCTAGCCTCATTATCTCTTTCCAATCCATCCTTTTTATCACCACTGAAAATTGACACGTATAAATTTTCCTTAGGGATTTCATAAACCTCCGTTAATAACTCCCAAGCCCATGAAATAGCCTCTTTTTTAAAATAATCTCCAAAGGACCAGTTACCTAGCATTTCAAACATTGTGTGATGATATGTATCTACACCTACCTCTTCTAAATCATTATGCTTACCAGAAACACGAAGGCATTTCTGAGAATCAGTTATTCTCGCATTTTTTATTTCAGAGTTTCCTAAAAACAAATCTTTAAACTGATTCATTCCCGCATTCGTGAACATTAACGTAGGATCATTTTTTATTACCATAGGAGCACTCGCCACTATCTGGTGGTTTTTAGACTCAAAAAACTCTAAAAATTTAGCTCTTATTTCTCTTGCTGTCATGTTATTCATGTTTGTGATTCACATTGCTTTTACGCGAATTTTAGCGGTGCAAAGGTAAATCAATTTTTGTCTAACTTTGCAGACACAAAATCAGAATAGTTTGGCTAAATCAAAGTTTAGATACAATCCTAAGACTCTCGAATATGAGAAGATCTCTTTAAGAGTTAAAGATTATTTTCTAAAAGGATTATTATATATTATTCCTTTGGTAATCCTTTCAGGAGTGTTTGGCTGGTTAATAAGTAGCAGTATCGATTCTCCAGGTGAGTTAGAAGCAAAGAATGAAAATCGATTTATGAAAGCGCAACTTCATGAAATCAAAAAAGACCTTGGAGACCTAAATTCATTTCGTCAAGATCTTCAGGAAAAAGATGATAATTTATATAGAACTATTTTTGAATCAGAACCTTACCCCGATCACAAAAGAAATTTATCTATCGGTGGTATTAATAGGTACGATGGATTAGAAGGATATGATATCAGTACAGAGCTTATAGAGACCAAAAAACTTCTAAGTAAATTAACACGAGGGCTAGTGGCTCAGTCGAAGTCTTTCGAAGAGGTTTTTGATTTAGTTAAAAACCAAGAGGATTTTTTAGCTCATATTCCAGCTATTCAGCCGGTTTCTAACAAAGACTTAACTAGAATGGCTTCTGGTTTTGGCATGAGGATTCACCCCATTTATAGGGTCCTTAAAATGCATTGGGGAATGGATTTCACCGCTACTACAGGTACAGAAATTTATGCCACAGGGGACGGTGTGGTTAGAGCTTCAGACAATAAATACTCAGGATATGGAAACAGAGTAGAAATAGACCATGGTTATGGTTATGTATCTCTTTACGCCCATATGAGTAGAATGAAAGTAAGACCCGGACAGAAAGTAAAACGAGGTCAAGTTATCGGACTAGTTGGAAGCACCGGTGCTTCTACTGCACCACACTGCCATTATGAGGTTATGAAAGATGGTCAAAAGGTAAATCCCGCTCACTACTACTTTAATGACCTTACCCCCGAAGAATATAATCGACTTCTAGAGAAGGCTTCACAAAAAGGTAAATCTCTGGACTAAGCTTAATCAATTTATTCTTTTACTAATTGGCTGCCATGGAAGACATACAAAAAAGGTATTATACCATAAGTGAGGTTTCAGTTATCTTAGGAGTTAACGCATCCTTGATTCGGTTTTGGGAAAAAGAATTTTCCCAAATTAAACCTAAGAAAGGTAAAAAAGGAAATAGACTCTTCACCCCTTCAGATTTAGAAGTGTTAAAGAACATATTCTCACTCGTTAAGGAGAAAGGCTACACACTAGAAGGAGCGAGGAAGGCTTTGAAAAACGGAAGTAATGAAACTTCATCTAGTGCAGACGTAGTAATGAAACTTACTGGAATAAAACAAAAGCTACAACAGCTTCTTACAGAATATCAATAGGATTTATTCGCGATTAGATAATTTCTTACGTAATCCTTGACACCTTCTTCCAAAGAAGTGAATTTCTGATCGTAGCCAATTTTTCTTAGCTTCTCAATTTTGGCCTCAGTAAAATACTGATATGTCAATCTAATATCCTCTGGTGTATCGATAAATGAAATCTTAGACTCCACATCCATTGACTTGAATGTATTTTTCACCAAATCCAAGAATGTTCTAGACTCCCCACTTCCTAAGTTATATATACCCGAGTCTTTTCTATTCTTCATTAAAAAGAAGCAGACATCTGCTACATCTTTAACATATACAAAATCGCGCGACTGGTGACCATCTTCAACCCCTTCCTTGTGTGATCCGAATAACTTCATTTCCGAAGTTTCATTGATTTGATTAAAGGCATGTAACACCACACTAGCCATCCTTCCTTTATGATACTCATTCGGACCGTACACATTAAAAAACTTCAATCCCGCCCAAAAATAAGGCCTTCTTTCTTGGTCCAAAACCCACTTATCGAAATCATTTTTAGAATCGCCATATGGGTTCAATGGGGCTAGCTTCTCAATTAGTTCATGAGAATCAGAATAGCCCAGCTCCCCCAACCCATAGGTCGCGGCAGAAGAAGCATAAACAAGAGAAAGTCCATATTTCACACATTTATTCCAAATCATCTTGGAATAATTGAGATTCAATTTATTAAACAAATCTCTATTAAATTCAGCTGTATCCGTTCGTGCACCTAAATGGAAAATGAACTGAACTTCATTTTCATTTTCATCTAGCCAACTTTCAAAATCATCTCTATCAACTAGATATCGAAATTTTTTATTCTCAAAATTCCTTTTCTTATCCTCCCTGGAGAAATCATCAATTAGTACTAAATCAAAAAAACCTTCTTGATTTAATTTCTCTACTAACACACTAGAAATAAAACCTGCTGCACCTGTTACTACTATCATTCTCCTTAATATTTTTTCATTCTTATGTGCCTACAAAAATAGAGTCAAATTCTTTAGTTGGATTTATATATTAAATAAAGATTTATCCCTTACTTTGAATTTTATAGACTTGCTTAAAAGATGGAAAGAAGACTAGTATATGTTACCAGAAGAGAAAGGTTCAATGCTGCTCACAAACTATGGAATGATTCATGGAGCGAGGAGAAGAATTTAGAAACATTCGGAAAGTGCGCCAACCCAAATTGGCATGGACATAACTATGACTTATTCGTAACAGTCAAAGGCTATATTAATCATGACACTGGATACTTAGTTGATTTAAAGGACTTGAGCAAACTCATACAAAAGAATGTTACAGATAAATTAGACCATAAAAACCTAAATCTAGATGTGGAGTTCTTAAAAAATGGAATGACATCCACCGAGATTTTAGTTTTCAAAATATGGGATGAGCTTTCAGAGGAAGTAATCTCTATGGGAGCTCAACTTCACAAAGTTCTTCTTTTCGAAACTGAAAATAATAGTGCAGAATATTACGGTGAATAACATGAAAAAGTATAACAAAATAGACGAGTATGATCTGGAGTTAACTGAAAAGTTAGCAAACCAGTATAAAAATGTCTTACTTGATTTAGGTGAAGATACAGAAAGGGAAGGCCTACAGAAAACACCAGAACGAGCTTCTAAAGCAATGCAATTTCTTACTCATGGATACGACTTAAATCCTTCAGAAATTCTACGTTCTGCAATGTTTGCTGAAGATTATAGTCAGATGGTTATCGTTAAAGATATAGAAATATATTCTTTATGCGAACATCATATCCTACCCTTTTTCGGTAAAGCTCATGTAGCTTACATTCCTGACGGACAGATCGTAGGCCTAAGTAAAATACCTAGAATATGTGATGCATTTGCGAGAAGACTTCAAGTCCAAGAAAGGCTAACTGTAGAGATTAGAGACTGCATTCAAGAAACATTGAATCCTTGTGGAGTAGCAGTAGTGATAGAGGCAAGCCACATGTGTATGCAAATGAGAGGTGTTCAAAAACAAAATTCAGTAACCACAACCAGCGCGTTCACTGGAGAATTCTTAAAGGATAAGACTCGTGCTGAATTTTTAAATCTCATTCGCTCTAATTTACATTAGTAAATTGAAAACAGGAGTTAGCATTAATAATTGATTTCGATATCTACTGTTCCAAAAGACTCTATAAATTGACTGCCTGATGCAGCCGTACTGACACCACCCCGTAATATAGAATAATAGTAACCTAACTGTGTTTCTCCTATAATGGTGCAGCTTACCACCGTATCAACTCCAGTTCCTATGAAATACTGATACTGGTTGTTACAGCATGCACACTGAGGGAAATAAGATGTTGTATATCTAAAGATTAATTGATCTTCATCATTCAAGGCATTGATGTTTTTCACTTTCAAATTGACAAATGCCAGAGGCTCTAGCTCCATTGAAACTTCCAAACCTTCAACAGGATCAATAGACTCAGGATTAACCTCTTCCTCCTGTGAACCGTATAATTCCTTATCAAATTGAACTTTCATAGAATTGAAAAGCTCTTTGTCTATATTAAACTCGTAATACCCTTCAGAATTAGTGCTCTGAGTTTCTAAGAATTGAAAACTGTTATTAAAAGTACCCTCGTTCAAAATTTGAGCAGAGAGTCTAACTTCAGCATCATTAATAGGATTGTTATTTATTGAGTTAGAGATTGTACCGTAGATCTTGTACTTGACTTCTTTTGGTTTTTCACATTGAAAACAGCAGAAGACACATAAAAAAAACAAGGACTGAACTATCCTGCGTTTCATCCTGGTTGCTATTTGCGATAGAATTTCTCAGTATTGTTGTCAAAACTGATGTAATAATCATTTTTCAGCAAATCAGTTAAGTCTGCTTTTGCACCGAAACCTCTTTTTACGATTTGGCCATAGACATTATAAAGTTCATAGTTAGTTTCTCTAGAGAATGTGAGAACTCTACCTTTCTTATCATACACTACCGTCACAGGCGTCATAGAACTCGTATACTCTACGGCTACAGAACTTTTCAGGTCTCCATCACCTGTTTTCTGCAGCACTCTAAATCTATTAACTCCGGAAACCTCTGCAGTTTGATAATTATAGGTGTTTTCTCCAGGAACACCTCTCCCCATAACCTCACCTACATTAACCCATTTATTCCACTTAAACTGCTGAACCACAAAAGGAAGAGCACCTGTTTCTCCAGTAGTGCCCCAAGTAAACACACCAAAATCTGATATACTAATATCTAAAACTTGGTAAGTAGGCTGAGGTTCTAAAACTCCCGGGTTAATTACTTTAGGTAGACATCCTTCTTTGTACTTAATGGTAATAACAAGATCGTCACCAAGCTGCAGTCCATAAATATCTAAATCTATCTCAAACGCTGGAGAATTCCATTCATCAGAAGATATTTGACCATTAACTAATACCTCAAAGACACAGTAACCGACTCCACTAGAGGAAACGCTATTTACAACATATAAATCCTTTCCTTGATACTTACCCTCAAGTATCAGGGTCCCAGCTAGCATTGTTAGACTGGAAAGAACAAATAAAACACAAGTAATTATTACTCTCATCTTCTTCTAAAATTCTTCTAAAGAAAACCCAGTTATTAAATTCACGGTCCGGGTTCTACGTTGTTTCTGATTCTATTCGTCAATTAACAAATCTAACAATTTATGCTGTGAATCAGTTAATAGAATCGGGAAATATTCAATAAACCCATTTTCTATTAATTCATAGTGCATTTCCAAAGCCTCTACTGCGTTTTCCATGCCCGCGTTATTTGGCAAAATTTTCTGCATTTCGCCAAATACCACATTCATTCCATTCAATTCGCCATACTTAGCTAAGTACCTATGTTTAGTCATACTTAGAAATAACCTTTCAGATTTGAAAGAAAAGAATTCAACATATGGCTTTAACTCCGTGTAAACATCTTCAGCATAAAGTTCTAAACTTATTTCTGAAAACTTAGCCCAGTGCCTGCTCAAAAAATGATCAAAGTAAATATCTAATGCTACACCCGCATATTTATGGAAATATGGATAAAGCGCCTTTTTCAACTCTAAATTTAACCCTGATGTGTCTGTATGATTATCTATAAATCTGTGCAGAGTGACACCTCTCGCAACCTCGCGAGGCAAATAAGAATAATCTCTTCCTTTAATCTCGTCTCCGAACAAGTTACCCGCTTGAACTGCCCTGTTTTCTCCTGAAAGAAGTAAATGTGCTAAAAAATTCATCTAGTTCAAATATAGATTAGAGCTATCTCTAGAAACACTTTGTTAATCGAATGTTAACTATTCTAAGGACAGGGTTTATTCTCTTAGTTTTGTCATCATGAGTCGTAAGTCCATTTATCTCGTAGTATTCTTAGCCACTATCTCATTGACAGGAATAATCGTGACTCAAATTTTCTGGGTAGATAAAGCCTTCACTATTCAAGATCGAGAGTTTAATGACAGAACAGTAATAGCTCTGACCTCTGTGGTAGAAAGGATTCAAGTCCTAAATAAAGATTCTTCAGATGTCGATGAACCTGTGGTTCAGGAAACATCAAATTACTTTGTGGCACATGTAAATGACACATTGCATCCTTATTTACTGGAGTCTTTACTTAAAGAGGAGTTTCAATCAAGCCTTCTTAAGCAAAACTTTGAATATGTCATATACGACTGTTTTAATGATTCTATCGTTTTTGGCAGTAAAGTAAATGTTGATCAACCTGATAATATAGTTAAATCCGAAGACGTCACACCTCACAAGAAACTTAACCGAGATGGTCACTATTTTGGAGTTTATTTTCCTGAAAAAAAAGGTTATATTATGGATCAAATGGGCATTTGGATGTTCAGCAGCTTCATTATTCTTTTGGTGGTATTATTCTTCGCTTATTCTATTATGGCCATTTTAAAACAAAAAAGACTTTCAGAAATTAAGACCGACTTCATCAACAACATGACCCATGAGTTAAAAACTCCTATAAGCACTATTTCAATTAGTACTAGAGCGCTTTTGAATGTCTCTAATATGGAATCCGTTGAGAAATATGCTCGAATAATTAAGACTGAAAACGAACGACTTCAAAATCAAGTTGAAAGAGTCTTAGATATTGCAACGCTTAGTCCCAACACCCTAAATCTGGACAAAAAACACATTTACATCCATAAATTACTAGAAGAGATTACAGAATCTCTAGAATTAAAATTAGCAGAAGTAGATGGGAAACTTTATTTTAATTTTCAAGCTCAATCAGAGATCGTATACAGCGACAAGCTACATCTAACAAACATATTTACTAACCTGATAGACAATGCTATTAAATACTGCGAACAATCACCAGAGATAAAAATACATACGTCTCAGCTAAAGAACAAAATTATCATCTTGATAGAAGATAACGGAATAGGAATAGACAAGAAACATTACTCTATGATTTTCGAGAAATTTTTTAGGGTACCGAGTGGAGATAAGCACGATGTAAAAGGATTTGGGTTAGGACTATTCTATGTGAAGTCAGTCTTAGAGGCCCTTGATGGCTCGATTAAATTAATTAAATCTGACTCCACAGGCAGTACGTTTAAAATAGAACTTCAACACTATGGATAAGCAAAGAATACTATTAGTAGAAGATGATGAAAACCTGGGGTATGTCATTCAAGATTTACTTTCCATGAATGGCTATAAAGTCCACTTAGCAAGAGATGGAAAAGAAGGTCTATTATTCTTTAATAAATCCAAATATGACCTCTGTCTAATCGATGTTATGATGCCTAAAAAAGATGGTTTCGAACTGGCAGAGGATATTCAAAAAGTGAATAATTGCGTGCCTCTTGTTTTTCTCACCGCTCGTAACCAGAAAGAAGACAAAATTAAAGGACTAAAGTTAGGGGCGGATGATTATATCACTAAACCTTTTGATTCCGATGAATTTTTACTTCGAGTGAAGGCAATCCTAAGACGCAGTAGTACTAAAAAAAACAACTCCGACAAAGAATATAAAATAGGTGAATACACATTCACCCCATCGACCTTAATCCTTTCTAAGGACACGAATAACCGGAGGCTTACGAAAAAGGAATCTGCTCTTTTAAAGTTACTCTGCGAGCACAAAGGGAAGATACTCGAAAGAGAAGTAGTATCAAATCTCATTTGGGGAGATGACAGTTACTTCGTAGGAAGAAGTATGGATGTATTTATTACACGCTTACGGAAGTACCTGAAAGATGACTCTGCTATATCAATCACTAACATTCATGGTGTTGGCTTCCGATTGGAAGAACGATAAAAAAGATACCAATTGAGCAATAGTTGATTAATTTCGTACAATGGAATTAAACGTAGAAGGTGTATTAAAAGCTCTCCAAAATGTACTCGAGCCAGAAATAAAAAAAGACATCGTAAATCTTGGCTTAGTAACTAATACTGTGGTAAAAGGCGCTAAAATCTCTTTCACCCTTTACGTTAACAATCCAGCTCTTCACAACAAGAACAGGATGCGAGACGCTTGTTTGTTTGCTTTAGAAAGAAACTTTGGTGAAGATATCGAAACTGATATTAACGTTCTGCCAAACCCTAAAAATCCTGACAACATCGATTCAAGAAAAATATTACCTGGAGTTAAACATGTTATAGCTGTAGCATCAGGCAAAGGAGGTGTTGGTAAATCTACGGTTGCTGTAAATATTGCTACAGGCTTGGCACAAAGAGGGTACAAAGTGGGATTGTTAGATGCCGATATTTATGGGCCTTCAGCTCCGCTAATGATGGATCTGCTGCACGACAAACCTCAACCTATAGTAGTCGGAGATAAGCAATTCATAGAACCTATTACTTCCCATGGAGTTAAAGTGCTTTCCATAGGCTTCTTCGCAGAGGTCAATCAGGCCATTGTCTGGCGCGGCCCTATGGCTTCTAAAGCACTGAACCAGATGTTCACAGATGCCTATTGGGGCGAATTGGATTATATGATTATCGACTTACCGCCAGGAACAGGTGACATTCATCTTTCGCTGGTACAGACAGCTCCTCTTTCTGGAGCTGTGGTGGTAACCACACCGCAAGACGTTTCTTTAGCTGATGCTAGAAAAGGAATAAATATGTTCCAGATAGAAAGTATAAACGTTCCTATACTGGGTCTAGTAGAAAACATGAGCTGGTTCACTCCTGCTGAATTACCTGAGAATAAATATTTCATATTCGGAAAAGACGGAGGAAAACAGCTAGCTCAAGAACTGGACATCCCATTATTAGCTCAACTTCCACTAATACAGAGTATCCGTGAATCTGGTGACGCTGGGAGACCTGCTATACTGCAGGAAGACTCTATTTCCAAAAAAGAATTAGATAAGATGATCGATAATTTAGAGTTAGCAGTTAATAAATTATAGATAGAGATTAAACAGCGCCTACTATCTATTAAATTTACATCAGTATAAAAAGACATGACCAATTCATTAAAGACACGTGTAACAGAAGCTTTAGATAAGATAAGACCTTACCTCGAAGCAGACGGAGGAGATATCTCATTAGTAGAGATCACCAAAGACAATGTGGTCAAGGTAGAACTTCATGGAACATGTGTAGGATGCTCCATGAGTATGATGACCATGAAAGCAGGCGTAGAGCAATCTATCAAATCTGCCGCTCCAGAAATCACTAAAGTAGTCGCGATAAACCCAGAATTTATCTCATAATCAAGAGTTTTCTCTTTTCTACTTGACCCTCCTTAATCCACAAACAAGTATAGTATCCTTCTTTAAAAGTAGAGACATTCAATTCAGTACTTTCAGATAAAGGGCTTATCGAAAGTCTTTCTACCTCTCTACCCAAAGCATCTACTATCCGTATCTCTGAAGTCTCAGAAGCAACTGGAAAATTAATAATTAGTAACTCTGAGGTAGGGTTAGGATAAATTTCGAATTTATCTCCATGTGACACTGATGAGATTGATGAGATTGATAAATCAATAACTTCTGAATACTCACAGTCTAATGCTATCTCTGGACAAACTAAATGGGATAAAAAAGAACTCATGATCGCTCTAGTAGTATCATAAAATTGAACATTATCGACATGAGGCACATGCCCCTGGCCTTCGTAAATCTCAAAACAATTCAGCACACCTACTTCATCTGCCCTATCACTAATAGTAGCTGATCCATCGACATCTACTACTGGAATACTACCGAATAAATATAACTGTTCTGAACCGTATGGAACAACTGTATCAAATGGGCCGTGAAAACTTAAAACAGGTTCATCATCACTATTTATCCATTCTGCGTCTCCGATAGCTCCACAAATATTAACTATGGCATTTACTTCTGAGCTGTAGCCTGAATTTCCGCTGTCGCCTTCCAACCCGCCCGTAAGCCCATCTAATGTAAGGTCTAAGATTTCTGGAAGTTCAGCCTCATCATCCATATAAGCTAAATGAAGCGCTATAAACCCGCCTGCAGAAACACCTACTACATAAATTTTATCTGAATCTATTCCATGTGGATTACCATCTTCTGCTACCGTTTTTCTCATATATCTTATAGCCCCTTTCATATCATGATACCCGCGTACTACAGCTTCGGTGGCAGGAAGCTCAAGTTCAAAAGTAAAAGGGATCCCTAAGCGGTATTGTATAGAAGCCGTGGCATAACCCATTCTGGCAAAATCACGGCAGAATGGGACCACATCTGGACCTGTCTTACTTCCACCTATAAAACTACCCCCATGGGCAAACATAATCAATGGTCTGAGTGTCTCTATATCACCTTCAGGAGTATAAACGTCTAAACTTAAGTCTGTATCTACCCCAAGGTAGTTAATATTATTACCATATACAATATTAGACTCAACTGAAACTGATGGAAAAATTAAGTCTTGATACCTCCCATCTTCGCACTGACCAATACCTGTATACCCGATAGATATACAAATAACCAATAGAAAATCTTTCATTTTGTTGTTTTTTTTATAAAAATAGTAGATTCATTCAAGAATAGTGATTATCCGCTAAATAATAAATTTAAATTTGCCGGAAAATAGGTTTACCAATGATAGAAACAGATATAATTATAATAGGTGCAGGGCCATGCGGCTTGTTTACGGTTTTTGAAGCTGGCCTTTTAAAACTTAAGTGCCATTTAATAGACGCCCTACCTCAGCCGGGTGGTCAATGTGTCGAGATTTATCCAAAAAAACCTATCTATGATATACCCGCATTTCCGGAAATCTTAGCTGGAGACTTGGTAGATAATTTAATGAAACAAATCAGCCCTTTCAAACCTACGTTTACTCTTGGGGAAAGAGCCGAAACTATCGAGAAAACGGATGACGACAAATTTATAGTAACAACTAACCGTGGCACCACTCATATAGCTCCTGTAGTAGCCATAGCAGGAGGTCTAGGTTCTTTCGAGCCAAGAAAACCACCTATCCCTAATTTATCTGACTTTGAAGATAAAGGTGTGGAATACATAATTAAGGACCCGGAATTTTACAGAGGAAAAGATGTAATAATATCAGGAGGAGGTGATTCAGCTCTAGATTGGGCTATTTTTCTAGCAGAAGGTGTAGCCAAATCTGTTGGTCTAGTTCACAGAAGACAAACTTTTAGGGGCCATTTAGATAGTGTTCAAAAAGTAATGGACTTAGCACAAAAAGGGAAAATAAAGCTAATCACTGATGCGGAAGTAACAGGATTGGAAGGTGACCAAAAGCTAGAATCTATAATTATTAAGCACAAAACAGAAGGTGAGTACAAGGTAATTACTGACCATTGGGTTCCTTTGTTTGGTCTTTCTCCAAAATTAGGACCAATAGGAGACTGGGGATTAGATATAGAGAAGAACGCTATTAAAGTGGATACATTGGATTATTCTACTAATATACCTGGAGTTTATGCTATAGGTGATGTCAATACTTATGAAGGCAAGTTAAAATTAATTCTATGTGGCTTTCATGAAGCTACTATAATGGTTCAAAGCGCATTTAAAAGAATCAATCCAGACAAGAACTTAGTTCTTAAGTATACTACAGTAAATGGTATTCAGGGATTTTAAATGAAACTAATTAAGAAATTTTGAGCGAAAACATAATTAAGGTTACAGTCATAGATAGGGAAGGAACTCCTCATACAATAGACGCTCCGACAGATATGGGCATGAATATGATGGAGCTTTGCAAAGCTTCTGAACTACCCGTGGAAGGAACCTGCGGTGGAATGGCCATGTGTGCGTCATGCCATCTATATGTAGAGAGTGACCATGAACTTCCTGAGCCTTCAGAGGATGAAGAAGACATGTTGGATCAAGCGTTTTTTGTGGAGGATAATTCTAGGCTAGGATGCCAGGTTCATTTAGCGAATGGACTAGATGGCCTTACAGTAAGATTGGCAGAAGTTAGTGGAGATTAGACTACTCTCTCTAGATAGTTTATTGATGGTCGTAATTGGACTTTTATGAAGTTATTGAATCAATGTATGATTTAAAAGATTATCACTCGAAATAAGGTCTTTTAGGTACGGATTAGATAGGACTTGCTCAGAAAGTGCGATGTGGCCTAAATGATGACAATCCGAACCGAGAAAAGAAATTAGCTGACTCTCTATCAATTTCTCAGATGTTTTTTTCACATGAGGCGAGTATTGACCTGCAAGTGAATTCAAGTTTAGCTGTAGAAGCACACCTTGTTTATGAAGGTTTTCATAAACCTCAAAGGAATTATGATAATACAGATATCTTTCTGGATGGGCTAAAATAGGCTTATAGCCCGCACTTTGCATTTCAAATATAGCTTCTTGTAAAATAGGAGGCTCCTGCATAAATGACAATTCAAATAACACATAATTATCTCCAAACGTTAAGAGATCTCTTTTAGACAACAACCCCATAAAGTGGTCATCTAAATAATACTCAGCCGCTACTTGAAACGTGACATCCACGCCCCTATTCTTCAGTTCCTGCTTGACTTTTTCACCCTCGGCTAAGAGATTAGACCCTACATTAGGATATATATCCCTCATAATATGAGGTGTGGTAATGAAGTGTTTTATGCCTAATCGACGTAAGCCTTGAATTAATAGGATCGTATCATTCATAGAGTTAGACCCGTCATCTACTCCTGGAATTAGATGAGAATGCATATCTACGAACATACTTTCTAAGCTTACAGAATGTTCTACTTTCTTTCGACTGAATATTTTGTTTAAGAAACTCAAAGGTGATTACCTTTTTAAATATTGTTCATTATAATAATCCATGTATGCACCATTAGTTACTCTAGACAACCATTCAGCATTTTCCAAATACCAGCTTACGGTTTGGCTCATACCTTCTTCAGGAGTTAAGCTCGGCTTCCAAGATAATTCCTCCATTAATTTTCTGGAATTTATAGCATACCTAAAGTCATGCCCAGCTCTATCTGTCACAAACTTAATCAATCCTAATGAGCTCCCTTCTTTTCTACCTAGATGCTTATCAGTAAGCTGTATAAGCAACTTAACCAAATCCAGATTACTCCATTCGTTTTCACCTCCTACGCAGTACGTTTCTCCTCTTTTTCCTTTATGGAAAATCTCATCTATGGCTCGAGCATGATCCCCTACCCATAGCCAGTCTCTTACGTTATCACCTGTTCCGTATACAGGAATAGGCTTAGAGTTATTTATGTTATTTACTACTAAAGGAATTAGCTTCTCTGGAAACTGATTAGCACCATAATTATTGCTGCAGTTAGAGATTACATAACTCAAGTCAAAAGTATGCCCATATGCCCTAACTATATGGTCTGAAGCAGCCTTGCTCGCAGAGTAAGGACTCTTGGGGTCATAACTCGTTTCTTCATTAAAGAATCCTTCTTTACCCAAAGAACCAAAAACTTCATCAGTACTCACATGGTAAAAGAGATTCTCAGCTGAGGACCACGATTTTTTAGCTTCATTTAAAAGAGTAGTAGTACCTAAAACATTGGTCTCTATAAATTGGCTAGGGTTAGATATACTTCTATCCACATGAGACTCTGCTGCCAAATGAATGACGTCTGTCACTGCCTCCTCATGAAATACTTTAGCCACATTTTCCTCACTACAGATATCTCCTTTTACGAATTTATAATTCTCTGCATTTTCTATTTCAGCTAAATTCTCTAAGTTACCGGCATACGTGAGTTTGTCAAAGCAGATAATTCTATACTTAGGATATTTATCTACAAGAAGTTTTATGAGATGACTTCCTATAAAACCTGCCCCTCCTGTTACTAATATGTTTTTCTTGCTTTGCAATGCGCCTATCAATTATAAACTCCAGTAATTGAAGTTTTCCTTCATCTTTCTGTAAATTCCTTTCAGGTCTACAAAAACACCTTTATCATCATTGAAGTATTTCTCAAAATCAGCTGCTTTCCAATCTATATACTCATTATGATTTACAGCTACAATAATGGCATCGTAAGCATTTTCATCTGCCTCAGCTTTAATCCCTATTCCGTATTCATTCATGAAATCCTCAGAACTAGCCCATGGATCTATTACATCTACATTCACACTAAAAGATTCTAATTCCCTAATTACGTTTATGACCTTAGTATTTCTAATATCACTTACATTCTCTTTAAATGTGGCGCCCATCACCAGCACTCTAGAATCCTGAATGTTTTTTCCTTCGCTAAGAATTTTTTTCACTGTTTGCTTCCCTACATAGAAACCCATAGAGTCATTCACATATCTACCAGAATTAATCACTTTAGCATGGTAGCCATGTTTCTTAGCTTTATGCACTAAGTAATAAGGATCCACTCCTATACAATGTCCACCAACTAAGCCTGGTGAAAACTTCAGGAAATTCCATTTAGTTCCTGCAGCTTCTAATACTTCATATGTATTTATATCACCTACTTTATCAAATATTATCGAGAGCTCATTAATAAGAGCTATGTTAACGTCTCTCTGGGTATTCTCTATGATTTTACTCGCTTCAGCTACCTTTATGCTAGACGCTCTATGAACTCCTGCATCCACAACTAATTCATAGGTTTTAGCTATATCTTCCAAGCTCTCGTCACAACAGCCTGCTGCTACCTTAACTATAGTTCTGATAGTATTAACTTTATCCCCTGGATTTATTCTTTCTGGAGAATAACCTACCATAAAATCATCCGTCATTTTCAGACCACTTAATTCCTCTAAGACTGGCACACAGTCTTCTTCAGTGCATCCAGGATAAACAGTGGACTCATAAACTACATAATCCCCCTTTTTAAGCGCATTACCTACTGTTCTGCTTGCAGAGAGGACTGGCCTTAGATCAGGAAGGTTATTTTCATCGATAGGTGTAGGAACGGCTATCACAAAGAAATTGGCCCTTTTAAGATCTTCAGGATCAGCCGAAAACTCTATATCACAACCATCAAATGCAGAAGAATCTAGCTCCTGGCTAGGATCCTCATTATTCTTCATCATTTCTACCCTTTCGGCATTAATATCAAACCCTAGGACTTTTGTTTTTCTTGCAAACTCAAGAGCTATAGGAAGTCCTACGTATCCTAAACCTACTACGGCTAAAGTAGCTTCTTTCTTTATTAACTTATCGTAAATCATATATCTACAGTTTTCTAACTTTTTTATTCTCTAATATGTATTCTTCTTTGCTTTCTTGGCATTTAGCCCTTCCATCAATAAAATCTAATCTATGGCCAAATGTGCTCATCCATCCGATGTGTCTGGCTGGATTGCCAACCACAAGACTAAAAGGCAGCACTTCTTTAGTGACCACGGTCCCTGCTCCTATAAAAGCATATTCGCCGATATCATTTCCACATACTATGGTCGCATTAGCTCCAATGCTAGCTCCCTTTCTAACAACCGTTTTAAGGTAGGCATCTTTTCTATTTACTGCACTTCGGGGGTTAATTACGTTCGTGAAAACGCAAGAGGGTCCGATGAACACATCATCTTCACAAATC
>TARA_B110000093_G_scaffold75164_1_pt1 | contig 34700 bp, 21 predicted proteins | sample TARA_B110000093 | Tara Oceans TARA_B110000093 (sample SAMEA4397390) | marine metagenome | biome: Polar Biome; feature: [MIX] marine epipelagic wind mixed layer (ENVO:01000061); material: water (ENVO:00002006), including particulate matter (ENVO:01000060) such as... | depth 10-100 m | reverse complement strand
GTAGGGCCTGGAAGAGGTTCTGCCGCTGGTTCTGCCGTGGCGTATTGTACAGGAATTACTAATGTAGACCCTATAGCTTATGACCTGCTATTTGAGAGGTTTCTAAATCCAGAAAGGGTATCAATGCCTGATATCGACATCGATTTTGATGATGAAGGAAGAGGAAGGGTAATAGATTATGTAATAGATAAGTATGGAGCTAGTCAGGTAGCTCAGATTATTACCTATGGTACTATGGCTGCTAAGTCTTCTATTAGAGATACATCTAGAGTCTTAGAATTACCGCTTCAAGATGCGGATAGAATAGCCAAGCTTATTCCAGATATTAAGCTGAAAAAGCTTTTCGGCCTAGATGATAAGGAGCTAAAAAAGAAATTAAGAACAGAAGATTACGACAGAGCTAAGCAGTTAATTCAGCTTTCTCAAACCAATGGAGCAGAAGCCAATGTTATTAATAAGGCACGCCAATTAGAGGGTACTGTGCGTAATACAGGGATTCATGCCTGTGGAGTTATTATTACACCAGACGATATTACGAATTATGTACCCGTAGCAACGGCTAAGGATTCGGATATGGTGTGCACTCAATATGATAATGCAGTAGCTGAAGATGCCGGACTGCTAAAAATGGATTTTTTAGGGTTAAAGACATTAACCCTTATAAAAGACTCAGTTAAACTCGTTAAAGAGAAGCATAATATCGACCTAGATCCAGATGCTTTTCCGCTGGATGATGAAAAAACATATGAGCTTTTCCAAAGAGGAGAGACTGTAGGTATTTTTCAGTATGAATCTCCTGGAATGCAGAAACACTTAAGGAGTCTTAAGCCTACTGTTTTTGCAGATTTAATAGCCATGAATGCCCTTTATAGACCAGGGCCTATGGAATATATTCCATCTTTCGTAGCTAGAAAACATGGAAGTGAAGAAATAAAATATGATTTAGATGCCTGTGAAGAGTACTTAAAAGAAACATACGGGATTACAGTCTATCAAGAGCAGGTGATGCTTTTATCACAAAAGCTAGCTGGTTTTACAAAAGGTGAGGCAGATACTTTGAGAAAGGCAATGGGTAAAAAGAAGTTAGATCTTTTAGCCAAAATGAAGCCTCAGTTCTTAGATCAAGGTGCTGAGAAAGGTCATGACAAGGTAGTCCTAGAGAAAATCTGGAAGGATTGGGAGGCATTCGCATCTTATGCATTTAATAAATCTCATTCTACTTGTTACGCATGGATAGCTTATCAAACAGCTTATCTGAAAGCACACTATCCAGCCGAATATATGGCGTCTGTCCTTTCTAATAACATGAATGACATAAAGTCGGTTTCATTCTTTATGGAGGAGTGTAAGCGAATGAAAATAGAAGTTCTAGGTCCAGATGTAAACGAATCGGCATACAAATTCAGAGTAAATGATGAAGGAGCCGTTAGATTTGGTATGGGAGCTATTAAGGGTGTAGGAAGAAATGCCATAGAACATATAGTCAATGAACGAATAGAAAACGGAAGATATACGACCATTTTTAATTTCATAGAAAGAATGGAGTCCAAAGCAGTAAACAAGAAAAGCTTAGAAGGATTAGTATATGGAGGAGGTTTTGATGGTTTTGGATTAAAGAGAGCACAATATTTAGCTATAGACTCCAGAAATACACCCTTTTTAGATACGCTGGTTAAATATGGACACCATTTAAGAGAACAAGCCAACTCCAGTCAGGTTTCTATGTTTGGTGGCGATTCTGGAGGAGAAGATGTTCCAGAGCCTATGATTCCTCAATGCGAAGAATGGTCGCCATTGCAAAGGTTAACCCGAGAAAAAGAAGTCGTAGGAATTTTCATTAGTGGTCATCCGTTGGATGATTTCAAACTAGAGGTTAAACATTTTACTGACCCTCAGGGGTATTTAAAAATATTAGATCCTCATTCGTTTAATAATAGAGAGATAAAAATAGCAGGAATGCTTTCTGATGTTCAGCATAGAACTACAAAAACGGGGAAGCCAATGGGTGTTTTCAATATAGAAGGTTATTCTGAATCAGTTAGAGTGATGCTCTTTGGTGATGATTATCTAAATGTAAAGCCTGTAATGGAGGAAGGTTGGTTCGTTTTCTTAAGAGGAGCGATGGAGCCAAGAAGATTCGGAAATGACCCGAAAGAGCTGGAGTTGAAGGTTAAATCAATGGAACTATTAACAGAGTTAAGAGATAAAGTAGCGAAAGGTATTAACATTAAATTCTCTCTTAAGGCTCTAACAGAGAGTCTTGTAGATGAGTTGTCGTTTTTGGCAGAAACCGAGCCTGGTTCGTGCAGAGTAAATTTCTCGGTAAAGGGAGAGAAAGAGCTCCTCGACTTTTCTAGTAAGACTAAGAGCATTAGGCTTTCTGATGAGGTTATTACTAAGCTAGAACGAATTCCAGAATTAGAGTTCGATCTAATATCTTAACGAGCGTAAGTTGTCAATAAGTCATGGAATGAAAAATGGCAGGAGTTTTGACCTATCAGAAATAATAAATAAATTTGAATAAAAATTAAATATATATAAAGATGGCTGTAGAATTCACAGACGCAAACTTCGAAGAATTAGCATTAAAGTCAGATAAGCCAGTATTGGTTGATTTTTGGGCTGAGTGGTGTGGACCATGTAGAATGGTTGGACCTATTGTAGAAGAGTTAGCAAATGACTATGACGGTAAAGCTGTAATAGGAAAAGTAAATGTTGACCATAATAAAGAAATCGCGGCTAAATTCGGGATTAGAAACATACCTACCATTATCTTCCTTAAAAATGGAGAGTTGGTAGATAAGTCAGTGGGAGCTGTACCTAAAAATGTGCTAGCAGAAAAAATAGAGAACCTGTTATAAGAGGGATTCTTTTTAACAAAAAAAGCCCTGAGTTTTCACTCAGGGCTTTTTTGTTTAGCTTTAAATAATTTTTAATTTAAAGTGTTTTAAAGATTACTTCTTTAATGCATCTCTAATTTCTATTAGAAGAGCATTATCAGAGGGCCCTGCTGGTGGAGCAGCAACTTCTTTTTTCTTTGTTTTAGTATAAGCCTTAGACATCACGAATAACACGAGGCCAACGATAATTAAGTTGATTATAGTGTTAATCCAAGCGCCATATCTGATCGCGTTTCCAGAAGATGTTATTTCACCAGCAGCATCTTTTATTTCAGGACTAAGCATGTATTTTAGTTCAGCAAAATCCATTCCCCCAGCGAATTGGCCAATGATTGGCATCATTATATCACTTACAAATCCTTTGACTACAAGCCCTACGGCTCCTGCCAAGATTACAGCAATAGCGAACTCAATGACATTCCCAGTCAAAATAAATTTTTTAAATTCCTTAAGCATAATAAGTTGTTTTTTAATTAAAGTTTCTGTCTGCAAATAAGACGAAAAACAAAAAGGGAAGTCATATGACTTCCCTTTTTTATTAACTCAGCTTAATTTAAAAGCCTAACCTTCTTTTACCTCTTCGAAATCTACATCTGTAACTTCCTCTTCAGTAGCTGCATCGCCTTGTTCTGCTCCGGCATCACCTTGAGCTTCTCCTTGTGCGTACATTTCTTGACTAGCTGCTTGAAAAACTGTCTCTAGATGAGCTAGTGTAGTGTTGATAGCATCTATGTCTTGATTTTTATGTGCTTCTTTAAGAGCAGTTAAAGCATCATCTATAGGCTGCTTTTTATCAGCAGGAATCTTATCACCGAATTCAGTAAGTTGTTTTTCTGTTTGGAAAATCATACTGTCAGCTTTATTGATAGTTTCTACTCTTTCTCTAACAGCCTTATCCGATTCTTCGTTAGCAGCAGCTTCCTGCTTCATAGTCTCTATTTCGTCAGCACTTAATCCTGAAGAAGCTTCTATCTTAACATTCTGCTCTTTACCAGTAGCGTTATCCTTAGCTCCTACGTTAATGATTCCGTTAGCATCTATATCGAAAGAAACTTCTATTTGAGGAATTCCTCTAGGCGCTGGTGGAATATCAGAAAGGTGGAATCTTCCAATAGTCTTATTGTCAGTAGCCATTGCTCTTTCTCCCTGAAGTACATGAATTTCTACAGAAGGCTGGTTGTCAGCAGCAGTAGAGAATGTCTGAGACTTCTTAGTTGGGATAGTCGTGTTGGCGTCTATTAATTTAGTGAATATACCACCCATAGTTTCTATACCTAATGACAATGGAGTAACGTCTAATAAAAGAACATCCTTAACATCACCACTTAAGACACCGCCTTGGATAGCAGCACCTAAAGCTACTACTTCATCTGGATTTACACCTTTAGAAGGCTCTTTACCGAAGAAGGCTTTCACAGCATCTACTACAGCAGGTATTCTAGTAGAACCACCTACTAAAATAACTTCATCTATTTCGCTTTTAGATAATCCAGCAGCTTTAAGAGCTGTTGCACAAGGACTGATAGAGCGCTTGATTAAAGAATCAGTCATTTGCTCAAATTTAGCTTTAGTAAGGGATCTTACTAAATGCTTAGGAATACCGTCTACTGGCATGATATATGGCAAGTTGATTTCTGTAGTTCCTGTAGAAGAAAGCTCAATTTTCGCTTTTTCGGCACCTTCTTTTAATCTCTGAAGTGCCATAGGATCTTTAGTTAAATCTAAACCTCCATTTTCATCTTTAAACTCCTGTACTAAGTAATCTATAATTACTTGATCGAAATCATCACCACCTAAGTGAGTATCTCCATCTGTAGATAATACTTCGAATACTCCATCACCTAATTCTAGGATAGAAACATCATGAGTACCACCACCTAAATCAAATACTACTATTTTCTGGTCAGTAGATTTTTTATCTAATCCATAAGCTAATGCAGCTGCAGTAGGCTCATTTATGATTCTTTTTACTTCTAAACCTGCTATTTCACCAGCTTCTTTAGTTGCTTGTCTTTGCGCATCATTAAAGTAAGCAGGAACTGTAATAACAGCTTCAGTAACATCTTGTCCTAAGTAATCTTCTGCCGTTTTCTTCATTTTCTGAAGAACCATAGCTGAAATTTCTTGTGGAGTATATTTTCTGTCGTCTATTAAAACTCTAGGAGTATTGTTATCTCCTTTTACCACTTTATATGGCACTCTAGAAATTTCTTTTTTAACATCGTCAAAAGAACTTCCCATAAATCTCTTAATCGAGTATATAGTTTTAGTTGGATTCGTAATAGCTTGTCTTTTAGCTGGATCACCCACTTTTCTTTCGCCACCCTCTATGAACCCTACTATTGAAGGAGTTGTTCTTTTTCCTTCACTGTTTGGAATTACTACAGGCTCGTTACCTTCCATTACGGCTACACACGAGTTAGTAGTTCCTAAATCTATACCAATGATTTTACCCATTTCTATTTTTTTTAATTTTTTAAATCTGAAATGTCTAAGTCAATCTCTGTGCCATAAGGATTATAAGAAATTCTGTCAGTAAGTTAGGTGACAAGCGTTGCAAGGCAGGATTCCTTTCATGACATTTTGACCATAATTGTTGATTTACTTACCTAACTAGGGTGACATGTCCTATTAAGACTTCTTCTAAAGAGCTGAATAGCTGTTTTACTGCTAGCTTATAATGGTACCCGCCAGCTTCGGCATAATGATTTCCCCCTTTGTGGTTTCCATTCCACCCTTGGTTGACATCTTTCGTGGTAAACATGACTTCCCCCCACCTATTAAATACGGCAAAAGAATACTGGCTGGAATCCACACCTTTTAGAGAAGGTCTAAAGACTTCGTTTAAATTGTCGTTATTTGGAGTGAAGCTGTTAGGGATGTAAACTTGAAGTGGAATTAAAAACTCCACGATTTCAGAGTCTGAATCTACGCAGCCATATTCGTCTTCTATTATAAGCTCTATTAGTATAGGACCTCCACTAGGAGCTTCAAGTGGAATTTCGAGGATAGAAGAATCATTGAACGGATAAAAAGTTCCCTCAACATAAATAGTACTATGAATATAATTTCCTGTAGAAATATCTTCCGCTGTAAGAATAGGGTTGTCTAAAGTTAGCGGGGCACCTGACGTGGACAGAATGGCGTTAAGGTTACTCAGGGTTCCTAATTCTCGGGTATAGACTAATTGACAATTGTCCTCACTGGTAAGAATGAGCTGATAGGAGCCAGCACATAAATTTTCAAATATGCTATCACCAGTTAGCACGGCCTGAGGACTAGAAATACTAGAAGTATTGGAAGAGCTGACAGATATACTGCCATTACATGATTCAGAGCACGTTTCATTTATTACCGATGCAGACAATAATACAGGGCTTTCTAATTCCTCCACTGTAAAGTCACCATTAATAGAACACTCATTAAAATCACTCACATTGAAATTGTGGATTCCTGCACATATTCCTGTAAGGTTTAAGTTTGGTTCAGTTAGGTTGTCTAGCGTATAAGAGTAGGGCAGCACTCCTCCATTAATTTCTATATTAACATCTGCATCACACGAACTTCCGCAAATAGGATCTCCTAAGGAGACGGTTGAGTTTAAGAGGGAGAAGCTAATATCTATTTCATCCGATACTTCGCATCCGTCAGTATTAGTAGCGGTAAATTCTAAAGTATAAGTGCCAGAAGAAGTAGCGGTAACTGTAGGATTTAAAATGGTTTCATTTGAGAAAAGAAGAGTAGGGCCAGCTGTCCATTGAAGGTCTGCTATACCTGAAGAAGATGCACTTAAACCGAATGTTAAATCACATGAAAAGTCATCTTCTCCAGCAGAGATTTCTATTAGAGAAATTTCAGTTAAAGAAATGGTTTGCTCTGCAGTGCAGCCTAAGTCATCTGTCAGGTTTATAGTGTAGTCATCAGCAGTTAAGTTGGTTAAATCAGTTCCTGCTTGAACTACGCCATTTAGAGAAAATTCTATAGGTTCTTGCGCGTTTTCAATATCAATAATAGAAATAGACCCGGTTTGTTCCCCACATGAAGGGTTTTCAGTGTTGATGTCAAAAGCTAGGTTGCCAGCATGAATAAAATCAAAAGTTAGGTTTTCAATGACATTACCACATGCATCATTTAGTAATCCCTCTCCTTGGCTGATTTCTAATGTTAAATTAGAGTCCACAGTAAACTCTACGTCATCATCGAAAACTAAGGTGAATTCTGAAACTGAATTTACTGAAGGATCACATTCAGAAATTACATTAACGGGAGAATATGAAGTTCCAATATCCAATATATTGAAATCATTAGCTTCGAGGTTATCACAGTTAATACTTTCAGACATTGTTACTGTTACATTTCCAGTACAGTTAGTTTCTACCTCATTTATTTCGGGAGGTTCATTATCAAAAATAGAGGCTGTAGATTCTATGAAGTTTAATGTGTAACCTTCAGAGTTCCCTGACCAGTCTTGTATGTATAGTAAATAAGTTTCTCCTTCAATGACTGAAACGTCCTGATTAAAAGCTGGGCCGTTAAGGTTTCCTGGGCCGTTTGAGTTCCCTGTTCCTCCGCTGACAGAGCTAATTCCTGTAGGGCCATTAAAAAATGGATCACCATAAGAATTACAACTAACTATAAATGAATCATCATTAGAAATATCATCACATGAGCCTGTAGAAAAATCAAATAGAACCCAGTCATAATCTGAATCTATTCCATTAGGACTTAGTGTGAAACTTAGCATTCCTGTTGATTCAACAGTGAATACATACCAAACAGAATTTGCGTCAATAGTAAGGCAAGATGAAAAACTAGCAGGAAGTTCATTGTCAATGTCTCCTGTTCCTGTGTAGCCATCAGTTTGGTTATAGAATCCCTCACAAACAGGAATAGCACCAACACAGTCCTGTGCATTTTGAGAGTTCCCTTTATTTCCTGTGATTAGAAATAACATCAATGGAATTAAGTAAATTAGAACTTTTTCGGTCATTGCACTTGTCTTATGGCTTGTTATACCAGCTGTTGGATTAGAGAATACAAATTACTCGAATCAACGGAACTCTTAACTAAGACTATAGATAGTTTATAAACGTTGCAGACCTTGCCAAAATACAAGAGAGGTTAGAACTAAACTGCTCTAAGTTTGAAAAAACATTCGAGTTTATGGATAATCCCATCTTTCACTTATATCTGTTGGGTCAGTTTTTATAGTTAATTGTTCTGGCCTAAATGGGTTAACTTTTTTGCTCTAAAGAAAAAGAGCTCAAGCCTATCATGATCATTGGACATCACTATTAATCCAGGGTAAACATATTTCGGCGTAGCTTAATGTCATAGATGAAAGAACTACTAAGTTTGTAGGACGTTTCTCAGAGCGTACAACTTCTATTTAATAGAACTCCATATGATATTTGAAGACCAAACTGGGCATAAAATAGATTTCTTAAAAACTCCCCAAAGAGTCATTTCTTTGGTGCCTTCTCAATCTGAGTTTTTAAGTGATGCGGGGCTGGATAATCGATTATTAGGTGTTACAAAATTCTGTGTACATCCTAAAACTTTAATAGAAGAAAAGACCATAATAGGCGGGACTAAAAAAGTTCAGATTAAGAAAGTAATGAACCTTTCTCCAGACTTAGTAATCGCTAATAAGGAAGAAAACACGCTAGAAGATATTTTAGAAATAAGAAAATTCTGCCCTGTTTGGACTAGTGATATAAAGAATGAAATAGACGCATTCGAGATGATGGATGATTTATCTGAAATACTTGGATTGAATTTCGATACGTCACAGCTAAAAGCTCAATTTGCAACGCTGAAAAGTTCAAAAAAAAGCGCGAATAAAGTACTTTACTTAATATGGAAAAAGCCTTATATGTCTATAGGCGGAGATACTTTTATTAGTAGAATGCTAAGCGTTTTGGGGTTTGAGAATGTCTGTAAAGATTTATCTAGGTATCCAGTTTTAAGTGATGAGAGTTTAATGGCGTTAAGGCCTTCTCAAGTTTTTCTGTCTTCCGAGCCATTTCCATTCAAGGACGAGCATATTCGGGAGTTGGAAGGTGTTTTTCCTGAGGCTCGAATACGACTGGTAGATGGAGAAATGTTTTCGTGGTATGGAACTAGAATGAACCATTGCTTGGAGTATTTTAGGAAGGAGTTCTAGAGTAATAAAACTTATCCATAATTCATTATACTTTGACTCTATTAGTTGTTTTTTCTCTAGTCTGTTTTGAGCTATTCCTCTTGAACCTGTTCAAATTCTTCCAAACTTTTAAGAATACATTTTGATTTATGTCATTAGGATCTTCATGAGAAAACACCAATTTTCTGATTAACCAGTAAATTCTTTCTTTATTCTCAGAAAGTAAATCTGAAAATAATTCAGTTTTAACAGGTGTTTCTATCGAGTTAATATTCCTATTTTTTGAACTGGACAAATACCTCCTTTTGTATTAGACAAGTTAATTCAAAATTCTTGGTGTTATGGCATTCTGCTGAAAGCCTATGTCAGTCCTTTAGAAGTGCCACAGAACCTGTCCTGACTTTCAAAAACCCTTGGTACTCTTCGGTGTATTTCAGCACGTAAGAGTAAACGGCAGAAGGGAAGATGTCGCCATATCTATTTCTACCACTCCATTTTTTGTTGGGGTCTGTTGTGTTAAAAATTTGTTGACCCCATCTGTCAAAAATAGTTAGCTCATAGTCATAAGGAGGGCATTCAAATACGATAGAATACTCTTCGTTGAAACCATCACCGTTAGGAGTAAATGCATTAGCTATATGAACTGGACAGTCGCAGAATATGCGGTCTACATAAATAGTGTCATGAGCCACGAAACAGCTGTCGTCATCTGTGATTTTTACAAAGTGCCATCCAGGGTTTGGGACATCATAAATATCATCTGCTCCTCCATCACTCCATTCGAAAGAACCTTCTATGCCTGACAAATCTAGGACCATTGGCCTTCCTTCACAGAATTCAATAGAATCGGGTAAAAAATCTCCAGGAGAATAGCTGAATTCTACAAATACGGCATCTGATGCGCTACCGCAAATGTTAGTAATATCTACGTTGTATTCACCTGTTTCGATTATCACTATTCCTGGCCCAGCTCCCCCTGTGTTCCATGAGTATATGGAAGTAGAACCTCCGCTAGCCACATAATAATCAACTGTGCCGTTGCATACTGCAGTGTCGGGCCCCAAATCAACTTCAGGTGGACTTAAATAGGAAAGCTCTAATTGATCTGTAATGGTAAAACAGTTGTCAATTACCTGCACGCTATACACTCCAGCTGTATCGATTAATAAGGTTTCCCCTGTGGATCCGTCACTCCATAAATAGGAGGCATTCCACCCCGGAGCTTCTAATAAGAGCGATTCTCCGAGGCATATTATGGTATCTGTTGTAACATTCAATGCAGGCTCAGAATAAACGACTACCTCCACCTCATCCGAGGCTGCACCACAACTATTAGAAGCCTCACCAGTTAACGTAGTTTCGAAGCCAATTGTAAGAGTAGGTCCAACAGAACCAGTACTCCAGGTATAGCTTGAAGATGGATTCGTTATGTCAAAATCAAAACTTTCTCCTTGACAGAGTTCTATATCTGCCCCAAGGTCTACTGTAGGTTTGGTTAATCCATTTTGACAAAAATTAGCTATAAATCCTGTGCCAGATTGTGGGCTAAGAAAAATCCAATTATGACCACCGGCATCAGCGGGAATATTGAAGCCAATTGTCAAATCTTGCCAGTTAGTTCCGAGGACATTTTGGTTTCCTACAAAGGTGGCTTGAATGCCATCTTCATTGGCAAATTGTCCTGAATTGCTAGTGTAAACACCAAAGTTGAGTTCTCCACCTGTATTTAAGACACGTACTTGAAGGTTGAAATTGGCTCCTGCGGTTAAGCCATTAGTTAATCTAAACCCTGCAGCTTCTGAAGTTGGAACTCTTATAACCCGGGGGTTGTCACAATCATATGGAGAGGCTACTCCAAGTGCTACTCCGCTCCAGGCAGAACCATTGTAAAACCCTACATCACATCCTCCTGAGTTAGTTATGTCAGCACTGTTGTCGAAATTTTCACCTGACCCTATACTGTAAAAACACCTTTCCACCACATTCTGCGAGTCCGCGTTAAAAGAGAGCAGAAGCAATAGAGTTGTGAGTTGGTATTTAAAGGTGTTAAACAATAAAATATACTTTGGTGTATTCTAAAAACTTTGAGACCTAAAGTCCTTGTCTGAAGAGTTTAAACTATTTTTATATGTTACAGTTCTGAAGGAGAAACCCCTATTTCTTTTTTAGTAGGGAGCTTAGGTGCAGGGATTTTACCGCTGCGAATCAAGAGCAATAAAATAACACCGAATAATACAAAACAGAGCGCTATTATCTCTGCTTGAGTTATAGTCATAAAACCTAAGTCGAAAAAATCATTAACTCTAATTTTTTCAATAAAAAATCGCTCTATTCCATTGAAAATAAAATACATAGCTATTATTGACCCAGCGAATTTTACTTTAGACCGCAGTCTCCATAGTATTAAGAAAATTATAGTAGCTAAAGCTAATTCATATAATGGGGTAGGATAAACAGCAGGTTCTAAATAAGTGCCATAGCCAGGGAAGCTTGGAATTCCTGATTCTATCATTTCAGTAGTGATGTTTTTTCCGGTATACCCCCCCTTAGGATTAAAAGAACTTACAACGTTTACATTATTAGGGTAACTATACGCCCACAGCCATTCAGGAACCCAGCTAGGACAAGGGTTAGTATTCGCTATTCCCCAATCTCCATCTCCAGATACATGACAGCCGATTCTTCCTATTCCATAAGATAACATCACTCCAGGAGCTAAAGCATCCATAAAATGAAGTGGACTGATTTTATGCTTTCGGGTATAAATAATAAGAGCTAGTCCACCACCTATTAATCCTCCGTAAATAGCTAGCCCGCCTAGTAGCCCTTCTACAGAGGGTCTTCTGAAGAAGCTTAGTACATCGTTTGGGTCTTCTAAGCCTGCAAATATTTTAGCCCCTAGAAATCCAAATAAAGCCGCTACAATGGTTATGCTACCTACTCTATCAGAGGGTTTTATAAATACAATTTTCTCTATTGGTTCTGGCAATCTATCTTTTTCAGATTCTCTGTATCTCATGAATAAGAATGCCGCAGCTAAAACTAATCCACCGATTAAATTTCCTTCTAGGCTCAAGAGAAACTTCTGAGGAAGATTACCGTCCGCGAAAACCTCTGCTCTGTTCAGAAAAATGTATAGAAACTTATAGCCGATTACGAATCCTAAAGTTCCACTTGTAATAAAATCGAAAATGCTAGCGGGCTTGCCTTCAGTTATTTTTTTAGTTGTGTAAAAAAACAACCCTTGTTCTTCTTTTCTTTTCAATTCCCTGAAAAGAAGGTAATTAGCCGTTAAGAATGCTAGAGCTACGAAGAAACCAAAGCTGTTCATCATTTTTAACCAAGGCCAGTCTATGCCGGTTAAATCTAGTAATGCGTGATATAAAGTAGGATACATATTAAGCGAAAATAGACTCTTTTATCTTACCATTATAAATGCAATCAGCATTTAAGTCCACCAGTTTTACAGCTATAATTTGATTCACTAGTTTTTTAGAATAGGGTATTTGAACTTTTAAATAGTTTTCTGTAAACCCTCTGATAAATCCATCATGATTATCAGACTCGAAGAGAACCTTAAGTTCCTGAGAGTCGAAATTCTGATAAAAAGCCCGCTGTTTCTTGCTAGATAATATTCTTAACCTTTTACTTCTCTCTAGTCTGATTGCCTTGGGAACCACATCAGTTTTTCTTACAGCAGTAGTGTTAGGTCGCTCTGAATAACTGAATACGTGTAAATAGCTGATAGGAAGGGAATGTAAAAAATCAAAAGTTTTTTCGAACTCTTCATCTGTTTCTCCTGGGAAGCCTACGATTACATCAACACCTATACTGCAATTAGGCATTAGCTCCTTAATCAGCTGAATTCTATTTCTATAAAGATCTGTCTTATACCTTCTTCTCATAGAAGTAAGAATAGTGTCAGAGCCGCTCTGCAGTGGAATATGAAAATGAGGAACGAACTTATCCGATGAGGCACAGAATTTTATAATCTGATCACTCAGTAAGTTAGGCTCTATGCTCGATATTCTGAGTCTATCTATTCCCTTTAGGGTATCTAGTTCAGTTATTAGTTCAAGGAAATTCTCACCGTTAGCCGTTCCAAAATCCCCTATGTTTACTCCTGTTAGAACTATTTCTTTAGCGTCTGTTTGAGCAGCTTTGTTGGCCTCTACCATTGTTTTGGCTACGCTAGAACTTCTGCTTTTTCCTCTAGCCAAAGGAATGGTGCAGAATGAGCAGAAATAGTTACATCCATCCTGAACTTTTAAAAAACATCTCGTCCTATCTCCTTCAGAGAATGACGCAATAAAATCTTTGGTTTGTTTAATAGCCTCTACATAAAATTCTCCGTGCTGTCTTTTTTCTATGTTTTTTAGGTATTCCTGAACATTAAACTTCTCATTAGCTCCTAAAACTACATCTACACCCGGTATGTCGGCTATTTCTTTCGGTTTAAGTTGAGCATAACACCCTATTACTGCTATAAAAGCGTTTGGATTTATAGCTAATGCTCTTCTTACGATATTCCTGCACTTCTTATCTGCATGGTCAGTTACTGAGCATGTGTTTATGACATAAACATCTGGTGTGTCATCGAAATTTACTCGCGCATAACCAGCCTCGGTAAGTTCCTTGGCTATAGTGGAGGTTTCACTAAAGTTGAGTTTACACCCTAACGTATGATATGCTATTTTTCCGTATTGATTCACTGCGGTGCAAAGTTAGGAATTAAAGAACGACATCAATAGGCGAAATTTCAGCTTGTACACACTAATAAAAAGAACTAAGTTTCCATTTATTAAAGTCGCAAACACATTTTCATGCAAGAACACATCGTCATTATAGGAAATGGTATTAGTGGAGTAACCTGCGCTAGGCATATTAGAAAGCGTAGTGATTCTAAAATCACGATTATAAGCGGAGAAACGAAGCACTTTTTCTCTCGAACAGCGCTCATGTATGTGTACATGGGACACATGAAGTTTGAGCACACTAAGCCTTATGAAGATTACTTCTGGGAAAAGAATAGGATAAATTTAGTTCATCGTTTTGTAGAAGATATAAGTTATGGAACTAAAACGCTAAAGTTGAGTTCGGGAGAAGACGTATCGTACGATAAGTTGGTTTTGGCTGTTGGAAGTAAACCAAATAAATTTGGATGGACCGGACAAGACTTACCTGGTGTTCAGGGATTATATAGTTATCAAGACTTAGAACTGTTAGAAAAAAACACACATCCATACGGAACACCTGAAAGTAAGCAGCGTGTGAAAAAAGCGGTGATAGTAGGAGGAGGATTGATAGGTGTGGAGCTTGCAGAGATGTTGGTTACTAGAAATATTAAAGTAACATTCTTAGTAAGAGAAAAGAAATTCTGGGGTAATGTTCTTCCTAAAGGAGAAGGAGAGTTAGTTAAACGGCACATCATTGAACACCATATAGACTTAAAGTTAGAGTCAGAGTTAGATGTTGTTCATGCTGGAGAAGACGGAAAAGTAAGTCATGTAACGACTAAATCTGGGGAGAGGATTGACTGCGAATTAGTAGGCTTAACAGCAGGAGTAAGTCCTAACATTGAGTTTTTGAAAGGAGGCGACCTAGCGTTGCAACGCGGTATAATAATTAACCAATACTTCGAAACCAATCAGAAAGATGTATACGCCATAGGTGACTGCGCTCAGTTCGATGAGCCGGTAGTTGGAAGAAGAAATCTGGAGCAGGTATGGTATACTGGAAGGATTATGGGAGAAACCTTAGCAGCTACTCTCTGTGGTGAAAAGACTAAATACAATCCGGGACATTGGTTTAACAGTGCCAAGTTTTTCGATATAGAATACCAAACTTATGGTTGGGTTTTGGCTAATAATAGAGAGGGAGAAAAAAGCTTTTACTGGGAACATGAAAAGGGTAAAATGTGCATGCATTTCGTGTATGAAGAGTCTACGGGTAAGTTCTTAGGATTAAATACATTCGGAATAAGATTGAGGCATGAAGTCATTAATGATCAATTGAATCATGAACGTAGCATTGATTATGTCATTTCACATTTGGCAGATGCCAATTTTGACCCTGAGTTTTATACGCTACATGAGCCAGAAATAGTAGCTGCATTTAATTCTCAAACGAAATATAAGGTACAGTTAAAAAAGAAAAGTTGGAAACGAATTTTAAGACTCTCTAAATGAAAAAAATACAGCTAATAGCGATAACGCTTTTTGCTATCACTATGGTGGCATTTGTTTCTAGTTTATTTATCAGCGGATTTCAAGTGAGCAGTGAAACTATAAGTTCTCATTTGGACTCCAAAGGCATGAAGTCTGAAATTTTAAAAGAGCGGTTGTTAAATGAGGTGGCAGAGGTAGAGTTTTCTAATTCATTTTCTGCTACAGGGAAAATTCGATCAGTCTTTATCGAATCCAATGCTATTCATGAGGTTAAAGTGGCTGAACATCGATCTAACAAAGAATGGGATAAATCCAATATTGAGCACCAGAATATAGCTAAAGGTAATTATAGAGACTTTGCCTATGATCTTATGAAACCTTCAGGAAACGGACATGTTAACGAGAATAAAGGGCTTTGGCTGTTCCTGACTTTTGGATTAGCTATCATAGCATCTTTGATTTTTATACTCATCAATTTAAAAGTATTAGGGCCGGCAGGAATAAAGAATACAGGAATTTATTTTGAGAACAATACTAGCAAAGGATGGATAGCATGGATCACCTTCTCCTTTCTCGTTTTATTCTACATAGGCTTATACTTTTTTCCTTCAGTGATTATTAACTGGACGTATATTGTAGACCCTGTTAAGGATGTTTTTGGAGGAGGTGGCGCTTCGCAATGGTTTCTCTATGGCCTTCTCTACTGCACAGCCATGAGTGTCATGGGAATGAGAATGATAGTTAAATACCGTCATAATAAGTATCAGATAGTACGAACGATATCAGTTGTTTTCTTCCAAGTTGTTTTTGCTTTCTTACTTGTAGAGATTCTTCCAATGTTCGGTTTACCAGGAGTAGATTTAAAAAATGCTTGGCCGTTAGATTACGATTTTCTTTTTGATTGGAATGTCACCAATCTTCTGGCGAACGGACACTTCGGGAAATTTGTGTTTGTGTGGGGAATTTCACTTTCTTTAGTCATCATACCCGTAATGGTTTATTTCTATGGTAAAAGGTGGTATTGCTCATGGGTTTGTGGATGCGGTGGTTTGGCAGAGACTTTAGGAGATCCTTACAGACAGCACTCAGATAAGACAGTAAAAGCCTGGAAGTTTGAACGATATATCATTCATTTCGTTCTTCTCTTCGCTATTTTTATGACTATATGGACAGGATATACGAGTTATCAGCAGGTCTATCATCCAGATATGAATTATAGCGATAAGGTGACTCTTCTAGGAATATCTTCAGACACCATTCGGTCTTGGTATGGCTTTCTTATAGGTTCTATTTTCTCGGGAGTAATAGGAACTGGATTCTACCCGATTTTCGGGAATAGAGTTTGGTGCAGGTTCGGTTGTCCATTAGCAGCATATATGGGCCTAGTTCAGAGGTTCAAGTCTAGGTTTAGAATTACTACTAATGGAGGTCAGTGTATTTCCTGTGGGAATTGTTCTACTTATTGTGAACAAGGGATAGATGTGAGGGCTTATGCTCAGAAAGGACAAAACATTGTTCGTTCTAGCTGTGTGGGTTGCGGAGTATGTGCAGCTGTATGTCCAAGAGGAGTTCTTAAGCTTGAAAATGGCCCCGAGTTCAATAGAATTTCACCAGATAACCCTATAGTTTTTGGGAATGAAGCTTTTACGCTTAATTCTGATATTATAGTTAAGTAGGGGTTCCCTTGAAAAGTTTGTATTTAGTGATAGTGTTGAGTTTCTGATTTATTAAATTCAGCCTCTAGAAAATAAACCGAAAAAAACAAATTAATGAGAAAAATTTTACTTTTTGTGATAGTTATATTGTTGAGTGTTGGCTCTACTATAGCTCAAACATTCACAGATTCAAGCTCAGATTTACCTGAGGGATTAAACAGTGGAGGATGTGTAGCAGTTACCGATATGAATGGTGATGGCTTTGATGATATTCTGACGTTAGACGGAAGTTCAGATATAGTAATTTTCTATCAAAATTTGGATGGTGTTCCAGGTCTCACTATGAGGACTTTTGGCTCTCTCAGCGATAATAATCAATGGGGTATGGCTGTAGCGGATATTAATAATGATGGACACAAAGATGTTTTTGCAGGAGGGAGTTATGATGGAGTTCATTACTGTCAGATTACTGATCCAGATAACCATGAGTTAATAGAATTAAACGAGCAAATGTATATGCAGTGTGTTAACATCGCTGATATAAACAACGATGGTTGGTTAGATGCATTTGGTTGTCATGATGATGCCGAATCTAATATTTGGAGTAATGACGGAAGCGGTTCTTTAGAGTTAGCAAACGACTTAATAGACATGGCTACAACTCCAGTTTCAGACAACTCAGGCAATTATGGGAGTGTATGGTCCGATTATGATAACGATAATGATTTAGATTTATTTATTGCTAAGTGTCGTCAGTCTGTAAACAATCCAACAGACCCTAGAAGAATAAATGCAGCATTCATAAATGATGGGAATAATAATTATTCTGATGAAGCATTAGATAGAGGTTTAGTTGTTTATGAGCAGTCATGGACTGTTGATTTTGCCGATACGGATAATGATGGAGATTTTGATTGTTTGTTAACTAACCACAGTACAAATATGATGTTACTAGAAAATGACGGAAAAGGATTTTTCACAGATATAAGTTCTGGTTCAGGAATAGATGTTACCGGATTCTTTTTGCAAGCAAAAATGGTAGACTTTGATAATGATGGTTATGTAGATTTGATAACTTCAGGAGGAGCACCAGGATTTTATAGAAACAATGGGGATAATACCTTCACTGATTTAAATATAGACATTATCCTTCCAGGTGATGACAACCTGCATTCTTTTGGGTTGGGTGATTTAAATAGAGATGGATATTTAGATATCTACGCTAGTTATGGCGATACTTATGTCAATCCAGATTATGATCACGATGATAGGCTTTGGTTGAACGACGGAGGAGACAATAATTGGATCGGTTTTGATTTAGAGGGTTTGGAGAGTAATAAAGACGCAATTGGTGCGAAGATTCAGATTTATGGAGATTTTGGCACACAGATAAGAGAGGTAAGATCTGGTGAGAGCTATGGAATTACTAATTCTAATCAAGTTCATTTCGGTTTAGGTTCAAGTAGTACAGTAGATTATGCTGTAATTAAGTGGCCTGCAGGAAATGTAACTGTCATAGAGGCTGCTCCGATTGGAGAGTATCATTTTGTTGAGGAAACAAGTTGTGATGCTTCTGCAGTGATGGCGTCAGCTACATCTACATTATTATGTGCTGGTGAAACATCTACAGTGTCTGTAGATGCTTCAGGAATAATTTTATGGAATAACGGAATGGTGTCTACTGCTATAGAAGTATCTACTACTGGTAATTATTCTGCGGTAGTTGTCGATGCTAATGGATGTGCATCTCTTTCTAACACCGTTTGTGTGGGTGAAGAAGAGGAGATAATTCCAGTGATTACTTCTTCAGGAAATATTGAAGTATGTGAAGGAGAGAGTGTAACGCTTTCTGCACCAAATGCAGCTAGTTTCGCTTGGAGTAATGATGCGGATACACAGACTATAGAGGTTACTGAGTCTGGTGCTTATTCAGTAATGTTAGGTACCTGTGGCACAGATGTAGAGAGTAATACTATAGAGGTAACTATCTACGCTAGTCCTGATAGTGATCCTACTTCGGAGGATGTGTCTGTAGTAGCAGGGCAAATAGAATTAACTGCTACTGGAGATGATTTAGTATGGTTTGGTGATGCCGCAGGTGAAAACGAAATAGGAACGGGAAGTCCTATTACTATCGATGTAACTTCTGGCACTATTGTTTATGTAGCTAACCAAGAAATCTATGGAAATGTTGCCTCTGGAAATGGAGGAAAAGAGACTACTTCAGAGCCGGGACAATACCATAACAACAGTGACAACGGATTAGTTTTTACTGCAAATGAAGACATGATTATTGATGATGTTAAAGTATATGCAGATGGAAGCGGAAATAGAACCATCGTATTATACAATAGCTCATTTCAAGTAGTAGAGTCTCAGGAATTCGATATTCCAGATGGAGAGTCTGTAGTAGAATTAGATTTCTTCGTTCCTGCAGGTGAAGATTACATACTAATTACTGATGAGAATAATCCTCAGTTATGGAGGGATGCAGTAGGCTCAGGAGTCGATTATCCTTATGAGTTAGGAGATTTAGGGTCTATTACTGGTTCTACAGTAGATGGAACGAATGAATTTACGTATTACTATTTCTTCTATGATTGGAATGTGTCTACAGCACCTACCACTTGTTACTCCGATTTAGTGCCAGTAGTAATTACTATTTCAGGAATAGAAGATTTCGAAGCTATCTCTTCATTTTCTATCTATCCTAATCCAGCTACTACTGAAATCAGATATGAATACAATGCTGTAAACGCGGGAAGGATGTTCATCTCACTTATAGATGCTAATGGTAGATCAGTATATAAAGATTACATAGAGAGTCAAGTTGGTTCTCATCAAGGTGTAATCAGCTTAACTGATTTTTCTCCAGGTATGTATACGTTTACCCTAGTAGAAAATGGTAAAATAGCGTCAGAAAAGATTATTATAGAATAATAGAATTATTAGAAAATAAAAAGCCCCGATTCCTAAATGGAATCGGGGCTTTTTTATAAGTTGATTTTTTACTTAACTACTTCACTATCTCTTTTAGATTTACGGTACAGGTGAGAATTGAAAATATTCCTCTTGGCGAATCTGAATATTTTATCAGAGTTTACCATTTTACCATATAATTTAGAAGAAACACCGAAGTATTCATAAGTGGTTCCATCTAAGAAAGTAACTTCCAATACCTGTCTCTTATGCTGAAAATCAGAAATACCTGAAGTCCCTAAAGTGGCAGTGTACTCTTCTATATTGGCATCTCTAGTTTCTGGAGCTATGCTCACTAGAAAGTGGTAGCCGTCTATTATTTCGGTGCTTTTTACTTCAGCTTCTGCTGCCTTAGGATCATCTTGAGAGAATTTATCAGGATGCCATTCTTTTACAAGTGAGCGATAACTCTTTTTTAACTCCTTTAAATCGATTTCATTTTCTACTTGAAAAAGTTTCTTGTAATCATTAATTCGTTTCACTGTAGGCTATTTTAAAATTAAGCGCACAAAAGTACTCTAATTAATTAATAGCACAGTAAGAAATAATTACCAAGTCCCCCCAGGAGCGAAAAGGAAGTCTATAGGAGTATCCACATCATAAAGAACTTTATATCCCTTAGTCTCTCTTTCTGTATAAGGGACTAGCATTTCACTAATAGATTTAAAGCCTTCTAGGGTCATGCAACAGAAAAATTTATGGTTATCTAAGGTCTGAATTCCTATATCTTCATCATTGATATGGAGAGAAAGTTCACAGTTTCTGCTCTCTACAAAGGAAAGTTTAGAGACATTAAATGCTTTTTTCTCCTGAATAACGATGAAGTCTAGAGCAGCTTTAAACGCTATGGCCTCGGCCATATTAGAATCATAAAGGCGAACTACACTTTCACCGAATTCATTTACGTTCTCTAAAAAATCTAAAGTCATGCTTTTTTTTCTGGATGTCAAAAGTCATTAAAAAATTAAAGAGGAAGCCTATAAATCAGTCTTAATTCTAATGACAGACCATTTTCTAATAGAGGAGCGGTTTTAGCTCTATCATCTCCTATTGATGCAGCACTAATTTTCAAGTCCATTTTGTCATCAGCACTATAAATGGCATATTCTCTAAGTATAGAATGGCCAACTTTAAAGTGAACCCAAATGTGTTTAGCACATTCTAGCTCGGTGAATAACCAAACATTATTGTCAGCTTTATCCAAATAAACATCGTTTAACGAGTCTTCTGGCTTTATAGAGTATGATGCGTTCAAGCCTTCATACTTAAGTCCTAACCTTAACTTATCTTTTGGTTTATAGACGAGTTCAATGTTCACAGGAGCTACTAAAGTCAACATCCATTTAGGAGAGGGAGTCCATTTAAATCCAAAAAGAGGGACGAACATAGGGCCGAAAAATTCAGCGTTATAGTAAACTCCATACTTCCACTCAAAGTGTTCCGTTTTTTTGGTAGTCCCTAATGCTAGCCAAGCCTGCTGCAGATTATCTAAAGTTAGTTTGTTCTCATAACTATTTAGTCGAGTCATGCCCATAAGGAGCATTTTCGATTTTTCATTCCATTTATGCTCCCAGCCTAACTGAAGCATAGACGAGTAATAATTCAGTCCGTTTTTAGTAGAGAAAGACTCAGAGTCTGTGATCGAGTTCTTCTGGTATCCTAGACCTATAATTAAAATATTCGAATTGTTCAGTACTAGTGGGAGTTTAGCGTCTGCAGAAAAAGTGTTCAAGTGGCGTTGCAACGCTGAATTCTCTATCTTATTAAACGGGGAGCTTCTCCAGTACATGTTCATCAAGTCCACAGAGTTTTGGCCAGATGAACAAATAGTATAAAAGAATGTAAGTATAAAAAGTAAAAATTTCACTGCTGAAATATACAGGATTTTTGGATGTTCATTTTCATAGCTTTGCCAACTTAAATTTTTCGAAATGATTTCAGTAGATGCCTTAGCGGTAGAATTTAGTGGTCAACCACTATTTAGTGATGTAACGTTCTCTATTAATGAGAATGATAAGATAGCATTGATGGGAAAAAATGGAGCAGGAAAATCTACTTTGATGAAGATTATAGCAGGTGTTCAGTCTGCCAACAGAGGAAACGTAAGAGCCCCTAAAGACGCTGTTATAGCATACCTTCCACAGCACTTGCTCACTGAAGACGATTGCACAGTATTCGAGGAAGCTTCTAAGGCATTCGATCTAGTGTTTAACATGAAAACCGAGATGGATAGGTTAAATAAAGAATTGGAAACAAGAACAGATTATGAGTCTGAGGAGTACATGAAAATCATAGAGAAAGTTTCAGATTTAGGAGAGCAATTTTATTCGATAGAAGAGATTAATTACGATGCTGAAGTAGAAAAAGCCTTAAAGGGGTTAGGATTTAAAAGAGAAGATTTTCACAGGCAGACTAGTGAGTTTAGTGGTGGGTGGAGAATGAGAATAGAACTGGTAAAAATCCTTCTTAAAAAGCCAGATTTAATTTTACTAGATGAGCCTACGAATCACGTGGATATAGAATCTGTGATCTGGCTAGAAGATTTTCTGATTAATAAAGCGAAAGCAGTGGTAGTTATTTCTCACGATAAGGCCTTTATAGACAACGTTACCAATAGAACTATAGAGGTAACCATGGGTAGGATTTATGACTACAAGGCTAATTACAGTCACTATCTCACACTCAGAGCAGATAGAAGAACTCATCAATTGAAGGCATACCAGGAGCAGCAGAAAATCATAGCCGATAATATGGTTTTTATAGAGCGATTTAAAGGAACTTATTCTAAAACTAACCAGGTTTCTTCAAGAGAGCGTATGCTAGAGAAGCTTGTTCCTATAGAAATAGATGAGGTAGATAATTCTTCATTGAAATTACGTTTTCCAGCATCTCAGCGTTCAGGAGATTTCCCTGTAAAAGTGAGCGGAATGTCTAAGTCATATGGAGAGCTTACCGTGTTTAGTGATGCGAATATGTCGATAGCTAGAGGAGAGAAGGTTTCCTTCGTAGGAAGAAACGGTGAAGGAAAATCGACTATGATTAAAGCCTTAATGGGAGAAATAGAATTCGAGGGAGTCTGTGAATTAGGACATAACGCCAAAGTTGGATATTTCGCTCAGAATCAAGCTTCACTTTTAGATTCAGAGTTAACTGTTTTTCAAACAGTAGATCTAGCAGCTAAAGGAGATGCCAGAACTCAGATTAAGAGTATTCTGGGTAGATTTATGTTTAGCGGAGACGATGTAGAAAAGAAAGTAAGTGTTCTGTCTGGAGGTGAGAAAACCAGGTTGGCCATGGTCAAACTTTTATTAGAACCAGTGAATGTGTTAATCTTAGATGAGCCAACGAATCACTTAGATATTAAATCTAAAGATGTCCTAAAAGAGGCGTTAACCAATTTTGATGGAACGTTAATTCTAGTTTCTCATGATAGAGACTTTTTAATGGGCTTATCTCAAAAAGTATTTGAGTTTAAAAACAAACGAGTGATTGAACATTTCGAAACCATAGACGCATTCTTAGAGAGAAACAAGATTGAAAGTTTAAAAGAAATAGATTTACTCTAGAATAGTATTTAGGTGTTCAGTGTTTTGCTGAAGATGTAATGAACCTGAAAACCAAATTTTACCGAAATTGAACCCCTCTGGCTAAAGAAAGAAAGGGTGAACTTAAGCCATACTAGACCTAATAGATGCATTCTGTGTTTTGTGATATCCGAGATAATTTTAAAACCTCTGAATTAATTAAATGCTTGAAGAGGACTATCGAATAAGAGCGACATGAGAGGTCACAGATTCCTTTTTAGAGTCTTTAAAACTGTAGATTAATTTGTAAGTATAAATATCTGAAGGTAAGTAGTGATCGCCATTGTTTTTATTCCCTAACCATCTAAACTCTGAATCAGATGACTGGAATACTATTTGGCCCCATTTGTCTAAGACAGTTAACTCAAAATGAGCAAATGGCCGTGCAGTAGAGACACTGAAGTAGTCATTTACACCATCATTATTTGGAGTAAATGAATTAGGAATAAAAGGACCAGCTAAACAAGTTAGATCTCTGATTTCATCTTCAGGTGAAAGGCATATACCACAATTGTCTTCCGTCCAAGTTCCGTATGGAACACCTCTGCAGTCTAAGCAGCTATAATCACACTCAGAATCACAGTTGGCTTCAGAGTCATAGTTGCAAGAGTTAACATCAGTACACCCTAGAATCAATAGCTCAACATCACATTCACATAGTTCATCGTTCCAAAACTCTATTCCATTTGTACAGTCGAAATCATTACATACATCCGGGAAAACGGGAGTTCCAGCGCACGGAATACAAATATCAGAATTAAAGCAAGCGTCTATTATTTCTACATCATTTTCTGTACACGGATTTCCGTCATCACAAGGAAGTGATATAGTTAAATCACATTGAATTACCTGAACTCCGGTGCATGGTATACAAACTAAATCAGTTTCACAAGCAGAAACGGTAACCACGTCATCTATGGTGCATAAAAGTCCATCATCGCAGGCCAGTTCTATGGTGTTAGTGCAGTCTGCGGCTACAACGCCAGCGCATGGAATACATATAAAACTATTGTCACACACAGAAACAGTCACTTCATCATTTATAGTGCATGAGTCATTATCATCACAGGGCAGAGTGACCAAATTGTCACAGGTAGGAGTTACCACTCCAGCGCATGGTATACATACGTTATCAATATCACAAGCGTCAACCGTGATCTGATCATCGGTGGTGCAGATATCTCCATCGTCACAGGGCAATTGGATTGTGTTCGTGCAGGATTGCACCGCTAATCCAGCGCATGGCAAGCACACCATATCGTTATCACATGCAGAAACAATTTCCTGGTCGTTTTCAGTACAGTCATCTCCATCATTACAAGGCAGAGAAATAGTGCTGTCACAGTCTGCTTGAAAGTTTCCAGCGCAAGGAATACAGATGAAGGTATTGTCGCACATTGCTACAGTTTCTTGATCATTAAAGGTACATGGATTCCCATCATCGCAGACTATAATTTCGATGTCATCACAGGTAGGAGTGAGTGTGCCCGTGCAAGGTACACAGACTAAAGAATTATCACAATCATCCACAAGTATTTGGTCGTTTAACGTACAGTCATCCCCATCATCACAGGGCAGAGAGATAGAGTTAGCGCATGGAGCTGGAGCATTTATGTTATAACTATAGTCTAGGCATATAGTGTATTCTATAGAGATCAATCCTTGAGAGATAGCGGCCCCATTAGAGGGACAGGAGGTTGAGATTTCTGTAGCTGGAATGATGTCTATACCAATAATAGAGCTAACATTAGGATTCACTCCACATCCAGATAAGTTTAAAGAGTAACTGCCAATAGATGGAGTACCTCCGCCAAAATTACAACCAGGTGTGAGTACATCTTGAACTATAGGACATATAGAGCTCGTGCTTAGGGCGCAGTCAATAAGTACATTCCCGAAAGTGGGTATTCCGGCACAGTTTGGAACACTATTTATTGAAATAATCTCAATATTAGCCACTACAGAAGTTATCTGAGCATTTTCTAAGCCGCAGGGTAATTCTGGAGAAATAAAGTTATGCAGGTAGCCTTCATTTACAACGTCTAAATTAGTATGTGCCCAGTCATTTCTGTCAGTTCCAATTAATGCTTCATTTGTTGATTGGCATATGCTAGTGGTATACTGACTTAAGCCTACATTACCAAAAAGTGTGACTAACAGTGTAAGCGCTAGTTTTAATGCGATAAAGTTGTTTTTTGTTATTGGCACGGATCTAATTTAACTCTGTATATAGTGTCAAAAATACACTAACTAAATCACATTAAATTTATTTACCATTTATAATCATTCTAAAATTGAATTCAATGGAACTGTTTTAGAATTGAGTCTGCCCAAGAAGATACTTCAAAAGTATAAAGGAAAAATTAGCGTGGAGTCTGTTTTAAATGAGGGGAGTACATTTATTATAAAGTTACCTTTTTAGCTGAGCACTAAAATTAGGGGAATAAAAAAAAGGTGGCTCATCTAGTTAAGAAGAACCACCTAATAAAAAATTGAGTGAAACTAAAACTCTAGATCAATCACTATATCAAATTCGTCATAGATAGCACTATCTTTTAACTCACCAAAGAAACTTTCAGAGCCATACTTTACATTATAATCTGTTCTATCTATTTTTAGGCTAGCTGATGCCTTGTTCCCGTAAATAGAAGCCTCAAATTCGATTTCTTTAGTTACATCTTTCATCGTAAAATCAGCTGTAACAGTGTAAGAATTTTTCCCTGAACTTTTTACTTTTTTCATTTTAAGCGCGGCAGTAGGATAAGCCTCCACTCCAAAAAAATCATCAGATTTTAAGTGACCTTCTAGCTGACCTTTAGATTCGCCCTCTAAATCCGTGCATGAGATACTAGTTACGTCTAAGACGAATTCTCCTCCAGTTAAGATTTCATTGTCAAATGTCAATGATCCTGATGTAAGGTTTAGCGTTCCCTCATGAGAACCTAATACTTTATACCCTTTCCAAACTACTTTACTTGATTTCACTTGTTTCTCGCCATCAAGAATTCCAGATGAGAAAGAAAAATTAATAGCTGCTAAAGCTATAAGACCGAATATTACTTTTTTCATGTTGTATGATTTTTTTTATTTGAGAGACAAAGTTCCACAAAATAGTCAACCTATAAATTGATATAGGTTAAGAAATTAATACTGTTTTTCTCTAAATAGAAAGTGCACAACTCATTAGTTGAACGCTTTTAATAGAAGATGGATTGGTCTCGAGATGAAGTTGATTAAATTACACTTTTGATTATCAGGTATTTGAGTGATAGGCGTATATTGAAAACAATTTAAGTCTTTATTAGTAAGGCAGTTGGTGTCAATTTTCATTCGGGGGCTAGATTTAAGGCAGACAGTCAAAAATGATAATATCCCTGCTAGCTGAAGATATTCAGCTAACAAGGACATATCTCGTGACCCCAAAGTCAACGTTTTTCTTGTGCTCTATGAGTACAAGTAAGTACTACATATAAATTTAATTTTTCTCAATTTCTGTGTGCTAAACTTTTTTTGTTGAAGTGAAATGAGAGTTATAACTTAAGTGGGAACACAACAAATAGTACCTTAAAATGATAAACTACCATTTGTCTATCAGCACTGCTTAATCAATTATCACCACTAACTGGATGTAAACGATTGAAAACAAGTTCTATTTTTTCTCGTAATACGCTATTAGGCTAGATTTAGCCAGAGTATTATTCCATAGGTAATAACCTACAATCGCTGGGTTTATCGTTTTATCTAAACCTAGAGTTTCTGTTTTTAGTGCATAAACAGTGATAATGTATTTATGAATACCGTGTCCAGAGGGAGGGCAAGGTCCTCCGTAGCCTTCAGTTCCGTAGTTGGTTAATGCTTGAATAGCTTCTGTTGGTGCTAATAAGGCTTCTGGATTACCAGCATTTTGGACAAGCTCTGATACGTCAGAAGGGATATCGAAAACTACCCAATGCCACCATCCGCTTCCTGTAGGAGCGTCGGGATCATACATCGTAATAGCGAAACTTTTAGTCCCTTCAGGAGCATTTTCCCAAGAAAGAGCTGGAGACATATTTTCTCCTACGCAACCAAAACCGTTGAACTCTTCTGTTATCGTAGCTTGACCGCTTAAGGTACTGCTCGTTAGTGTGAAATTATTTTGTCCTAATAGTATGGATGATGAAACTAGCGCAAGGGATACTATTAATTTGGATTTGTACATTTTTTATGAATTTTATCTGTACAAAATTACCAGGAGGTTCAACTACCTAGGGTGTTTAAAAGCTCAAAAAACATTGATAAAAGCTCAGTTTTTCAGTTGATATTGTTTTGGTGTTGAACCAAATTTCTTTTTAAAAGCTTGCGTAAAATTAGAAAGACTCTCATATCCAATTTGATAATAGAGGTCGCTTGGTCTAGCCTTCTTGGTTTTAAGGAGAAAGGCTGAATGAATTAACCGTTGGTCTTGAAACCATTTAATAGGAGAGCAGCCATACTGTTTTTCAAACTCTCGTTTAAAAGAGGAAATACTCATATGGCAGAGAAAGGCTAATTCAGTTAGAGTCAGTCGATCTAATTTGTTGTTTTCCACCACCCTCATTAGTTTATTGCTTTTCAGATCCAGTTCACCGAGAAGGGAGTAATAAAATTCAGGGCCATATATTTCTGTCAAGTATAGCATTATTTCTTCAAACTTTACTTGGAGTAGTTTACTACGTGCTGCTCCTTTTACAGAAGCTATTTCTTTTAGTCCTTTTACATAAGATTTCGTGAATTCGTCATAAGCTAACTGTTGAATAGGCATTAGCTCTAAACAAGGACTGTTTTGAAAATTATACTTATGACCGAAAGCAAGTAGAGATTCATCTGAAAAAAAGAGTAGTATGCTTCTGTATGTTCTTTTAGGTGCTGATAACTTCTCGGTCATTAAACAATGTCCACTTTTCATGAGCAGAAAAGAAGAATTATCTATAGATATAGGACTGGAGTTAGTATTTACTTCTTTTAATCCTTCTTGGAGAAAGCTAAAAGTGTTTTGAGTTAGGATTATTTTATTCTTTTCACATGCGTGAGAAACGTTGTAGTCAAAGACTTCTATCTCTGTTTTAGATAGAGCCAAATCCTCCGGAAGAGATGCTGTTTTCATGGGTCAAAAGTAATTATTCTAATATATAAAAAAAGCCTGCTCTAATCTCTAATCCACTAGGGTCAAAAACATCTTTTGTAAACAAATTGTTGGGCCTATAGCCTGCATTTCTGAGCTAAATAAACCGGTTTAAGTGTAACTCCAACTGCTGTTAGGTCTTATTGAGAACACAAAAATAAATGGTTGATTATCTGTTCTGAAAGTATGTTTACCTCCTCTTCGATATTATAAGGGTTCAGTTCTCGGCTTTATAAGTCTGATTTTAAGCTTCATTATGAGATCTAATTGATGGGAAATTGTGGACGCGGTGTAATTGCCTATTTTTCGGGCCGATGGTCGAGAAGGATATTATAACCATAGGAGTTTTAGCCCATGTAGATGCGGGTAAAACATCACTCACTGAATGCTTGCTTTATAAGTCTGGCACTACACAGGCGCAGGGAAGTGTGGATAAAGGTTCTGCTATTACAGATGGCTTAGCTATGGAAAGAAATAGGGGGATTTCTATAAAAACAGCCACTGTAGATTTCGAGTGGGAGGGAACTCATATTAATCTATTAGATACTCCTGGGCACATAGATTTTTCTGCCGAGGTAGATAGAGCACTGTCTGTTTTAGATTTAATAGTCTTAGTCGTTTCAGCCAAAGAAGGTGTTCAAGCCCATACGCTAAACTTATGGGAAAGCATAAAAGAAAGAAACCTACCAGTGCTGGTGTTTATTAATAAAATAGATAGACCAGGAGCTGACTTAGAACAAGTGTTTACAGATTTCGAAAAGGACTTGGGAGCTAAGCTATTCGCTCTAAATATGGGTGATAATAGTATCCCTGAAAAACCAAAAGTCATTTCTTTTAAAGATTCCTTCTCCAATATTTCTTCTCCAATTATAACTAAGTCACTGGAGAATTTGGCAGAATTAGACGAGCTTTTTTTAGAGCAGTATTTAGAAGGGAACCGTTATAACTTGGACGAAGTGCTTTCAAAGGCTATGGTTCAGGTGAAGAACAGGTGTTTAATAGGATTAATCTTCGGTAGTGCCAAGCTGGACTTAGGAGTAGATGAATTACTGGATCAACTAAAAGAATATCTTCAGCCTAAATCTGAGATAGAAACAGCGAGTTCAGCTAAAGTATTTAAAGTGGAATTTGAAGAGAAATTAGGCCGCTTAGCGCATGTGAGGTCGTATGGAGGAATCTTAAAAAGCAAGGATGTTATTTGGTCACAGAAACTACAGAAAGAAATTAAAATAAATCAAATTTATAGGCGCGTTTTAGGGAGTGCAGCGCAGATAGAACAGCTCTCCGAGGGTGAGATAGGAATGATAACTAGTTCTGACTTAATTCAAGCAGAAGATGTTTTAGGAAGAAAGGAGTTTCCTTATGGTTTTTCTTCTATTTCTAGACCTGTGTTAAGCACTCAGGCTGTGGCAGAAAAGGTCAAGGATTATCAGAAATTAGGGGAGGCCTTGGAAGTTCTTTTTATGGAAGATCCAGTGCTAGACTTCAGGTGGTTTAAAGAAGAGAGAGAGTTCCATCTAAAAATTCTAGGTCCTATCCAGACAGAGGTGCTGAAAGAAACCATTGCTATGCGGTATGGAATAGAAACCACATTTCTGCGACCTAAAGTTATTTATAAAGAAACCCCTAAGAAATCTGCTGAGGGATATGTTCGCTATTGGATGCCTAAGCCCTGTTGGGCTATAATGAACTTTTTAATAGAGCCTGCACCTGAAGGAAGTGGAGTGATTTTCGATTCTAAAGTGAGGACTTCAGAGATCAGTGTGAAGTACATAAACGAGGTAAAAAGAGCTATTCCATGGTCCTTAAAACAAGGGATTAAGGGATGGGAAGTTACCGATGTGAAGATTACCTTAACCGAAGGCTCAGAGCATACGGTTCACTCTAATCCTGGAGATTTTTTATTGGCTACTCCGATGGGAATAATGCGAGGGTTGGAGCTGGCGGGTACAGAGCTTTTAGAGCCAATGTATGCGTTTCAAATAAAGGCCAGTCAAGAGTTCTTAGGGCCTGTTTCTAGTGATTTAAATCAAATGAAAGCTCAGCTAGATGCTCCAGTTTTTGATGGAGATTTCTTTACTATATCAGGAAGAGTTTCTGTAGAACAGGCCATGGATTATGGAGTGAAATTTAATGCCACTACTTCTGGAAAAGGAAGGTTAAAATTAACTCTAGATGGTTATGAGAAGACCAGCTTTTCTGAAGAGAAAGTGAGAGAATTTAAGGGAGTTTCTCCATTAGACGAATCTCAGTGGATACTGCATAGAAGAGGAGCATTTAAGGCAGATGATAGATAGCTATTGTTTTCCCATACTTCGAAAAAACCAGAATGAACGAAAAAAAAAGTTTATTTTCTTTCACCCTGCATCGATCAGATCTAGTTTATTGTTTGGAACCTCTATTTTATAATGTATTTCTAATTCTTGAAAAAAAAACAAATTTTTATACTTTTTAGGTGGCTTCACCGAACCAGATTCATGGTTTGTTGGTTTTACACTATTTGATGGAGAATCTTAAATTACACTAATATCCTGGACATGGGAAGAAGTTAAATCATATCCGTCCAGACGAGGCGTAATGCACTTAGGTAGAGCCCTATTTTTTTATATGCTTATGCCAAATAAGTATCCTACAATTGCTGTAAGTCCCATAGCTGTAGTTCCCCAAAAAGTGATTCTACTAATTGCTCTTCCGATATTAGAGCCACCTGTTTTAGCGGCCAATATTCCCAATAGAGCCAGAAACAAAATCGCAAATCCATACTGGTAATAAATCATCTGTTTTACAGGCAGAAATAAAGCGACAAGGAATGGTAATGCTCCCCCAAATGTAAATGCTGCACCAGATGCCACGGCAGCTTGTAATGGGTTGGCCTGATTAATTTCATTTATGCCTAACTCATCTCTTTTATGCGCTTCTAAGGCGTTATGTTCAGATAATTGTGTGGCTACTTCCAAAGCTGTTTCTTTGGTTAGACCTCGTTTTTCGTATATGTCAGCTAATTCTAGCAGCTCTATTTCTGGTGTGTCTTCCAGTTCTTTTCTTTCTCTTTCAATATCTGCATTTTCAATATCTGTTTGAGAGCTTACCGACACATATTCTCCCGCAGCCATAGATAAAGCGCCTGCTACTAATCCTGCTAATGCAGCCAAAACAATAGGCTCTCTTAAGTCACTTGCTGCTGCCACTCCGATGGCAATACTTGCAGTAGATAAAATACCATCATTGGCACCCAGAACAGCTGCCCTTAGCCAATTGCTTCTATTGATGTAGTGTTCTTCTGATTTATTTTCATCATTCATATGAGTTCACTCTAAATTTTTTAAGGCATTTAACAGTTTGGCTGTGTCAGCGTGTGCAGATTTCCTTTAGCAATTAAATATACTGATTTACTAATGCGTAGTCAATCCTGTTAAGTTAAATTGTCTTGATTTACTTAATTTTTTGTGGTATTTCTCGGCTATCTTTTTCTCTCTTCAACCCTTCAACTGAAAATGCTTAGTGACCGAAAAAAAAAGGAACCATAAAAAAACCTGTGCCTTATATCACTCAGCATTCGACAGGCTCAGCCTCTTAGTCGAAGTCTTTGTTTTCTAGTGTATTTATGATTCTTTAAAATAAAACTTTACACTTTTAAGATTGCTCCACCGCTCTGGATTCGGGGCTTGTTGGATGAACACTATTTGATGGGTAATCGCAGATACCGTATTCCATAAATAGGCTGAAATTGTCTCTAGGCATATTCAAAAATAATACAGGAAAGGGCACCAAAACCTTATTTGATTAATTTCACCGAATGACCTTAAAGCCTCGTCCAGAAATAGTCATTAAGGGTGCTCGAACAAACAACCTGAAGAATATTTCACTGCGTATTCCGCATAACCAATTTATAGTGGTGACTGGAATATCTGGATCAGGAAAATCGAGTTTAGTGTTTGAAATCCTAGCCAAGGAAGGCCAGCGTAGGTATTTCGAAACTTTGCCGTCTTTTGCTCGGCAGTTTATGGGTAAATTAAATCGTCCAGATGTAGATGAAATAGAAGGACTTTCTCCAGTAATAGCCATCGGGCAGCGCACCACGGGAATGCATGCGCGCTCTACTGTAGGTACCATGTCTGACATCTATGATTTGCTACGCTTATTATTCGCTAGGACTGGAACTACGGATAGAGATATCGAGCTTTCTCGTGCGCTGTTTTCATTTAACTCTGCAGTGGGCGAGTGTCCGCGTTGCCATGGGATTGGAAAGGAAGAACAAATAGACCTGAACCGTTTGATCATTCATCCAGAAAAAACGATTCGAGAAGGAGCACTGGCACCAACTTTACCGAATGGATACATCATGTATTCTCAGGTGACTATAGATGTGCTGAATCAGGTTTGTGAAGCTGAGGGGTTTGATGTGGATATTCGATGGGATGAGTTATCAGCGTTGCAACGCGAAGTAATATTACATGGAAGCGATAAGATAAAAGTGCCCTTCGGGAAGCATAGTTTAGAGTCACGGTTAAAATGGACAGGAATTAAGGCCAAACCTAGAGAGGAAGGGTTTTATAAAGGCATGATTCCCATTATGTCTGATATTCTGAGAAGAGATAGAAATGCTAATATTCTCAAGTATGTGCATGCTGTGAGCTGTCCAGCGTGTGATGGAACTCGGCTGAATGATGATGCGTTAAGCGTAACGGTGCACGGTAAATCTATAGCAGATATAGGAAGCTGGGAACTTAACGAACTGAATTTATGGATGCAGCGGAATAGTTGGGGAGCTGTGGCCAAAGAAATTATAGAGAAGATAGCTGCTCAGTTAGACTTGCAAGAGGATTTGGGGCTGGGTCATTTGACATTGAACCGCTCTTCTAAAACACTGCGTGCAAGTGAAATTCAGCGTATACGTGTGGCTAATCAGATATTGGTTCCACTGAGTGATGTGCTGTATGTGTTTGATGAGCCGAGTATAGGACTGCATCCTGAGGAGAATGAACGGTTGATTTATCATTTTAAACAACTGGTTAAAAAGGGAAATACGGTTATAGTAGTGGAGCACGATTTGGATACGATTTCTCATGCTGATCACATTATAGAAATAGGCCCAAAAGCTGGAGTAAATGGAGGTGAACTCATTTTTAACGGTTCGTTTTCTGAGTTTTCGAAAGCTGAGGAACTGAAAGAAACTAGCCCAACTTACAGGGCTATTTCGAGTTCAACAGCGCTTAAAATATCTTCCTCAAAACTAGAAGGCAAATCCATTCACCTAATAGGCTGCCATCAAAGAAACCTGAAACACCTAGATGTAACATTTCAGCTTGGGAAACTGAATGTGGTGAGTGGAAGATCTGGCGCGGGAAAATCTAGTTTGGTAAAGGGCACACTGCTCAGAGCTGTACAGGAGCAGTTAGAAATGGAAACTGATGGTGTGGCCGAGCTTGCTAGTCATGAAAACTTGGAAGCTATCAATAAGCTCATTTTTATAGATCACTCGCCTATAGGAAAAACACCTCGGAGTAATCCAGCTACTTATTTGGGCTTGTCCGATCATATTAGAGATCTCTACGCTAGTCTATCCGAATCTAAAAAGGAAGGATTCTCCAAGTCTCGGTTTTCATTCAATAACAAAGGTGGCCGCTGCGAAACCTGCCAAGGTGCAGGTAAAACGCAGATAGGCATGCACTTCCTGGGCAATGTAGATTTGGTATGCGGTACCTGTAATGGTGACCGGTTCAATAAAGAAACTCTGCAGGTGAAGTATAACGGGTTGTCTATAGCAGAGGTTTATAAATTATCTATCCACGAGGCTATTTCCTTTTTTGAAAATCAGAAAAAAGTGCTGGTTGGACTTGATATATTAAAAGAAATAGGACTTGGGTATTTAACCCTAGGACAATCCTCTACCACACTTTCTGGTGGAGAGGCGCAGCGCATTAAAATAGCCAACCAACTGCAGAAAAAAGATACAGGGGATACGTTATACGTAATCACCGAACCCAGCATAGGACTGCACCATGATGATATAACATCTCTACTGCACTTGTTTGACAGTATTACACAGAAGGGAAATACCATCGTGTGTATAGAACAAAATGAAGCGGTGATAGGTTGGAGTGATTGGCATATAGAACTCGGGCCA
>TARA_B110000093_G_scaffold183439_1_pt1 | contig 35347 bp, 29 predicted proteins | sample TARA_B110000093 | Tara Oceans TARA_B110000093 (sample SAMEA4397390) | marine metagenome | biome: Polar Biome; feature: [MIX] marine epipelagic wind mixed layer (ENVO:01000061); material: water (ENVO:00002006), including particulate matter (ENVO:01000060) such as... | depth 10-100 m | reverse complement strand
TTCTTTTCCTTTTTCACATTTTATTTAAAATAATCTTTTAAATCGAGCGTAGTAGTGAGGTGTATTTTTAAGATTTGTCCCATTGTTGTGCAAACCGAATATACCGTAGTTTTAAAATGCTTATTTAACTCTTCTTTTAATTGTGCGATTTTTTGAGGTGTTGAAATCACTTCCTTCTCCATTATTTCAAACAGGTCTAAAAAGCGATGTTTGGAAGATAAAGCTCTTCTTCTCATTAATGACCGCTCTTCTTGTTGGTATTGATGCACTGTTTTGGGCGTCATCAAATCGATACATATCTTTACAAAAGCATTATTTTCTTTAATAAATTGAGGTAGGTAGAGTACTTTTTTTCCTTCGTAAGATTGTTGATCGAAATCAATGGCTCTTATTCTATATTGCTCATTATCGAAATCTGGCGTGATATCAATAACGTAATTATAGGACCTCATGTCACCTAACAAACGTACAAAACAACGCTCGTTAAATTTCACAAATTCCTTCGCAATTCTAATTTTGTTAATCTTATTTTCATTAAGGTATTCTGTAACAAACTGATCACCTGGGATTCCGGCAATATGTTCTTCTACTAATGTATCTTCGAATACAAAAAAATTAATCATCGAGGGCGATAATAAATGCTCAATTTCTAATCCATAAACCCTTGAAGAATCTATTTTTTTAATGTAAAAATAATCGTGATTATCGTTTAGTTTATTGTTAATCTTTATTCGAAAAGGCTTCGTGTTTCCATACCTACAGCAATCCACTCTATCTACTTTCAAATGTTCACAAACGGACAAGTCTTTACCCATTTTCAAAATCGCATAAACCTCCTTTAAGCCTCGGTCTAATTCTTTTAAAAACCATTGATCATATATAATGGTTTCCCACAAAGAATCATCTCCGTTTTTATCATACAGTGTAACCGCTCCGGAATATCTATTTAAGTCATCGTATTTAATAGAAACCTCATCATAACGTTTAAATTTTTTTAAATAAGCGATGAGCTCATTAGATACTGGATATAACTCCTTTTTTCTACTAATATAATCTGTTTCGTTTTCCATTCTCATCAATTTCGAGTAACGTTTAGAAATATACAGGTTTTGTTGATTAGCGTGCTTCTAATAACTCGTAAGTTTTCTGCAAAATTCAACATCAAATTAAGCGGGTGGTTGTGAGATAGCATATTTGATAAGCTTTAGTTACTGTTAATGTTATAAAAATTAGTGTTTATTCACCTTAAAATAACCTCCCAAGCCTCTATTATCTGTTCTTTACTTAAGAGTTGTTTCACCTGTTGAATTTTTTCGGACTCTTTAAGCTTATTTCCATCAGTCCTTATTGGAATAGGAATAGTTTGAACACTCGCTAATTTTGCAATTTCATTCCCTGATAATTCTTTACTTTTTTTTATGAAATCGGGAATCGCATCCCATCCAATTCCTGAGCCTTCATTCCGTTTTTCAATTTCAAAAATAGACTGTTCATCACCTTTTATATAGTAACTTTTTCCTAAACGTCCTATTGGATTAAATAGGTGTGGATCTATTTGAGATGCAGCATTAAAAATCTCATCTTTGAAATGAGCAAGCATGATTTCACAAACGACTAAATTTCCTGCACCACCTTCTTTACCGAACTCCAAAATATCAATTACTTTGCATTCAAAACTTGCAATAGCTTCTTTTACTCGAGGGGGAACAATTTTTATGGACTCTATTGTTGTAAATCCTGTTTTATCAAATTCATTAATTGAATTGTCATATTCGCCACCAGCTAAAGACATTTGTTCTACGTGCTCGAATCCAACGATGTTAATAACAACTTCCTTCTGTGATTTTGCATTATTTAAGGTGTCCTTTGTTGTATTTGTCCGCATCCTTCTTAAAGGAGAAAAAACTAATATGGGAGGATTTACACTCACCATATTAAAAAAACTAAATGGCGCTAGATTAACCTGTCCTTTTATATCGCATGAACTAACCAAAGCAATCGGCCTTGGTGTAATTACACTGGATAATAACTGATAGAACAACCTATTATCGGTGTTTTCAGGATCTTTTATCATAATTTATTTGCTTTAATAACTCCCCAATTATCCCCAAATCCAATGCGAATATCTCCGCTAACACAGCTCCCTTTTAAACGTACTTCGTCACCGTCTTCTAAAAATAAACGTTGCGCCCCATTCTTTAATATTAACGGCGTTTTCCCACCTTCTGTTATTTCTAATAAACACCCCTTTCCGGTTTTACCAGGTCCACTTATAGTTCCTGAGGCCAATATATCACCAACTCTTAGATTACAGCCATTTACCGTATGGTGGGCAATTTGTTGAGATGGGTTCCAGTATAAATGTTTAAAATTGGTATTGGTTACTTCTACTCCATTCACAAAAGCCAGTAGTTCGATGTCGTAACTAAACGGATCGACTGATTTTAAATAATTTAATGGCTCTACTTGCTCAATTACGTTTGTTTTAAAAGCTTCTAAAGCATCCGTCATAACAATCCAAGGAGACAATGTAGAGGCAAAGTTTTTACCTGTAAATGGGCCCAATGGCTGATATTCCCATTTTTGTAAATCTCTAGCCGACCAATCATTAAATAAAGCATAACCGAATACGTAATCCTGTGCATCGTCACAACTTATAGGATTTCCTAAAGTGTTTTCTCTGCCTATTATCGTCGCCATTTCTAATTCAAAATCTAAAAGACTAGACGGCTGATGTCGCAATTCTGTTTTGTCGTTCGAAAACGATTGTCCGCATGGTCGGGTAATTTCTGTTCCTGAAACCACAATTGAAGAAGATCTGCCGTGATATGCAATTGGCATTGTCAACCAATTTGGCGGAAGGGCATTTTCAGGATCTCGAAATAATTTACCTACATTCTCAGCATGAAATTTACTGCTATAAAAATCTGTATAATCACCTATCCTAATAGGTAGTTTAATTATTACCTCATTTTGAACATGAAAAAAGCGCTTAAACTTACTTTTTAAAACACTATGCTCATCACAAAGCTCTTTTTGTATTAATAACCGTATTTCACTTGTTTTTTCCTTTCCCAAATTAATAAAGTCGTTCAGGTAGCTAGAATGATAAACATCCCCTGAATCGATATTATTAAAATAACCTAAATCATACATTGCACCTAAATCCAGAACATACGCTCCTATTGCAACACCAATTGAATCGATATTGTTTTTTGATAAAATACCAAAAGGTAGATTATGGATACTAAAATCCGAATTGTGTGCTATTTTAATCCAGCTTTTTATAACGTTCCTCTTTTAGACTGTTCAAATTCAATTGCTTCAAATAAAGCTTTAAAATTCCCTTTCCCAAAGGAAGTTGCTCCTTTTCGTTGTATTATTTCATAAAAAACCGTTGGTCTAGGTCCTACAGGCTTAGTAAATATTTGCAACAAATATCCTTCTTCATCCCTATCGATTAAAACACCCAATTCTTTTAACACTTGCAACTCTTCGTCAATACTACCTACTCTATCTAATACTGTTTTATAATATGTACTTGGCACATACAAAAACTCAACGCCTCTTTTTTTCAGCTCCCTAACTGTTGAAATAATATCATCAGTTGCTAATGCAATATGTTGAACTCCTCCTCCATTATAAAACTTTATATATTCCTCTATTTGAGATTTGTTTCGCCCTTTAGCCGGCTCATTAATAGGGAATTTCACACGTCCATTTCCATTAGACATTACTTTACTCATTAGAGCTGTATAATCTGTAGATATATCTTTGTCATCAAACGAAACTAATTGGGTAAAGCCCATTACATTAATATAAAATTCAGCCCATATGTTCATCTGTCCCCAATCGACATTCCCAACCATATGATCAACAAACTTAAGTCCTACCGGCTTAGGTTTGTAAGTTGGACTCCAGGCTTTAAAACCAGGTAAAAACTCACCCTTATATTTTGTTCTATCAATAAAGTAGTGTTCAGTCTCTCCATATGTTTTTATTCCACTCCTTGCTATTGTTCCGTCTGCATCTTTCAATATTTCAAGATCTAAGGAAATAACCGCGCCCCTTAGCGCCGTTTCCTTTAATGCCAAATCGGCATCAAGCACCGATAAAGCAATTATCTTAACACCATCACCATGTTTATCAATATGTTTACCTACTATACTATTCTCATATAAAGGCGTTGTAAATACAAACGTAATCTTGTCTTGACGAACAACATATGATTCAGTTACTTGATTACCTGTTGATAATCCTGAATACGCCAAGGGTTGGAACCCAAAAGCAGTTTGATAATAATACGCGGCCTGCAGAGAATTACCTACGTAAAACTCTACATAATCAGTTCCTAATAAGGGTAAGAAATCTTTTTTCTCTTCCATAACTAATCCGTTAACCAAGATTTAAAATAATTATCATCCTCAATATCAATGGCGTCTTCTGTTATTTTTAACGGCTTAAATGGGTCAACCATCACTGCCAACTCCTCTGTTCTTTTTTTTCCGATACTCTTCTCCGTTGTTCCAGGATGTGGTCCATGAGGAATTCCCCCTGGATGGAGTGTTATATCTCCACATTCTATACTATCTCTACTCATAAAATCTCCCTCCACATAATACAAAACCTCATCAGAGTCTAAATTACTATGGTTATAAGGCGTAGGAATAGCATCTGGATGATAATCGAACATTCTTGGACAAAAAGAACAAACTACAAAATTGTGTGCTTCAAATAATTGATGAATTGTAGGTGGCTGATGAATACTACCCGTTAGTGGCTCGAAATCATGGATTGAGATAGCAAATGGATAACAATACCCATCCCATCCAACTACATCAAACGGATGATGCGCATAAACAACTTCATGCAAATGATGATTTTTATTAATAATGATTGTAAACTCCCCCTTTGCATCTACAGTTTTAAGTTCCTGCGGCAATCTAATATCTCTTTCACAAACTGGGGAGTTCTCCAAAAACTGACCTTTCTTACTGAGGTAACGTTTTGGAAAAGATATAGAACTCGCTGAATCTATATAGAACACTTTGTTGTTTTCTGATTCAAATTCGATTTGATAAATTATCCCTTTTGGAATAATTAAATAATCACCATCAAAAAAAGGAATATTTCCTAAAAATGTTTTTAATATTCCTTTTCCCTCGTGAACGAAAATAAGTTCATCTCCAGTTGCGTTTTTATAGAAATAATCAGGTTTATTTGACCCCGAAACACTCATTCCAATGATCAAATCTTGATTAAAAAACAAAGGTGTTTTACTTTTTAAATAATCATTACGAGGTTTAAGATTCTTTCCTTTTAACTTTCGAGAAGTAACGTTTTCTGATACGGCTTCTTTTGGATTCATATTCACGCATTTTCCAATAGCCTTAACTTGAGTTGGAGCGTGTAAATGATAAACAAGGGATGAATCACCCGAAAACCCTTCGTTTCCAAACAACTCTTCATGGTGCAATGATCCGTCTTCTTTTCTGAAGATGGTATGCCTTTTATGTGGTATGTTCCCTAATTTGTGGTACATGCTTTATATTAATTTTTTAATTGCAATACCCAGTGCACGCTCGCTAACATGAGTAGACTTAGTGCTAATTGCATAAATTGCCTCTAGCGCATTGAAAATAGTTTGAGAAACATCTTCGAATATAGCTTTTGAAGATATTTCTACTTTGCTTTGCATTAAATACGCAAATGTTCTAGCCATACCACAGTTGGCTATAAAATCTGGAATAACTGTGATTTGCTGATCAATCCATTCGTGTAAATCACCATAAAGGATCGCTTTATTATCAAATGGAACGTTCGCTCCTGCAGCAATTAAACTGCAACCATTATTCATTAACTCTAAAACATTCGACTTGGTTACTAAACGTGATCCTGCACAAGGAATAAAAATATCTGCTGGAGTAGACCAAAACGCTTCTTCTCCTTCTTCAAAATCAACTGCACTTTCAGAGGTTAATCTTTTATTTTCTCTGTTATTAAACAAGTTCGTAACCTGTAATTCTTCCAGACCATCATCTACGATTAACACCTTCCATTTGTCAATTATTCCTTTAATTTTAACACCTTCTTTTACCAAAAAAAAACCAGCTGCTGCGCCAACATTCCCCCATCCTTGAATTAAAGCAGTTTTGTTGCGAATATCTCCTCCCCAAATTTTATAATAATGAATAATCGATTGAGCTACTCCATATCCAGTAATCATATCCGAAATAGAATACCTCAAATTATAATCAGGAGTGTATGCTGGATTTGCAATAACGGAAGGTACACCTAACCTTAACTGTCCTATCTTTTTAATTTTATCAGCATCATTTGGATTATAAAATCCATTTACAATACCTTCCTGCGGGTGCCACAAACCATATTTCTCAGTTAATGGGACGACTTCTTTACCCTCATCCACATTCATATCTCCACCCGTTCCATAATACTGCTTAAGTAAAGGGCTAACTACTTTGTACCACCTACTTAAGACCTCTTTTTTTCTACTATCAGTTGGATCAAAATCAATTCCAGATTTTGCGCCTCCAATAACTGGGCCGCTCACCGTAAATTTAACCTCCATTGTCTTTGCTAAAGACCGGACTTCGTTAAGCGTTAAGCCCTTTCGCATTCGAGTCCCTCCGCCGGCAGCACCGCCTCTTAGGGAGTTAATTACAACCCAACCCTTAGCATCGGTTTCAGAATCATTCCATTCAAATACAATTTCAGGTTCTTGATTTTCAAACTCTTTTAATATTTTTTTAATCGAGGTCATAAGCAGTCTACGCTTATTTTCAATGGAAAGTTCAAATTTCATGCTGCAGTGCATTTAATGAATATAAAATGTACAATGAACCTTTTTAATAGTTTGCTCCGTTATTATATATAGAACTTAATTAATTATTTAAAATGAAAAGCAATACTTATCAGTTGGAAAATTGGAAAAACAACGGAACTAATATCTCCAGAGAGATTGTTTTTAATTCTTTTATGGATGCCATTAAAGCAATGAATCTTATTGCTGTTGAGGCTGAAAAATTAAACCATCATCCAAACTGGAGTAATGTTTACAACACCCTTTCGATTTCTCTATTTACGCATACTAAAAACGATGTCACAGATTTAGATTACGAGCTCGCTACTCAAATTAATAGGATTGTTCACGAAAAATTTGAGTTATGAAACAAGAGATGGGAAAATACACAAAAGAGGATATTGTAATTTGGACTCATCTTTTCGAAAACCAATACAAAAATCTAGAAAACAAAGTTTGTTGGGAATACATGGATTGTATGAATCAACTCTCATCTGTTTTAAACTCTTTTGAAATTCCTAATTTCGATCGCTTAAACTCAAAACTTAAAACTGCTACTGGATGGACTATTCATGTGGTACCAGGATTAATTGAAGCGGATGTTTTTTTTGATCATTTACGAAATAAACGATTCTGTGCTTCAACCTGGTTAAGATCCAGAAAAGAGTTAAACTACATTGAAGAGCCTGATATGTTTCATGATATTTTTGGACATATTCCACTTTTCATGAATCATGACTATGGGGCTTTCGCGCAAAAAATTGGGGAACTTGCATGCAAATGGAAACAAGATCTCAATAAAATAGAACAACTACAACGTTTATATTGGTTTACTATTGAGTTTGGTGTTATTAGCAGGAATGGAAAAACGAAATCGTATGGCGCTGGAATTATTTCTTCGATAAAAGAAGCAACCATAGTTGATGAAGGAGAAAGTGTCTTTATTCCTTATGATATCCATAAAATAATTCACCAAGAATATGATATTGATACTGTACAACCTAGATATTTTGAAATTACAACCTTCAAACAGCTTTATGAATCTTTAAATGAGTTAGAGGTTTTATTCAATAATTCAGCTGCATAAACATTACATGATTGATATAAAATATCTATCTTACGCGCTAGAAACTCCTTATTATATTAAGATACATTGTCCCATTTATTAAATCCTAAAAATAAGAAAACCTTTCTTTTTGGAGTTTATAGCTTTATCACTATACTTACTAGTGGGCTTTTACTTTCCTTTTTTCAATACAATTCAAAGTTGGATGTACTTCCAATTCTTACTTCAATTAAAAATCATCCTGAATCACAACGAACTCCTGATACATTTGCTGAGGACCTCTCCGAAGACGCCTCCGAATCGGAGCTTATTTACCATGGTATAGATTCGTTTTCATTCAGATATACTAAATCCACAAAAAAAGAAAAATCATTTACCGGATTTTATTTCCCATTAGAAGATATCGAAATTGATTTTTCAAATTACGATATAATCGAGATTGGTATAAATACTAATTTGGCAAGAAGGATCCCCATCAATTTAAGTGTTCAAAATAAAAAAGAAACACATCAATACATCCGACAATTCATTGAAATAAGAAAAGACCAAACTTTATATAATTTACCTTTAAACACCTTTTTCACACCGTCTTCGTGGTACAATACCAATAAGGTGTCTCAAGCTGAAATCCCTCAGCAGGATCTTTCTTTGGTGGAAGCGATTTCTTTTGAATCTTGTCAGTTATTAGAGGCTGGGATTGAAGATGAATTCACAATTAACCACCTTTACTTAAAAAAAGACTTAACCCTTCTTTACTTTATTATTATTCTAACAACCTTGGTTTTAATTGTGGTTTACAAATTTATATTCGACAACCCATTCAAGTTTACTACTCAAGTTGTTCATGTTCCGATTCAACGTACCCAATTTGAAAAAACGGAAAAATTAGGATACAAAATTATTACATTTTTAGGTGAAAATTATTCAAATCCTGATTTTACGCTTTCGGATTTGACGACAGAATTCAGAAAAAACACAAATGAAATCTCTAAAATAATTAGGGAGGAGACTAAGCTTACATTTCCAAAATATTTGAACTATTTAAGAATAGAAGAGGCAAAAAGAATTTTAACTAGCGGGAATTATAAAACAGTATCTGAAGTTGGATATATCGTTGGTTTTAACAGTCCAAGTAACTTCATTCGTGTATTTAAAAGTCAGGTAGATACTTCTCCGAAAAAGTTTGCCGACGATCAAATAGGCAACAAAGAAAAGGAGGAATAAACAACCTCTTACGAAACAAATAAAAAACACTAACTCAACTGTTATAATTAAGGAAAATAGTGCTGTAAGTACGCAAAATTAAACCTTGTCTATTTTGTCTTAATTACACATATTATTTCCATTTCTACCTCATTCCCTACCATGAATGGACCTGTACCTTCTCCCACCTTATAATCCAATCGGTTGATCAAAAATCTCCCTTTAAAAATTTCGTTTTCATAGGTAAATGGAATTTCAACTTTCAACGTAATTCCATGCATTTCAAGCATTCCTTTTACAACATAAACTTCTTCCGATTTTGAAATGGAATTTGATACAAAACAAATTGTAGGGAATTTTGAAGTGTTAAAGAAATCTTCTTTTTTTAAATGAGCATCTCTTTTTTCATTCTCCGTAAACACTGTATTAGCATCTACACATACTTTAAAAGAAGACATTACTAAATTACTGCCATCAAACACAATTTCTCCTGTCATTCCTTTAAAAGTTCCCTCCACAGTATTAAAACCCATGTTGCTTACTTCAAAGTTTACGATAGACTTTTCTGAGTTAATGCTTTGGGCTTTTACTAAACTTAAGCCTATGGCTAAAACTAATGTTATTAAAGCTTTTTTAATCATCTTTTTTGGGTTTAACTGTACATTAAAGATCGACGCCAAAAAACACGCGCACATTGACCTAGGTTAAGAAATGATTTTAAATCGTTATTTTTTGTTTAATCCTTCGGTTGTAATTATCACTCTAATTTCACTAAGCGCTTCGGATGTATTGCCTAAATAAGAAGCTATCATATATTATGGCACTGAATTAACAATTGAATTGTAGTTTCACAAAATATTCATAGCCTTCGAGTAGTACATCGATTATAAGTTAACATGATCACTCTTTTTTGTAAAACGAAAGTTCTTTTAATACGTTTTAAAAAGTCGAATTATCATTTATTAACTCTAATTGTAAAAAGATAGATACGCTAAAAGCTATAATTACTGCATTCGTAAATTAAGCTGCGTCTTTCAATCCGTGTTTTTTTAAAACTTGTAATATTGCCTCTTTAGATACCGCACCTACTACCTGTTCTAATAAAACACCATCCTTATAAAAGTGTAAGGTTGGCATTGCTCTAATACCACTCTGATCATCAAACTTGTGTTTGTCTACATTTAATTTGTAAATGGAAACTTGCTTGCTGTATTCTTTGGAAACCTCTTCCATTATAGGTGCTATAATTTTACAAGGACCACACCATGTTGCGTAAAAATCGACTACGACGATTTTTCCATCGGTAACATTCAATTTACTCTTTACGTTTGCATCTGTTAATTCCTGAACTTGAGAAAAAAGATTAAAACTTACTGCGAGTAAAAGAAGAGTTATAATTTTTTGCATAATTTAAAATAAGAATTATTCTCTATAATACCTTTAGGAAACCCTAACAATATATTATATGCTAATAAAGACAAGTTATCTTTAAGCACCTTAAATGTCCTTAACCATCCAACACTTTAAACCGTTAAAAACGCCTTCCTTTGAACCAATTAAATGTGTTAATTTCTTGACTTAAACGCACTCTTTTTTGAGTAATTATAGCTTAACCTGATATTCATATGTGCTATTATTAAATCATTTTATTCTCAGACATATTACATGAAAAGGGAAGGTTCTCAAAACAAAAAAACAGCACTAAACGATTTAAAAACATGTTGCTTAAAGGAAGTGATTTGTCACTTGATGCTCAATGTAAAAATTCACCTTTAACGATTTAAGACTGCATGGCAAACGAGAAATAAATGGATGATGTTCATCTTTTTTTAGTGCGGTTAAAAATTTAATTACTTTAATTCAACGCCATGAAACGGACAAAATTTCCAGTTTCCTTTCATTTCTTCATTATCCTCAAGACAAATCTTGTTTTCAAGTAAACTAACTAGTGGAAGTCTCCATTTAAAAATGGTATTGGAATGTGCAACAACAAACTCCCCCTCTTTAGTTTCATCAATTAAATTATTCCCTTTTTTATCTTTCACCTCAAAAGCATAAAAATACATTCCACTTCCCATCTGCCCAAACATTTTAGCAAACATAGGTTGGATATTAATTAGCATTAATGCTAGTTCAGAAGATAAATCTGCTTCTGCTAATGCATAATACTTCTTTCCTTTCCTGTCAATAACTCGAATATTATTTCTCAATATCGAATCAGGTGTAGATGTTATTCCTGCTGTACCGTCAATAAGTATATCTGCTGCACAAACGATTACGTAATCTTCAAAAATATCTTCAATCGTTTTAATAGTTTTTTCTGTTCCAATTGGATTTCCTGCCAAAGCAATCCTCCAGTAAGAATTTGGAATCCAAAACGATAACGTCATTTTTGAACTATCCTTTTCCCATTTTTGAATTTCGGTAATCATTTCAACTTGATCAACATTATCTTTAAACTGACCAAAAGTTAAAGAAGTCACAAAAGTTAAACCAAGTAGTATTACGTTTTTATAAAATCTCATAAAAGTGTTTTTATTCTATTTGACCACAAAAAAACAAAATTAATTCTTACGTTTAATTTAAACTTGACATTTTATGTTAAAACCAGGGAAGTATCGCCATTACAAGAACAAACTATACCAAGTTATAGAAGTGGCTATTCATTCGGAAACAATGGAAGAAATGGTTGTTTATCGCCCCCTTTATGGTGAAGGAAAACTCTGGGTAAGGCCCCTTGATGTGTTTTTAGAAACCGTTGAAGTTAAAGGGGAAACGATTTCAAGGTTTGAATTTATTGAAACCTAACCCATTTCATAACTTTATGAAAATGACTACAATCAAATAGCGATTAATGAAAATCCCCTTCGAGCCAATCATATTCGGGTACTCTTTAAACACGCATCTAATAATAGAGACATTAGCCTTCTTTGTGGCGTTTCGATATTACGTATATCTCAAATCCCTTGTAATTAAAAAAAATCAGGGAATTTTCAAATTGAATTATTAAAAATCAAATCTTTTAAAAAGATTACAGATATTTACTGCTCAATAATAATTGAAAAATTTATTTCTCAGCATATGCCTTTTTTACAGCGCTTACATAACATTATAGACGGAAATGTTGAAACCAATAGATTTAGTCGTTACTACAATATCTTTAGTTCAACCCTAATAATTATTTCAATTATTCTCATTATTCTCGAAAGCTTTCGAGAAATAAAAAGTGAGCTAATTGAGGTCATTTATGGTGTTGAAACGTTAGTCGTTATCTTTTTTACAATCGAATATGTAATTCGATTAATAACGAGTCGATACCTATATCCCAAACATAAATTTGCTGCACCATTTTTATTCATCATATCCTTTATGGGAATCATCGATTTACTCTCGATTTTACCTTTTTACCTTCCATTATTTATTACAACCAATCTTACTTTTTTAAGAGTTTTAAGGTTATTTAGATTAATGAGAATCTTCAAATTAATCCGTTATTCCGATTCTGTTTTAACACTAGGAAAAGCCGTTTCAAGAATTAAAACCGAGTTGATATCAACACTTTTTATCACCTCAATTATCCTCTTATTTTCCGCCAACCTAATGTATATTGTCGAAAACAAAGCACAACCCGATGCCTTTAAAAACATGGGTGAAGCGCTATGGTGGGCAGTCGCTACGCTAACTACTGTTGGATACGGGGATATTTATCCGATTACAATGTTGGGTAAGTTTATTAGTGGAATAATGGCCTTAATAGGAATTGGAATTGTTGCTATTCCAACGGGTTTATTGTCCTCTGCTTTTGTGTCTGAAATCGAAGAGAAGAAGAAAATCAAAAACGGTGATAAAAAATGTCCCCATTGTGATAAATCATTAAAGGAATAAGTTTACGTTTAAATTAAGAGCACTTCACGCTAAAACAACCTCTTAACTTAAAAAAAAGCACAAATTTCTTACATAAATTGGATCCGGAGCAACTATTAGCGCTCTAAATCTCAAAGAAAAATCCTTAAATTTAAAGTATGCGATTATTCCATTGCTTCAGTATTCTAATGCTCTTATTTTCCTTTAAAGGATTTTCACAATGTTTTAATTCAGGTGGTATTGGAGATTTTGAATCAGGAAACCTTACCAACAACTTCTACATTGGTACTCAAGGAAATGGATCAATAGCCACTACAACGGATGAACAAAAAAAAGGCACCCAATCCTTAAAAGTAGATGTTACAAAAGCGGGAAGCTGGGAAGTGAGATTATACAATAACACTGCTTGTGATTTTAACAAAACGATCAATGAATCTTTTACGGTATCCTTTTATTTAAAAGGTGACATTGGAAATGTGGTTACGGTTTCTCTCATGGATAACACAACTGATGATCAGAAAGAAAATGTTGAAATAACAAGTACCGATTGGAAGTTATACCTCGTCCATTTCCAAAGTAAAACAACTTCAAATCAAGGGAGACTTAAATTGATTTTCACCGATGTTGGAACTTATTACGTTGATGATTTAAGCCTAAATAAATACGATTGTAATTCCACATTAAATGGTACGGCTAGTATTGATGATTGCGGAATATGCTCAAGCGGAAACACAGGTATATCGCCCATCAATTCATGCACCTATATTAACATCAACCCTACAGATCCTAATTTAGTTTATGAAGGTGTTTTAGAAAGTGACATCAGCGCTAGTAAAGCCACTTTTTACCGCATGAAAAAAAATTATGTAAGCACTTCCGTTTCGGGGTATTACGATCAAAAAAGAGCTGCTGCCTCATCTGGAATTTGCATTCGATTTAAAACAAGTAGTCCAATTATAAAAGCGCATTTTCAAGAAAACTTACTCCTCGGAAGTGATGTTTTTTGGCACACATTTGATGTCTTTAAAAACGGTGAATTTTATGGGAAATTCCAAGATTTAGATTTTGAAATATCCAACCCAACTAGAGAATTGGCATACTGGACAATCACACTACCAACCTTCTCTACAATCGAGTTTATTAACCTCAAACTCCTAACCGATTATACACTTGAAACAATTACCGATTCAAATAAACCTATTTACATCGCCATCGGAAACTCCATAACACACGGCCAAGGAATCAACATAAATTCTACGGCTTTAGGCTACCCCTTTTTAGTTGCTGATTCATTAAATTACGAATTATACAACTGGGCTATTGGAGGATCGAAAATTTACGATGGAATTTTAGATAATTTAAGCAACGATATTTCACCTGATTTAGTAACCATTCTTTGGGGGTATAACGATGTGCATTACTCTGCTGGAGATAACTTTTTCCAAACCAGCACCTTCCCTAAGTACGAAACAATTCTAAAAACTTTCGCACGTGATTACCCAGATGCATGTATTATGGCAATTTTACCAACGACAACTACCAATCCAATAAATACATCCGTGCGTACAATAGATAGTTTAGAATCTGGACAGTTACAAATCATTCAAAATCTGCAAAAAACCTATTCTAATATTAGTTTTATGCGTGGAACCGATTATACAGATATTTCAAGCTTAAACGATGCTGTTCATCTTAACGAAGATGGAAACCAACGTTTAGCCAATGGGATTTTAGCTGAATTACCATGTGCAACGGTAACAAACACATCCGTTCTTATGAGCGAACGTATTCACCTTTACCCAAATCCAACTAGTGGTGAAATCAATATTCAACTAAGCAATGGAGGTAGAATGAAGTCGATTACCCTAACCAATGTTCATGGACAATTAATTTTCCAAAAAAACCTTAAAGGACAACAACAACAATTTAGTAGTGAAATTGAACAACCATTTGGCATTTATTTTCTAACCATTACAGAAGAGTCAAACGAAATTTCAACGATTAAAATCATTAAAAAATAACCTTAGGAAGGTTTAATTTGTCAAATTAATAAGTATTCTTTTTGTATCCTATATAGTTAGAAATAAGATTATTATCCTTGATCAAAGTGTTCCAGGAAATCTCTTTAGTTGCGCGAATAATCATTGAATTTTATATCGTTTTTATCTTTCAAAGATGCTGAAATTTTAGAATAAGGAGGGCGCCTAAAACGCCCACCACTTAATATCTAAGCAAGACAGCTGTTTGTCAGAGCTTTAAGAACTCTCTGGTGAAAAACTTAGGGATTGTAAGCGGAGGGTTACATCGTTGAGTAAATCAATTATATTAAGATCGTAGTGCGATTAATTGAATCTTCCGATGATTTTTTATGTTGAACTTATTTTCCAATTGGTTAAGATGAGTGAAACTTTAAAATAAACCGACCAAATTTGTCCTGAGTTTACCAATTTAGTTTGTTCCGCTTTACCAATAACTGTGATAGAGAAATAAGATTCTTGTAAACTACAATTAGTAACATTACTTAATTATTGAGTTACTACGAATTAAGTGCGCTCAAGAGTATTTTAGAAGATAGACTGATCATCACCTTAAAAGTATTAACAAACTTTTCTGAAAAGGGGTTGTAACTCGGATTGATAACGGCTTATTCCTCGTCCATTAATTTCACCTTCAGTTGCTCGCCACCAATTACCAATTCGCTTAACTCACGAACCGCAATAGCTACTTTTTTTTCGTCCAAAAGATCTACAAAAGCGATTAATGAGTTTTTAGCAATATAACGATCAGGAATAACTCTGAGGTTGGCAGTTTTACCATACTTTTTAAATAAATCTAAAATATCCTCCTTACTCATAGTATCTATGAGGTTTGAAATCCTAATCTTCATATTGCGAAATTAGTTTTAAATTATCACCTACCATCATCTTATTTCAAAGAGTCTACTTTCTTTTTATTATCAGCTTCCTAATTCGGTGTCACATTATTATTTTAAGACTTAAATTTCGGTTGATTTAGATCAAATAATGTAAACTTTAAGAATTGTATTTCTAAAAAATAAATTACAATTCAAAATGAGTCAAAACAAAAAACATCCATAAAGGATATTTAACATAAAAATTACCCTTTTTAATTACCCTTTTTGAGTCCAATAAGTAAATCTTCATACTCTTTAAACCTATGCTTTCTAATAGGTCTCGTAAATGGTTCAGTGGAAAAATGCAACAGTAAACAAGGCACAATATTTTTATATCGTTCCTTGTATTCGAAACGAATTAATTCCTGGTTTTTAATTCTCTGTTTTATTTTATTATGATACGGATACATTGAAATTTAGCCTCTTAAACAAGAAAAAACAAATTGTTTAACTAAAACAAATATAATGTTAAACAAAACTAATTTTGTAAATTCGTTTCCAATTAAAAAGGCAAAAAGATGTATTCTATTCAAGATTTGCAAGAATTAAGTGGTGTTAAAGCGCACACAATAAGAATTTGGGAAAAACGATATAACCTACTCGAGCCAGAACGAACCGCTACCAACATTCGGTTTTATTCAGACAATGATTTAAGGAAGCTCTTAAACGTATCTACCTTAATGAATTTAGGATTGAAAATATCCAAAATAAGTAAACTAACCGAACTTGAAATTGGCGAAAAAATTGAGGAACATTTACTCCCCGAAAAAACAGATAAACAAACCGAGTTATTCATCAATAACCTAATTTCAGCAGGCATTACCTTTGACACCTTTAAGTTTGATTCCACTTTCTCCTCTGCTATATTAAGATTTGGATTAAGAGACACTTACACTAAAGTGTTATTACCTCTCCTTATTCGAATTGGACTAATGTGGGGGAAAGATCAAATAGTTCCAGCTCAGGAACATTTGATTTCAAATCTTATTAAACAAAAATTATTTGCAGGGATTGATGGACTTCCATTGGAAACAAACCCCAAGAAGAAATACTTACTATTTTTACCCCCAAGTGAAAATCATGAAATTGGGCTTTTATTGTCCTATTACTTATTAAAACAAGCCGGTCATCGTGTTTATTATTTAGGTGCAAACGTTCCAATTAGTAACCTTAACATCGCAATAAAATCCGCTAAACCAGACTATTTAGTTTTTTTTACCGTACGAAACTGGAGTACGAAACAACTTCAAAAAGTAGTTGACGATATCTTACAAAAATTTGAAAAAAACATTATTCTTTTAGGCAGTCAAGACACTATTAAAGATATTGAAGGTGAAAGTTTGATGAAAATTCACTCCATCGATCAATTTGAATCAACATTCTAGTTTTGTTTAAACTTTTTTGACAATAATTAAACAAATAGTTATCTTAGATACGATTTATAAGCTTTAAATAAAGTAGTATCTTAGTAACAAGTTGAAAATTTATGCCAAAAAAAATTGCAATAATCGGTTCAGGATTCGCAGGATTAAGCGCAGCTACTTTTGCTGCAAGTAAAGGTCACGAAGTACATTTATACGAAAAAAACAGCACAATTGGCGGAAGAGCAAGACAGTTTGAGGCTGAGGGTTTTGTTTTTGATATGGGACCAAGTTGGTATTGGATGCCCGATGTTTTTGAACGTTACTTTAGTAAATTTGGCCATAAAGTCAGCGACCTTTATCAATTAATTAAGCTTGATCCCTCATTTAGGATTTATTACGGGAAAGATGACTTTATAAATGTCCCCAATAACTCTGTTGACTTAAAAAAACTTTTTGAAAGTATAGAAACTGGTGCCGGTGAAAAGTTGACAGATTTTTTAAAAGAAGCTGAATATAAATACAATGTAGGAATCAAAGATCTTGTACACAAACCGGGACTTTCTATTTTCGAGTTTGCAAATAGCGCTATGATAAAAGGGGTTATTAAACTTCAAGTTTTTACTTCCTTTAGCAAACACGTCCGCAAATTTTTCAAACATCCAAAGCTTATTGCGCTGATGGAATTCCCCGTTCTTTTTCTCGGGGCAATGCCTAAGGACACTCCTGCTTTATATAGTTTGATGAATTACGCAGGCTTGGAGTTGGGAACTTGGTATCCTCAAGGTGGTTTTGCGAGTGTTATAAAAGCGATGACCAAAGTTGCGCTAGAAAACGGAGTTCATATCCATACGGACGCTACAGTTGAAAAGCTAGTTACCTCTAATGGTAAAATAACACATTTAAAAACACCCGAAAAATCAATTGAGGTTGATGCAGTTATTGCTAGTGCAGATTATCATCACATTGAACAAGAAGTTTTAGAGGAAAAAGATAGGACCTATACGGAGGATTATTGGAACTCGAGAACGTTGGCACCTTCTTCCTTAATTTTCTATTTAGGGGTTAATAAAAAACTGCCTTCATTAGAGCATCACAATTTATTTTTCCATAGTGACTTTAATAAGCACGCTGAAGAGATTTACAAGAGCCCAAGTTGGCCAAACGATCCACTGTTTTACGTTTGTTGTCCTTCAAAAACAGACAGTACAGTAGCGCCCGAAGGGCATGAAAACGTTTTTATACTTATACCTATTGCTCCTGGAATTGAAGACACTCAAGATATTAGAGATGAATTTTTTGACAAAACAATTAATCGATTAGAATCCTTAACTGGTGAGACAATTCGTGAGCATATTATTTACAAAAAAGACTACTGCGTTAACGACTTTAAGAAGGACTATAACTCCTATAAGGGAAATGCTTATGGCTTGGCAAATACTTTGAGACAAACCGCAATTTTAAAACCGAAATTAAAAAGCAAGAAGGTGAAAAACCTATTTTACGCTGGCCATTTAACTGTTCCTGGACCTGGCGTTCCACCAAGTATTATATCTGGTGAAGTAGCTGTTAAAGAACTTTTAAAAAAATAATCATGAAACAACTATTTGACGACATCTCATTAAAAACAAGTAAAATAGTAACTAAAAATTATAGCACAAGCTTTTCTTTAGGTATTCTTTTCTTGGATAAAAATATTAGGGGTCATATTTATAGTATTTATGGTTTTGTGCGTTTGGCGGACGAAATTGTAGATTCATTTGAAAGCTATGATCAAGAGTATTTGCTTGGTCAATTTGAATACGATTTACACAATGCTTTTGTAAACAAAATTAGTTTAAATCCAATTTTAAATTCCTTTCAGAAAACATACAATGAATTCAACATCGGAAAAGATTTAACAGATAAGTTCATGGCGAGTATGGCGATGGACTTAGATAAAAAAGAGTACAACAAAAGCTCCTATGAAGAGTATATTTTAGGATCTGCTGAAGTAGTAGGTTTGATGTGCTTAAAGGTATTTTTAGATGGTGACAATGAAAAATATGAAGAACTAAAACCTTACGCTATGCGTTTGGGAGCTGCATTTCAAAAAATTAATTTCTTACGTGATCTAAAAGCAGATTATGAAGATTTAGGACGATCTTATTTCCCGAATTTGGACATTGAAAATTTTGATGCAAAACAAAAAAACATCATTGAAGACGAAATTGAGGAAGATTTTAAAGTCGCCTTAATGGGAATTAAAAAACTCCCAAAAAGCTCGAGACAAGGTGTTTATTTGGCTTATTTATACTACCAAAAACTTTTCCTAAAAATCAAAAGAACACCAGCTCAAAAAATATTACTTGAGAGAATTAGAATTCCAAACCTTAAAAAAATTGTTTTAATGCTTCAATCGTTTGTTAGATATCAAACTAATTTATTATGATTCAAGTTCTTGCCCTATTCTTTAGTCTTTCTGCTTTAACAGCAATACCAAATCAGGATAATATAAAGGAATTAAGAACTCTGTTTTACTCAGCCGCGGAAGACTCTGGTTTCTCCACAACACTATTCGATAAACTTAGTACTGTAAACGATAATTCTGCACCAATCCTGCAAGGATATAAAGGAATGAGTTACCTACTTGAAGCAAAACATTCATATAATATATATAAAAAGTATTCCTACTTCAGTAAAGGTGCTGATATTTTAGATGTTGCAATTGCAAAAGGACCAAATAATCGAGAGTTACGGTTTCTTAGATATTCAGTACAAAACAATGCACCTAAGTTTCTTGGGTATTACGAAGAAATCGCAAACGACAAAAAAATAATTTTAGCAAATCTAGCAAACGAAAGTGACGATGATTTAAGGAAGAAGATAGTAGAATATCTCAAACCAAAATGATTATGGAGGAAAGGGTGATCTTAGTAGATGAAAATGACCTAGAAATAGGAACCATGGAAAAGCAAAAAGCTCATGTAACAGGAGACTTACATCGTGCTATTTCTGTCTTTATTTTTAATGCTAAAGGAGAGGTCCTTTTACAGCAAAGAGCAATCGAAAAATACCACTCTGGTGGACTTTGGAGTAACACATGTTGTACTCATCCTAGGCAAGGTGAAAAAACGAAAGATGCAGCCAAAAGAAGACTAAATGAAGAAATGGGGATTCAATGTGATTTAGAGTTTAGATTTTCATTTATATACAAGGCTAAACTTATCAATGGATTATTTGAACATGAATTTGACCATGTGTATTTTGGACAATCGGATCTTATTCCTGTTTTAAACCCTGAGGAAGCAGAAGCCTATAAATATGTAAACATTCATACAATTATAGAAGACTTACAAGCAAACTCCTCTCAATATACGGAATGGTTTAAAATCTGTTTAGAAGAGGTGAAAAACCATCTAGAATTAAAGTAAATGGCATGCTTATCACGTGTGATAATAAATAGTACAATTGCAATTTAATGGAGGTATTTAATTCCTTTACCATAACTCGAACGATAATTATTATACTTTTTTATCCGTCTACCTAAGTTGACGTTTTACTTCCAAAACGAACCTTTCATCAGTTACTTAAATGAAATTTCCTGTTTTCTTTTTCCTATTCGAACTTTAATACCGTAATTAATATCTAATTCTCTCTTCAAACTCATTTTATTAATACGCTTCTACAAAGAGAATCCGCAATTCGTCTTTCGAAATACCAAAGTCCACAATTCAGGTAGTATCTTTAAACAATAAAGGCATCAGCATGATTGGATTAGGAACAGCAGCAATTGGAAGACCTCAGTATATTAACATCCGAGAAAACAGCAATGTAAAAACGTTTAATAAATTGGAATTTTCAAAAGAGGGAAAAGCAATGTTAACGCAGGCTTACCAAAAGGGTGTTCGCCATTTCGATACGGCTCCAGGATATGGAATGGCAGAACAAATATTATTAGAATGGATTGAAGAATTTCAACCTAATGATGTTAAAATTAGCACGAAATGGGGGTATACTTATGTTGCTGATTTTGACCCCTATGCCATTGTTCATGAAGTGAAAGAGCATTCATTAAGTAAACTAAATCAGCAATGGGAAACCTCTAAAAAATTTCTCCCCTATTTAAATATTTACCAGATTCATTCGGCAACTTTAGATTCTGGAGTGCTAGAAAACGAAGCTGTTTTGAATCGTTTATACGAGTTGAAAAACACATATAAGATCAACATCGGTTTATCAACAAGTGGGGAGTATCAAAATGAAATTATAGAAAAAGCCCTTTCAATTCAAGTAAATAATCAACCATTATTTGATAGCTTTCAAGTGACTTACAATATTTTTAATCAGCATTTATTAAAAATAATGAAGCTTTTAAGGGAACTTGATAAAAAGTTGATTGTAAAAGAAGCTCTTGCAAACGGCAGGGTTTTCCCAAATAATAAGTTTCCAAATTATAACAATATATATTTAGTTTTAGATGCTCTAGCAACAAAATATAAAGTTGGCATTGATGCAATAGCTTTAAGATTTTGTGAAGATACTTTAAAACCATACGCTGTTCTGAGTGGCGCATCCCTAACATCTCAACTGACCTCAAACCTTGCAATTTCTAAATTTGTATTATTGGACACTGAAATAGAGCAATTGAAAGCGCTATATATATCACAAAGAGCGTATTGGGAGGAAAGAAGACGACTGGAGTGGAATTAAATTATGAAACGGTTAACTGAATAATTGGGTAGTAACATCAATCGACACTAATTGTTTTGAATGAAAAATATAAATAGATTCTCCTTAGCTTTATTTTGTATAGTTGTTCTTACAATTAATATAGCAGCCTATTTAGCTAATCTACCAGAATTAGATAAAACGAACAATACTAGAAGTGCCTATAGCAAAGCAATTTATAATGCAGCTCAAGCTTAATTTTTAGACTAGGATAATGATTATGCGCAGTTTGCTGCTGACATTCTTTCTCATTATACATCAAGGATTTCTACAATATCAGGGGATTTATGGTTTTCTAAAACTGGAAGAGGGGTGGAATGTAGGGCCTCTATCCTAAAATAAGAATGACCTATGATTTTACACAGCCATTTCTAGTTAATCCTTCAACCACTATTTATAGTTGTTCTACAGGTACTAGAGCCGCTTTTAATGAAGAAGCTGCGCAAACAACTTTTTTGAAATTAACCGATGAGGTAATTTTAAAAGGTTACACTGTATCTAACCATCCAGTACTTAAAGCCAACGGGGCATTGTTTAATTTACGCTGTATTTAAAACGATAGTAATCGATCTGTTTACTTTAACGATTTTATAAACAGGACACCAAATCAAGATGGATTGATTACGATGTTAAACACCATCAAACCCAATGATTATTTGTGGCCAGAATCTACCAGCTAAAGCAAAGAAGGATTTGAATCGGAGCATTCATGCATTTTAAAATTCCAAAAGGAACCTATACCAAACGCTTAGGACCACCAATTTTGGAAACAAAAAGTGACTATTTAGCTGAGCAAACAGATTCGTCAAAAAATGATTCAGCTCAAATTCTAGTCATTCGGCAATCTGGCAAGGCTTGGGAACGTCCAATTATAATCGCTTTTGAGCCATCAAAATCTTCAGCCACTATTCAAAGTATCGAAAACTTAACTACTGAAAACTCAATCGTAGGGTCTAAAGTAGTTAGTGTTATAAACGGGGGGTGGGAATAGACCTTAGTAATTTGACCTATATAACTAACCTCCTTTACGTCATTCAGAAGGAGGTACGATTGAGGAAACTTTACGCACAAATCTAAAATTGCCGCACTAACGCTCTAGATAACGGATTAATAGTGACATTAGGTTGAGTTGATTGGTTATAGGAACTGTGGATAATGAAATAAGCTTAACCAACTACTTAAGAATAGTAACCGTCCCAACTAATTCTTTTAAATCAAGGTCTCCAATTTGAGAAAAACCTTTTACAACAATTTTGTAAACGTAAACATCAATTTGAACTTCATTACTATTTACGGTTCCGTCCCATTGGTTAGATGGATCGTATGAGGTGAAAATGAGATCTCCCCAACGGTTGAAGATCATGATTTTATAACTCTCTATGTTTGACATTTTGGGCTCAAAAGTATCGTTTAATCCGTCCCCGTTTGGTGTAAATACATTTGGAACGAAAAACGTCATCGGACAAAATTCGATCACTTCTCTTTCTACCTCTATTGGACACATTGGATAATGGTAAAGCGTAGCGTTGTATATACCTTCTTGTGTAATAACCAAACTACTATCCGGTCTGTCGCTTTCAGATTCGTTCCATACGATGTATGCAGGGCTTGATATTTTTATGGTGATTACATCTAAATAATCAAAACAATTAATAAACTCTTCTTCAGCTGGTAGAATAGGAAATGGTAAAAATTCAACCTCTTTTGAATTGCCTTCCGAACAGGTTATTCCATAGCCTTCATTTGTTGTAATTACATTGTATTCACCTGTTTCTGTTGTGGTAATATTTTGACCTTCTTCGCCAGTACTCCATTCAATCTTATCGGCAGTTACATTGATTAATAATTCAATTTCACCCCCTTCACAAGCCAATGAATCCCCTTCTATTTCAAAGAGTTCGGGTTGATCAACTCTATATAAATTGGCGTTGGTTTGTTGTTTACATCCATTTTCATCGGTTACAATAACGGTGTAATTTCCTGCATCAATAGCTGAAATTGTTTTTGTGCTCCCAATTCCAGTCCCGCCCCATTCATAAAACTTAGCGGTAGTTGATTCAGCCGAAATATCCACGCTTGGCACGTTAGAGCAAATCACTGTATCTGCTACAAAAACAATTGGCAATGTGTCCACATGCAACACTCCAGTAGCAGTGTCTTTACAGCGATTAACATCTTCAACAATCACAGTGTAATCCCCTGCTTTCGAGCCTGAAGTTGTAGCTAATACTCCTCTTGCGTTTTCGCTCCAAACATAACTGATTGCTGTTGTAGATATTGCTGAAAATTCTCCATCCGGTTCACCAATACAAATTGTGTCATTGTTTACAGTAACTGTAGGGGAAATATGATGCGTTAATTCAGCATCTGTAGTGTCTTTACAACCATTTAGATCGGTAATAATCACTTCATAAGCCCCTTCTTTTGCACCTTTAGAAGTTTGATTTATTCCTGCTCCATTTTGCATCCATAAATATTCGGTAGCAGTAGTTGAAATAGCAGGGATTTGAATAGTATCTCCAATACAAATAATGGTATCATTTACAATAACTTCTGGTAATTCATGTACGGTGACTAAAACACTATCACTATCTAAACAGTTATAAATATTAGAAACAACAACCTTATACTCATCGGTTTCATCAACTGTAATCGTTTGTCCTATCTCACTACCAACATTCCATTCCCATGCATCAAAAACACCTGCATCAAGTATTGCTTCTTTACCGTCGCAGAATGCAGTATCACTTAATTCAACATCTGGAGTAGGGTTTTGACCAATATTAATTTTTGCTGTATCAGAGCATCCTACTTCATTAATTCCAACAATATAATAAACACCAGAATCTGCAGTTTCAGGAGTAGTATATGGAATTAAAGCTGCTGAATCTTCAAAATAAATTAAATCGGGTGCGTTTACAGAACCAACCGTCCATAAGGAGTCTGTAATATCTACAACCACAGGAGCACAACCCACTGGAGGATCTGTTATAATTAACGATACTGAATCAACTGCTTTTATAGTTGAATTAGCAATCATCATTCCTGCATAACCGGGCCCTGAATTAACAATAATTTCAACTATATTGGTTCCTACTTTAAAATCTTGTACTAGGGTATGCGGTACCAATTGATAGCTTCCTAAATATTTAGGCCCTTGTGAAACCCCATTTACAATAATATCCTCAATAGTATTATCAGCTGCAATTCCAAACGAAATTTCACTCGCTTCTACTTGAGAAGAAGTCATTTCAAATGTTTTCGAAAACTTAAGCAGTACTGCGTCTCCAGTTCCTGAAATTGCTGTTCCTCCACTATATTCTTGACCAATCCCATCTCTATCTACATCAATATGTTTTCCAGGTCCATTATTAATACCTACCCAAGGGTAACACACCCATAAATAATCTGGGTAAAATGCATCTCCCCAAACACCTGCTGCTTTATTCATTCCCACTGCTGGAATTACTGCATTACTTGTTGGAGTTGCATAACTATTTGCTGGATATACATGATATACGGGATCGTTAATCCATTGAATTTTCCAGTTCGGATCATTTTCGCCTGGATTTGTTTTTACTCCTGTATTAAACTGCTCAGCAAAACTTGAAATTGTTGCTCCTACACACAATCCATTAAAGTCAATATCACTAGCAATATCATTTACAGGATTGGAATCCAATTCAGAAAAAATGGTAACCGTATTTATTAAATCTCCTTTATAATCAGTAGGAATAGCAATATTCACTGAGTAAATAATACTATCTCCAACCGGAATATCTGCTATGTCATTTAATGCGCCGGCTTGACTTCCAATCACTCCTGAAACTGCTCCTCCTGAAACTGTTGCATCCCATGATACATCCCCGTTGGAAATCCCTGTTGGTAACGGGTCATCAATAACAACATCTAGGGCATCATATGGACCGTGATTTTTAACAACAATTATGTATTCCGTAGTTGTTCCAGGTGTATAATCTTCTCTACCGTCGGTTTTGGATATCGCTAAATCTGTAGGGCAGTTTGTTGCAGTAGAGGATACCGTTATTTTTGATGCATTATCACTGTAAGTTCCATCATCATAAAAGGCCATGTACAAATCACCGTTTGAAAGTGCGTCAAATGATAAAGAGTTTATATCCCTATAATAGATATCAGTTCCCGAATTATAATTTCCATTCCCATCTAAGTCAATAAAAGCAATATAACCTAATACGGGTGCCTTCTCTCCACCATTTAAACCCGTCCAAACATGAGGTGAATTATCGTAAGTACCTGTCAATACATCTCGGTATGTGTCATTAGAATAATACCGAGTTCTATTTAAACTTACTTGTCCGCCATGACTTGTATTAAATACTACAGCAAAAATATCTTTTCCTGCATCAGGGCCATCTGTAGCTATAAAAGAATTTGAACCACTTATCGCTTCTAATTCATAATTAAGGCCTTTTGTAACCTCACCAATGTATTGCCATGCAGCAATTTTTGAATCTACTGAGCCAGTAATTGGTGTCTCGCAACCTTTATTACATGCACTTACCGAATAGGTTGCAAGGTTGTTTGTGGTGTCACATTCGGGCATTAAAATAATTGGTGAATTGCTTGGGCTTGTTCCTTGGTCATTCACATAAACATGAAGGTCATAATTTTCTGCATTCACTACATGAGTTGTAACCATACAACCCGTGCTAGGAATTGTTGATGCTGAATTATCTATCCGTTTAGTCCCAATTAGTGTACCTCCAGTTAATGGATCTCCTTTGTAGAAACTGATATCAAAATCAAATACGAGCGCATCTGTGTTTACTTGACAAACTTTAACGTGTGCAAGTCCTGTATTTAGGTTGCAATTAGTAACTATGGAATCTAAAGCGATTGTATAATCAGGTAAAACAGGATAAACGGGATTACCACTTTTATAGGTTAAAGAGGTTTGCGCCAAATATAAATCTTGCCCATCAATTAAGGCTTTGTTTTGAAATTCCTTTGGGACAGAAAGATCGTCGTTAATAAAAGTTGGAACATAATTATGAGTGTTCCACACTTTTCTAGTTGGAACCCAAATTGTAGAATCACTTTCGTACACCCTAACTTGTCCTTTTCCTCCTCCATTCACATCCGAACAAGTACAAACTAATTCGGCATCTCCGTCACCATTAACATCAACTACAATTGGTAGTTCTGTTCTTGTTCCTGATCCACATTGTGTTTTTGTTATGATTGCTCCAGTAGCTCCATCCAAAATATACAAGAAATTTTCATCTCTATAAACTACTTCTGTTTTTCCATCTCCTTCAAAATCAAAAGCTGTTGAGGTTGTCATATTGGATTGATCTACTACAGGAATAGCCCATTTTCTTGTCATGTTAGACTCAATGGTAATAAATTCATTTCTACCAGCCATCCCAATTTCTAAGAAGCCATCCCCATCAAAATCAGCAATAGAAGCTAAGCCAACTTGAGTGTTTTGATCGGGTTGAACATCAAATGGATTCTCCTGTAAAGGATTCCCTTGCGCATCGTGCGTTACAAAAGCTTGTGTTCTCGGATTCCAAATATAAATTACACCTCCATCACCGCAACAAGTCCCTGAAACAATAATGTCCATTTTGTTATCACCATCCCAATCTGCTAAACTCACTTTACCATCATTAACAGAGTTAGGAGCTTTTGACACTTCTGTAAGTACTCCAGTGGTAATGTTTACGCTATACACTACATTTCCACATATTAATTCCATTCCTGAACAATCTGCACAAAAATTATCAGGTAAAATATCAAAAGCTGCAGAATACATATGTCCATTAACCCCAATTGCACCTTTACTCTCATTATATAGATTTGGTAATTCGGCTGTAACTAAACCTGTAATTGAATTAAATATTTGGTTTCCTATGAATATTTCTGAGATTCCATCTCCATTAAAATCTGCAAATGATGGATTACCAGCATATACACCTTGAAACGTTCCTTGTCCTTTACTGATAGTAATTTCATTAAAACCTACTTTAGGATTTCCTTGATGATCAAAGCATCTTAACTTTCCAAAATGATCTACTAAAAACACCTCCCCAAATCCGTCATTGTCTACATCTGCAATTGCAGGAGATTGAGAATATTCACTTAAGTGTGCATTGATTGTATATTTTGTTGCTCCAGTTGCCCCATCTAAAATGTAAACGGTATTATCATCTCTGAAATGAGTAACAACTTCTGGAATTCCATCACCATCTAAATCTCCAACGATAGGCGTTCCTCTAGTTTCAACATCAACAACACTTCTCCATTTTTCTACTAGATTGTAACCTGCTACTACAGGGGGAGCAATTTGACAATCTCCTGAATCTTTACCAAAATAGAAAGTGGAGCAATCGGTGACACCTGAGCAATCGCCATCAAAACAATCAATTAATCCATCACCATCATCATCTATTCCATTATCACAAATCTCTTGTGCATTTGAAATAAAGGCAATTGTAATTAGCAAAAGAGCTAAAGAATATTTCGATATTGCTCGATTTATTTTTGTCAATATGCGATATTATAGGGTAGATTTAAGTTCATAAGTAAAACATGAATTACCTTAATAAAGTTACAGTTCCCACAAACCTTTCCTGATTTAAATCTCCTTCAATATAATAACCTGTCACAACAATTTTATAAACGTAAACATCAAGCTGACATTGATTGCCTAAATAAGTTCCATCCCACTGATTATCCGGACTTGTTGATGTAAAAAGGAGTTGACCCCAACGGTTAAAAACATGAAGTTTGTAACTTTCAACATTATGCATTTTAGGTTCAAAGGTCTCATTTACACCATCATCATTAGGCGTAAAGGCGTTGGGTACAAAAATCTTCATTGGACAAAATTCTTCTACCGTTACAGTTGTTTCTATTGAACATTGCGGATAATAATAAAGCGATGCGTTATAACTCCCCGTACCAGTTACAATAAGAGTACTATCAATATCTCTATCATTATTATCATCCCAAACTACAAAAGCAGGTGTTTCAATATTAATTTCTAATTCACTCTGGTATACAAAACAGTTTTTAAACAACTCTATTCTTGGTTCATTTGGATATGGGAGAAATTCAACTTCTTTTTCAGCGTCTTCCGAACATGTTAGCCCATTGGCTGTATTACTTAGCTCAACGCGATAAGTTCCTGTTTGATCAACAGTTATTGACTGTCCTGATTCTCTTGTATTCCATGCTATCATTTGAGCAGTTGCAGCAATTGTTAAGTCTATTACATCTCCCTCACAGGCCTGTAATACGCCATCAATACTAAATGTGTCTGGCTGTTCTACTACAAAAACAGTAGCGTCATCTTGTTGCTCGCATCCGTTTTCATCCGTTACCTTCACAACATAATTCCCAGCTCCTATTGCTTTAACAATACTAGTGTTCCCTGTTACTGCACCAGACCATGAATAAGTAATTGCTGTAGTCGAAGTTGCTATTAAATCAATACTTTCAACATCGGAACAAATTGCCGTATCCTCAATCAAAACATGCGGCAAAGTATCTACTTTTAAAATCCCAGTTGCGGTATCTTTACATCCATCAACATCAGATACAACAACTATATAAGCCCCCGCTGTTGTTCCATTAGTAGTGGCCGAGCTGCCTGATCCATGACCACTCCAAACATAACTTACGGCAGTAGCTGATGACGCTGTAAAAGTCGCTTCTGCATCTCCAAAACAAATTGTATCATTATTTACACCAACAATTGGGGAAACAAAGTTAGTTAGTTCAGCATCAGCTGTGTCTTTACAACCATTTACGTCAGTTACCACTACTTCATACTTTCCAGTCGAGGTTCCAATTAGTGTATTTGTAAAACCTATTCCATTTTGCTGCCATTCATAAACCGTTGCTGTTGATGAAACAGCGGTAAAAGTAGCTTCATCACCTACACACACTCTTTGATCCAATACAGTTACAATTGGTAAATCATATTTCTGCAAATCAGCATCGTCAGAACTCTTACATCCATTTTCATCGGTTACTTCAACAACATAATTCCCAGTTTGGCTAGCAGTAATTGTTTTGGTTGTCCCTAATCCCAATCCACTCCATAAATATTCAACTGCACTTGTTGATTCCGCTGTTAAATTTACACTTGTAATATCAGCACAAATGGCAGCTCCCTCAAGTAATACAATTGGAAGGGTGTCCACTTTTAAAGTTCCGGTTACGGTGTCTTTACAAGTATTCACATCTTCAACAATCACCGTATAATCTCCTGCAATTGAACCGGACGTAGTAGCTCCAGATCCAGTTCCATTGTCCTCCCATTTATAGCTTGTAGCAGTAACTGATAACGCCGTAAATTGTCCGTCCGGATCACCACTGCAAATAGTGTCGTTATTTACAGTTACAGTTGGTGGTATGTAATAAGTTAATTGAGCTTCCGTAGTGTCTTTACATCCATTAGCATCTGTAATCTCAACTTTGTAAACTCCCTCCGTAGTTCCTTTAATTGTTTGCTTATTGCCAACTCCTTGTTCAATCCATAAATATTGAGTTGCTGTTGCTGAAACTGCCGTAAAAGTTCCAGTTCCTCCTGGACAAACCGTAGTATCCCTAAGAGCTACTTCGGGTAATTTAAAAACTATAATTACAACACTATCGCTATCGGCACATCCAAACGAATTCTCAACAGTAATCTTATATTCTCCGGAAGCATCAACAGTAATTGATTGACTACTTCCCCCTGTATTCCAATTCCAAACAGTTGCTGAGTCACTTACTGCTTCAATATTAATTGAAACTCCGGCACAAAACGAAGTATCGTTTCGTAATTCAACATCAATGGCATGTACATCAATATTAATGGTGTCCTGAATTACACATCCTCCTACACTCGTAATCTCCACTGAATATTCACCAGATGTACCAACGTTAATAGTTTGGCTTATTTCACCTGTACTCCAAACCCAACTTGCAGCATCCGGATTTTGAGCATCTAAGGTTATTGGGCTTCCGGCACACATAGCGGTATCTCGGCCAATATCTGTTGCCTCTAATTCACTTTGAACACTAATATTTATTGTCCCTGCATTATCCGTATAAAACCCATCATCATAAAAGGCCATATATAACTCACCGGAAGTATTTGGAGTAAACTTTAAAGAGGTAATGTCACGGTAATAAGTTTCCAATCCTGAATCAAATTGTCCATTTCTGTTTTGATCAATAAATGCCATAAATCCAAGGATTGGTGCTGATTCAGTTCCAGATCCAGACAACCCTGTCCAACCGTGTGGAGTGTTATCATAAACAGTAATTACATCAAATCTATTGTTACTTGGATTGTAACGATTCCGTGTTAAACTCACATGATTACCAGACCCCGTATTGTATACCAAGGTTGTAACAGTGTCTCCTTTTTCAGGACCATTATTAGGAACGAAAGTTTTGGAACCTCCTGCCGGAGATACAACATAAGGCACACCAGTAACTACGTTCCCCATTTTAACCCAACCTGGGTTTCTTGAATCAATCGTTCCGGCAGCCTGAAAATTACAATCCTTTTCATCAATATCGATTGCAACATCATTAGCAGGAAACGTATCATTATCAACTATTATGGTAACGGTATTTATTAAATCTCCAACAAAATCAGGAGGTACAGCAACATTAACAATATAAATAATACTATCCCCTGCAGGAATAAAAACCTCATCGATTAATGCACCATTCATAACACTATTAACTGATGAAGTCGCTCCACCATACGTTGTAGCAGTCCAAGTAAAATCTCCTGCCCCTATTCCTGGTGGCAAAGGATCGAATACACCTCCATCCACAACGTCAGACGGACCAAAGTTTCTTGCTACAATGGTGTAAATCGATGTTGCTCCTGCAAAGTACTTATCTGTAAAATCGGTCTTCGTTACTTCAGCATCAGTATTACACGACTGGATCAACAAAATCATTGAGGCTGTGTCTGCACAGCCGCTATCATTTGCTACAATAACCTCATAAACGCCAGATTGATCAGCATCAATGGTTTTAGTGGTTTCAGTTGTACTCCACAAATAATTTAGTCCAACAGTATCGGCATCAAGTAAAAGAGACTCTCCGATGCAAATTATAGTATCATTTAATTCAACATTGGGTACAGTTAATTCAAGTGTTACAACAAAAGTATCAACGTAACATTCTTGAGTTATATCCGAGTAAATTCTTACTGGTGTAGCTCCTGACGAACCAATTGTTATGTTTTGAACATCTACTAAAAATCCATTATTCCAGGAAATACTATCAAATCCACTTCCAACAATTTCCCAATCCACACTTTCTCCAGGACAAAAAGTAGTATCTCCTTGTAATTCAAATTTGTTTAAAGCAACAGCATAAATTGAATCGGAGGTGTCTCTACATCCTCCTATTTCATATTCATATTCGTAATACCCTGTTTCGGTAGCAAATAAACTATCGTTCGTTTCACCTGTAATTTCTACTCCATCTTTAAACCATCTATAAGAGTCGTATCTTCCTGATGTTTCAAAAATATGACCTGGTAAACAGGTAACCGAATCTTCAACCACACCTTCCTTCCAACCTGAATAAAACCCTCCAAAACCAGCGGCTCCATTGTATCCTGAAAAACTAACCAACGCAAGAGTTTTAGAGTAAACAGCGATGTGCCCTTTTAAATTTGAAACCTTGTAATAAACATAATCCGAATTAGGAACGTTCTTGGCAGGACCTAATAAACTATTACTTTTCACTCCATCTTTAAAAAATTCTATATCTGAACCAGTTTTCGTAGTAACAATATTTACACTCCCACCTTGAAGGTTTAAGTTACCTGCTTTATTTATAAATGGAATTTCATCAACGTAATTAGAGGTTTCACAAGTAATAGCAGGTAAAAAATTCATACCAGGAGTTTTATTGTCATTTTTACTAGACCCCATCATAAATTGGTAAGCATAGGCAGGTACACTTGTTTCAATAAACATCGCTCCATCATTATACTTTGAACCATTAGCCAGATAATACTGACCTGCATTTAAAGTTTTAACTAGGACACCATTAATTTTAACTTCTGTACCATTTTTGTGCGCAATAACCATTACTTGCTCAAGTCCGTTTACTGCTGAGGCTCCACGAACTACAGCATATTTGGAACCTACTTTATCATAAGGAACAATTTGATCTGCTCCATAATCAGCCTGATAGTTGTTGGTCATGTACCCCCCCATCGAACCTGAACTAACAGCAATTGATTTATCAGAAGTAATTAAACCTCCGTTAAAGCCAGCACCGGCATTTCTATTGGGAGCATCGGCATTTTTAAGTGCTAATACATAAGTTTCACCTTTATTTAAATTTATTGTGAATGGTGCATTTGTATTAGGAGCGTCGGGCCCGTGTAAAACAGGTTTAACTTTAGTTAAATTAATTGTTACAGTTGTATTATCCTCTGTTGCATAAATTCCAAAAGTCGCCAATTTACTTCCTAGAGAATTTAATCCCCACAAACTTGCTTTTTGAGGGGTAGGCATGTGTCCTATTCTAAAAGTTTTACCAAGAGCGTTTTTTCCTTTAGCAGTTATTGAAGCTGCTTGTGCATTATTACTCGATCTTATTCTAACATTACAATACACTGGAGCATCGGACACAACGCGAATCCCTCTACCTATTAATGGTCTATTTAATTGGTTTTTACCAATCATTAAATCTGTATTGGGACCATTCATTTCTCCAGCTGCACCATAAGCAATTGGCGCGCCATTTGAAACAGTACCCGAGTTAATTATATTGTTAGCCCCATCATAAATGGTGTAATTTACAGGAGTTAGAGATGGTGTAGAAAGATAAATTATTTGATGACCAGCGTCACCAATGAACCGGTGAACAGCAGAAGTCAAAGGTGCAAGATAATGCTCCGTATCCAACTGGGAAAATCCAGTTGATGCGATAATAAACAGCAATATTGTCCAATATTTTTTTCTCACTATTTTTAATACAATTTAACAATGTAAAATAATAGTTATCATTATGAGATGATACACAATTCTTTGAATATTATATACAATTCCATTAAACACCTTTATATTACTCTGTTTTAAGATGTTTTGTTCGGGAAACAGATAATTGACTAAAAGTCAAAAAAAGACAATAGTGTTGATTTTAAAGAAGGGTTTTCGTAGATAATCGTCAACTTTTATTAAGAAATTGTACACACTTTAAAATCAGAAAAAGATAATATTAAGTTATGATCATTTCTCAAAGCATTAAACTTATTGCATTATTTCTAAGTATTTCCTTATCGACATTCGCTCAAGTAACCGACACCTTGGATTTAGTTTGGAGTGATGAATTTGAAGGCAATGAACTGGATAATTCTAAATGGGCATCATGTCCTGAATGGCACAGACAAGGAGGCAGTCATTGGGAAGCTGATAATGCCTGGCTAAATGGGCAAGGACAATTAAAACTTAGAGTATCCGAACGCAACGATTCAGTTTTTTGCGGCGCAATTCGGACACACAATCGATACAATCAAAAGTATGGTTACTTCGAAGTAAAGTGTAGAGTTCCCCAAATTCATGGTGGATGGGCTGCATTTTGGTTAATGCCTTATGGGAACAAAGTAGGGGATTTAGGGAACGACGGTACTGAAATGGATGTGTTTGAATCCATAAATGGCTGGAACGGAAAAGTAAATCAGGCGCTACATTGGGATGGTTATGGAACGGAACATCAAAAGGCAAGTAAATCGATGACTAACTGGGGTTTATACGATGGAAAATATCATGTTTTTGGAATGATGTGGACACCTTCTGAGTACATCTTTTACATTGACAATATAGAAACTTGGAGAACCTCTGCTGGTGGTGTTAGTGATGTGGAACAGTACATGAAACTTACAATGGAGGTCTCTAATGCTACCTGGCCTGGAGACTGGAATAATCAAACAACTACACCAATTACATGGACGATAGATTATGTTAGGACATATCAGTTGCCTACCGTTACGAGCAGTAAAAACGTTTTAGAAAAATCAAGTGTTTCGGTTTACCCTAACCCTTCTGCTGGTGTGGTTACTGTTCAAAATAGCTTTGTAGGTTTAACGGGTTATACTATTAATACATTGCAAGGAAAACGAGTGTTAAAAGGACAATTAAGTGCTGATAATAATCAATTGGACGTTTCTACGTTATTAACCGGGGTATATATTCTTAATGTTAAAAATGAACGGATTAAAATAATCAAACGATAAATTTTAACGTCGAGAATGGTTTGGTTTTTGAATGAAACGCTTACTAAAATTTAAAGATCCCACGCTGCGCTCTGGAGGACGTAATAATGGGAAAAACAAACCTACTAATGGCACCAAAAAACACTACACTAGACTAGACTACACTACACTACAC
>TARA_B110000093_G_scaffold35346_1_pt1 | contig 36188 bp, 34 predicted proteins | sample TARA_B110000093 | Tara Oceans TARA_B110000093 (sample SAMEA4397390) | marine metagenome | biome: Polar Biome; feature: [MIX] marine epipelagic wind mixed layer (ENVO:01000061); material: water (ENVO:00002006), including particulate matter (ENVO:01000060) such as... | depth 10-100 m | reverse complement strand
ATTAGAGAATAGCGGAATTTAATGGCCCGAATATCTCACGTTTTCCGCACATTTTAACTCTGAGAATTGATTGAGCCGTTTTAATTATTATCTTGGTTTTATCGCTAATAATGAAACCGTATTGGTAAGCTCATCGTAAGAGAAAGAAGATTAACAAAATTTCCCAGCCCTAATGGAGCGAATACAAGAAATTGACCATGCGTCAATACAAAAGATAATTATTATTGGATTAGGTTTATTAACGATGAACGTTTTATTTACCTCGTGCAGAAGCGGCCACGCCAAATGTTCTGCTTATGATCAAGTAGAGACAATTCAAGAACTTCCTGAATAGAAAGGTAGTAAGAAATTACTGCATTAAGGGGAGCTGTCTGTACAGTTCCTTTTTTTTTGTGACTTAATCCTCCTCCTAAATTTTCATAAATTATAAAGTCTGATGTACTTTAATGAAATACTTAATATAGACTGCCTAGGAGCGAAGGGTCATGTTTTAGAATCAGATATAGAGTGTTTAACTATTAGAACATTTGGGCTTAAAAATGTAGATGCTGAAAAAGAGCTTTTCAAACTTGATATTCCCATAGAGCTGTTAGCCAGTCCTAAGATTAAACCGAGCGAAATAGAACTCTTATGTAAAGTTTACTGCCCTGAATTACAGCAGAAAATTTGTGCTAGACTCACTTGGAAAATGTGGAGAAAGGCTTAGTTGCTAGATGAATTAGCCGCCCGACTGTACCATGAAATCACTGGGTTTTCATTAAATAATCTCTAAAAGCTCAGTTTGAGTTAATGCGCCTTTGTCTTTGTTATACCATTTTTGAAGTTCTGTAGAAAGTTCACTGTATGGCGGTTTAGGTTCTACCAGGTTTTTATAAGCCAGTACTTTTTTCTGTGCTGGTTCTGGTCTAGGACCCCACCTTCCTGTTTCTTCCAGGTTTTCATCCAGAATAGCTAGAACGGGTATAGACTCGGCTCCATTGGTGAGGTAATGTTCCATAAGCCCTTTGTTGGAGTCTCTGAGTATTATTTTAAGTTCTACTTGAGCGTTTAAACTTGCGAGTTTGGCTATAATAGGAACAGTCTGTGAGGCATCACCGCACCAGGATTCTGTAATAAGCAGCCAAGTTTGATTGTTCGTTATAGATGTCACTTTCATGGAGATTTCTGGAGATAACTTGATCGTTTTAAAAATTCGAAGCGTTCTGGTTAATCCTAGCTTCGAGTAAGCGAAGAATTCTTCGTTATCGTGAAAACTGGTGGCTTTATTTTCTAAATGAAGTTTTTCTAGTAAAGAAATATATTCCTTAAAGCTTAATGCCTTTTCTAAGGACTTTTGAATTCTTTTTTTCTTTTCCATTGCAACGCTAAAGAAACTCATAAATGTCTAATCTATTATTAAAATAGTTTAATATTTGTACTATGAAATGGACAGGTAATATTAGGAAAATGAGAACGGAGTTATCAGATGAAGTTCAGTATACTCTCCCGTTATATGAAGTGATAGAGCCTTTGGAGATGGTTTCAATGAACCAATTCATAGGCCAGGAGATAAGCCTCCAGTTCGAAAATGAAATAAACTGTGTAGTTACAGGAAAGAGAATTAAAAAAGCATACGGAGATGGAATGAGCTACGATGCGTTTATGAGTTCTCCAATGGCATCTCCCAGTATAATAAGGCCGGAACTAAGTAGAATACACGAAGGGATAGCTTTGAGAGATAAGGAATGGGAGGAGAAACACCATTTAACTCCTCACTTGGTATACCTCTCTCTAACCAGTGAGGTGAAAGTAGGGGTAACTAGAGAAACCAATATTCCTTACAGATGGATAGACCAAGGGGCTGTAGAAGCTATTATTCTAGCAGAGGTTCCATACAGGCAGCTGGCAGGAGCTATAGAAGTGGCGTTAAAAGAGTACAGGTCGGATAAAACCAACTGGAGAAAAATGCTTAAGAATGAATATGATCCTACTGATCTTCTAGATCATAAGGATGAGCTTATAGCGTATTTAGATGAAGATCTTCAGCAGTTCATCTCAGACAACGACGAAATAACCAAAATTAAGTATCCCGTAATGTCTTATCCGATAAAGGTGACGTCTATGAAGCTAGATAAGATTCCTTTGATAGAGAAAAAACTAAAGGGAATTAAAGGTCAATATTTAATTTTTTCAGATGATACGGTTTTCAATATGAGAAGTCACTCCGGCTATAAAGTAACGCTAGAAGCATCCTAAATTGGTTGATATAAAAAAGCCAAGACTATTTAAGTCTTGGCTCTAAACGAGATGTGTTTTTAAGAGAATTTACTCTTTTATTATTTTTCTGCTATACGTTTTGTTAGACTGAATTATCTGAAGAAAATAAGGTCCATCTGCCAGCACACTTAAGTTAATGATTTCTTTATATTCAGATTCTCCAACTCTTATTTCTTCATAAACCGTTTTTCCTACTTGGTCATATATTAGGATTTTAAACTTATCAGAATTAGGAAGTTTAAATCGTAGAGTGAATTCTCCATTATTAGGATTAGGGAAGAAGTTTACGAAGTCAAACAGTAAATCATCATTAGTTTTTAATTTTTCAGTAGCATTTTCGTTTACTTGAGTTAAATCCTCAGGGGTTATAGGCTCTATGTAAATAGAGATACTAATTTCTTCAGTTAAAATATTGAGGTCTTGTACTAATGGAGTTAGCATTTCTTGTATCTCTTTCTCAAACTCTCCTGAATTGAAATCTTCATTCATTTCGAAATCCATCATCATTTCGTTAAGTCTTTCTTCTAGCCCTTGAAGATGAATGCTGTCTTCCTCTCCATCATATTTGAAGAAAAACTCTCCTTGCTGAGGCGGGGATTCAAACCCTTGAAACATATCGAACCCTTGATGGTGCTGCTGATCGTTTCGAGATCCTAATTCTCCTTTTAGCTTCAGTTTTTTCCCATCTCTTAGGAGTTCTATTTTAATTTCATCTCCTTTATTTAAGTTCTTAATGATATAAGCTAACTCTTCGAATGTGCTTACTTCATCTTTAAATAGTTTGGTGATTCTGTCTCCAGGCTGAACTCCCATTATTTGTGCTGTAGAACTGGGTGTTACATTTCCTATTAGAACACCTTTTTCATCATTTACCGAACACTCATAACTTGGTGAAACTCCTAAAAAAGCTTTTTCACCTTCTTCATCTATTCCAGGCCTGAGGTTTTCATTTTCCATGTGGAACTCGTAGATTCTCATTCCATTCTCATTGAGCTCTACTTCAGGGTTTGGATAATCAGAATAAGGGTAGGTCTTTAATTCGAAAGGAGATACCTTTCTCTCTCCTAATTCGATGACTTCACTGAAGAGTTCGCCACTTCTATTATAAACTGTCTCCACACTGTCTCCAGGTTTAAGAGCCCTTATACTAGAAACTAGCTGCCCTACGGAGTAGTATTTCTGTCCATTGAAGGAGATGAGTATATCTCCGCTTTGCAATCCTGCTTTCTCTGCTTGGCTACCTTCTATAACATCCTGAATCAATACACCGTTTTTCTCAGGTAGTTCAGTAAGCATAACGCCAAGGAAGGCTTTGGACTCAAGCTCGAAATCAAACTCAGGCATATCGAAATATTCGATTTTAATTTCTTGGTCGATATCTAGTCCGTTTAACTTCTTGAGGTTTATTTCAAAGGACTGTCCTTCTTTTAAGTTCCCCAGTTCATCTAGTACACCTAACTCTTTTAGTATAGAGTTGATGTCATGTCCAGCGCTAAGCTTAATCTTCTTTTCTATGATTGTAGTTTCTCCATTTTCAGACTTTTCTATTTTAATAATAGCCTGCTGGTTTTGTCCATATGTGATGTAATACATGCAAAGCATAAACGTAATAAAAGATAGTATTCTACACATAGGTATGAATTTTACTCTCTCAAAGTTAAATCAGAGTTAGGCCAGGTGCTGTTAAATAGGTAAAAAAAGTGTTAAAGGAATTCTCGTATTGGTAAGTCAGAGATGAATGATTACCTTAAATCATTGATAGTAAATGGTGTAGGATAAATACAGAGTTTAACATTTATCCATTATTAACACCTATTTAGTTTTCTTGGAAGAGGTGAAAGTTAGATAGGGGCACCACGTGAATATCTGAGAAATAGTAATGTAGGATACTCATATAATCATATCCTAGAGTGCTCATTTTCATGGCTCCTTCTTGGCATAACCCTACTCCGTGACCAAATCCTTTTCCTTGGACAGTTATGGTTTCACCGTTTTCTTTAGCAGTAAACAAAGTGCTCCTAAGTCTAAATTCTGAGCGAACGTCTTTGAGGTGAATTTTATCAGCGAAGTAAACGGTTCTGTTTGTGTTAGAAAATTTGTCTAAACTATCCAGTATGTTAGAGACCCCTTTTTCACGGAAAAACCCCATCCAATGAACTTTATTTACTTCTCTTTCCCAATCAGTATGTGGCATATTTAAACAGAAAGTATCTGGAACGGCTTTTAAGTAAGAAACGGCTCGGCTCCAAACGTCTTCGCTGTTAATAGTGTGTCCACCACAGTTAGAGTGAAATGCTGTGGTAATCAGATTTACATCTTGATTTACCACTACCACATCACTGGTTGCTATTGTCGAACTTATGATATCAGGATTACTGTTAGAGACTCCTTTGTAAACTTGGCAGTGAACTTCATCGCACAAATGAAAGCCGCTTTTAGCATGTTTGAATTTATTAGCTAAGGCATACGTTCGGCAGATTACTGCTTGAACTTTATAATACTCAGCATTTTGCTGGGATCCAGCTTCTGCTTCTACTACTCCAGATATATACACATCTAGGTCCTGAGTGTTTATAATACTCATTTTCTTCCCTCTGTTCCAGAAGTTCAAATGACCAGTAATTTTTCTTTTTAAAGAATGGCCTTTAGGTGAGATCGAAAGTTCACAATTATTCTCGAGGGCTAAAAACTCCAGTTTCGAGGAGGAGGAGATATTCAAGTTGATGCTAGTCATTTGAACGGCACCTGACTGGTATGAGATAGTAGATTTTTCACCCATTTTCATTGTTCCCACTAATGCATCATTAGAGTAAACTTCATAGCTCCCAGAATTTAAGGTAATATGGGCCACCTTCACATTGAGGTGATGAAAGAGCCCTATCTTAATCGTTTCAGAATGAACAGAAATAGATGTTAATAGAAGTATGACCAATAGTAGATGCCGCATAGTACTAAATTAACGTCTGCATTGAATTAATTATTTGCTATCAGCCAGAGTTTTTAACATGTGTGTGGCAGCTTTTTTACTAGCTCCCTCATGACCTAGTGCATGGTTTAACTGCTCATATTCTGTGAGCAGTTTGTTCCTTTTAGAGCCACTTTTGAGAATTAATTTCATTTCTGAAATTAACTTGGCCGTATTAGCCTCGCCTTGGATTAATTCAGTAACCACCTCTTTATCCATGATTAAATTCACTAATGAGATGTATTTGACCTTCACTAATCTTCTCGCTATTTGATAACTGATAGTTCCTGCTTTATAAACGACTACTTGGGGCATATTGTGAATAGCAGCTTCTAGTGTAGCCGTTCCGCTAGTAACCCAGCCAGCCTCAGCGGCATGAAATAAATCGTAAGTCTGGCCAAACACTAAATGAACCTTCTCCGAGAGAAATTTCTCGTATGCAGAAATATCCTTGCTGGGAGCCCCTGCGATTACTATTTGATATGCAGGAAACTCTTTACTAGCTTCTAGCATAATGCTGAGCATTCTTTCTATCTCTTGGGTTCGGCTTCCAGGAAGAACAGCTATAATAGGAGCAGAGTTTAAGTTGTTTTTAGTTCTGAACTCATCGGTATTAAAATCTGTAGAAACTACGTCGAGTAGAGGGTGGCCAACAAAGTTTACTTTACATTCAAACTTTTCATAGAATTTAGCTTCGAAAGGAAGTATGGTATACATCTCATCCACGTATGCCTTTATTTTATGGACTCTGTTCTCTTTCCAAGCCCAAATAGTAGGAGAGATGTAATATAAGCTGAGAATGCCGGACTCCTTAGCGAATTTGGCCATTCTTAGATTAAACCCAGGATAGTCAATGAATATTACAGCGTCTGGTTGGAAGTCCGCTATTTGTGCTTTGCACCGCTTAAAGTTCGTGAGAATGATACGGATATTCATAAGAACTTCAGTGAACCCCATAAACGCCAGGTTTTTATAGTGCTCTAAAAGAACCATTCCTTGTTCTTCCATCAAATCTCCTCCCCATCCTTTGATCTCTAGGTGTGGATGTATTTCGCGCATGGCTTTTATAAGGTTAGCACCATGAAGGTCCCCTGAAGCTTCACCGCTTATAATAAATATTTTATGGTGATTTAAAGCCATGAATAGATAGCATAGGCCCCGCCTATTAGTATGATGAATAACATTACTCCATAAGCGCTTCGGTCTCTTTTGGTGTGGTAAAAGCTGAAGAAGACGAAAACATTAGGGACTTGAGATAGTATGAGCATATTGGTACGCATTAAATCTGAGTTTAATAAATTCCAAGCAGTGCCTAATTTATGTCCTTTAGTTAACCAATAAGTCTCCACTAAAAGCAAGCCTAGAAGAGATCCTAATATGGCGAAACCGATACCTATCAATAAATGATCTATGTTTTTTCTTATACTCATGAAATTAGAATTCCCAGTTGTTTAATGACGCGATACTGTGATGTGCAGTCATATCAAACTGTACTGGCACTATACTCGCATATCCTTTCTCCAGTGCAGCTATATCTGTATCTTCTCCCTTATCTAAATGAGTAAAAATTCCTTTTAGCCAGTAATACTCTCCGTTCATAGGGTCTTGTCTCACTTCGAAATTATCTTTCCAAAACGCATTCCCTTGTCTGCATATTTTAATTCCTTTTATCTCTTTATCAGGAAGATTTACATTTAAACAGGTGTTTTTATCTATCCCGTTTTTTAGTGCTCCTTCTATCACTTTTTCTATAGTGGCGTGGCAATGGGAGAAATCAGCATCTTCATCATGATTTAATAAGCTGAACCCAATGCTCGGAACGCCCTCTACTGCGCCTTCTACTGCGGCAGACATGGTGCCACTGTATATCACATTTATGGAGTGATTGGCGCCATGATTTATTCCCGAAAGAAGTAAATCGGGCTTCTTTTTAAACACTTTGTAAATAGCCAACTTCACACAGTCTACTGGAGTTCCTGTGCAGCTGTAGGCTTCTATTCCTTCATGTAAGGTGCTTTTTTTAACGCGTAGAATGTCGTTTATCGTTACTGCATGACCCATTCCACTCTGGGGTTGGTCTGGAGCTACGACTAGCACGTTGCCAAATTTTTTAGCAATGCTTATCAGCTCTGAGATGCCTTTGGCATGTATTCCGTCATCATTGGTGACGAGAATTAGGGGTTTTTTATTCAATTTCGTGAAATATATAAGTACAAACTTAGTTTCTACATACGTAGATATGCAATTTAACTCATCAGTTTTTCATATTATTTGTTCATTAAAGCTTAAAACGTTATTCTTACTTCTAGGAATATGGGTAAGTCTTCCGCCATCTGCGGAGGGTCAGTTAAGTAATATCTTAGAAAAATTTTCTTTAGTTCAGAATGGAAATACAGTTATCGCTAATTTTTCTATAGTATCAGGAGCTTCGTGTAATGGTGTTACCTTAGAACGAAGGTTAGCAGATGATTCGACCTTCCAAGAAGCGGGAGTTATACAGGGAGTGTGCGGAGGTTCTGAATTTATCGAACATTATTCCATAGTTGATGAAAGCCCGAATTTGGGTGCTCTGAATAATTACCGATTAATTCTAGGATTCACGGGTAAATCATCAGAGGTGGTTATTCTCGTTATTGAGTTAAATAATGAGTATACTCTCTTTCCTCAGCCTATGGACGAAGAGGTGTTTGTCAAGTTTAATAATCCGAATAATGAAGCTGTGACTCTTCGTGTGTTTGATGCTCAAGGAAGAAGAGTCAAAGAACTAAAAGGATTAAATAATGACTTGATTTTTATAGATGGATCTTCATTGGGAAGTGGTCTTTTTATTTTTCAAATCGAATTTACTTCTTCAAGATTAATTAGTGGAAAGTTCATTCGGTTGGCTAATTAGAGGCGTGAAATAGGTTTAAGTAAAGTATTTATGTTTATTGAATTACAGTATATTATATTCGTATTTCTCTAGTTCCATTGTTTGTTTAAAAAACCCCATTTTTGCACTATGAAAGAAGCGTATATAGTAGATGGAATTAGAACACCGATAGGAAGCTTTGGTGGAACTTTATCTCCAGTAAGAACGGATGATTTAGGAGCTATTCCTATTCGAGAATTGCTACGCAGAAATCCCTCTTTAGATCCCAGCGGAATAGAGGATGTTATTCTAGGCTGTGCTAATCAAGCTGGCGAGGACAATAGAAACGTAGCAAGAATGTCTTTACTTTTAGCAGGCTTGCCCTATTCTGTCCCTGGCGAAACAGTAAATAGGTTGTGCAGTTCAGGATTGGCTTCCGCAGTTCATGCCTCAAGAGCTATTAAGCAAGGAGAAGGCGATGTGTTTATAGCAGGTGGAGTGGAGCACATGACTAGAGGGCCATGGGTTATCTCTAAAGTCTCTAAACCATTCGGTAGAGATGCTCAAATGTTTGATTCTAGCTTTGGTTGGAGATTTATAAATCCAGGCCTAGAGAAGATATACGGAGTAGACGGAATGGGCGTAACTGCCGAGAACTTGGTGAAGAAATACGGAATTAGCAGAGAAGATCAAGATAAATTTGCTGCTTGGAGTCAGTTTAAAGCAGCAGCTGCCAGAGAAAATGGCAGATTAGGAAAAGAGATCGTTTCGGTAGAGATTCCTCAAAGAAAGAAAGATTCTATATTCTTTAGCCAGGATGAGTTTATACGCCCAGAAAGCACCGCAGAGGTGTTGGCTAAGTTAAGACCAGCGTTTAAAAAAGAAGGTGGTTCGGTAACTGCCGGAAATTCCTCGGGGTTAAATGATGGAGCTGCGGCTTTATTATTAGCGTCAGAAGATGGATGTAAAATACACGGATTAACTCCAAAAGCTAGAATCTTATCCAGTGCTGTAGTGGGAGTAGAGCCTCGATTAATGGGAATAGGACCAGTAGAAGCGACTAGAAAAGCGTTAAAAAGAGCTGGTTTAACGCTAGACGATATGGATATTCTAGAAATGAATGAAGCATTTTCTGCTCAGATTCTTTCCTGCTCTAGAGAATTAGGGTTAGAGGATAACGATGTTAGAATTAACCCTAATGGAGGAGCTATAGCTATCGGACATCCATTAGGAATGACAGGAGCTAGAATGTTAAATACAGCTGCGATAGAATTACACGAACAGAATAAGAAATATGCGTTAGTCACTATGTGTGTGGGCGTAGGGCAGGGATACGCTGCAATAATAGAAAAAGTATAATGGCCAATATTTTTGAGTTTAAAGGGTTTAAGCCCATTATTCATGAAAGCGCATACATTCATGAAAACGCTACAGTAACTGGTAATGTTATTATAGGAAAAGATGTATATGTAGGTCCTGGTGCCGCCATTAGAGGAGACTGGGGCGGAATAGTAATAAAAGATGGGTGTAATATCCAAGAAAATGTTACGCTTCATATGTTCCCTGGCGTAATTATGGTTTTGGAAGAAAACTCACATATAGGGCATGGTGCAGTGGTGCATGGTGCTCACATAGGTCGAAATAGTCTAGTGGGAATGAACTCAGTAATTATGGATAATGTAGACCTAGGAGAGGAGTGTGTGGTAGGAGCTTTATCAATTGTTAAAGCTGGTACTATAGTTCCTAGAAGAAGTCTTATAGTAGGTAATCCAGCCAAAGTAGTAAAGCAATTAGATGATGAATTCTTTGCTTGGAAAACTAAGGGAACTAAGTTATATCAAACGCTTCCTGAGGATTGTAGGAAATACATGAAACCTTGTGAGCCATTGCGTGAAATGCCTACTGATAGACCGGCCCAAGAGTCGCTCTATAAAACATGGGATTCTATAAAGTGATTTATGTCAGTTTTTCATTTTAAACAATTTTCTATAGACCAAACCGATGCTCCTTTCAAAGTAGGAACAGACAGTGTAATCTTAGGTTCATGGGTGAACTTAACTGGAGATGAGACTGTCTTGGATATAGGCACAGGGACTGGGGTTTTAGCCCTGATGGTGGCTCAGCGAATAGCCATGGGTCATGTGTTAGCTATAGAGCCTGAAAGAGAAGCTTTTTTAATAGCGGAGCAGAACTTCATCAATGCGGAGTTTAAAAATCGTTTGGTCGTGGTGAATGAGCCGCTGCAGAAAATAGTAACCTCCTCTAAGTTCGATATGATTATAAGTAATCCTCCTTACTTTATAGACTCTACTAAAAAAGCACATCCATCTGCTTCTAGAGCGAGACATACGGTAGCCCTAACTTTTTCAGAAATAATAGAGTTTAGCTTTCATCATCTTACAGAATCGGGAAGGTTAAATGTTGTTCTTCCTGTGAATGAGGCTAAAATTTTCGAAGAAGAAGCGTTGCAACGCGGTTTTTATAAATCCAGAGAACTTCTCGTTTCTTCGTTTGAAGGCTCTGCAGTTAAGAGAAAGTGCACCGAATATGCGTTAGAAAAAGGAGCGTTTGTGGAAGAGCAGTTACACATTAGAGACAGAGAGAGCAGCGTGTACTCAGAAGAGTATAGAGCGCTTACTAAGGAATACCACACTCACTTTTAGCTCCCTAATCATTGGTTTTAGAAGGTCCAGTGCTAGTGTTTTCATAGCTCATGATCGGTGCACTAATTAGAAGAATAGCGAAGATGTTAGTTTAAAGTCAGCTCCAATAAATCAGGAGGAGAAAAATATTGGATATAAAAATGGCTGATATAATCAGCCATTTTTTAAATATTTTCTCATATGAGTTTTAAGCGCCTAAAATGTGCTTAAGTTCGCTTATTTGACTTTCCCATAATGCTTTAGCTTCTTCCATTTCGTCTGCCTCAGCAAAATCCGTAACGATGATCGCTCTCTCGTTAGTCATGGCGTCTATTTTTATTCTAAGTTCGAAATAAGTCTTCAGCCCTGCTTTGGCATCACTTACCCATTGGAACTTCACGAATTCATCTCTTTTTTTAGTGAGTAGTTTAGCCTGCTCTTCAGATCCTTCCCATAAGAATGTAAAGACATCAGACTTGATGTTAACATCATCTGAAAACCATTCCGATAGGCCACTAGGTGTGGATAGACAGTTGTATATAATTTTCGGTGAAGCATTCACTAAAAACTCCATCTCATATTTTTCCTTCTCCATTGAATTTGCTTTTTTAGCTGGCGCGCAAAATACGTAAATTATTTGGATTGAATGTGCTAAAAAAACCCAATATTATTGGAGCTTTGTCAACAGGGAATTCACTAATTATGATTTTTCAGCGCTTTGAGAAATGTGTATTGAAAATAACTCAGATAGAAACCGTCATTTTTAGGCTCAATACTATGCGAATTAGAATTTAATATTATCTTTGCCGCCCGATTTAGATTAAATCGGAATTATGGCGAGGTAGCTCAGCTGGTTAGAGCGCGTGATTCATAATCCCGAGGTCGCGAGTTCAAGTCTCGCTCTCGCTACAATTTAAAAAGCCCCATTTAATGGGGCTTTTTTGTGTATTATCGTTTTATTTTCAGAGAAAAATTCTATTCAAACTCACGAAGATTCGTTAGAATACGCTCAGTTATCATTTGAAGGATGCGCTTATTATATTCAGCTGGAATCTGATAGTATTCATGTGCTTCTGCGTATTTCATCATTCCTATAATCATTCCACAGTAAATAGTTCTGAGTCGCTGGTTTTTATTTAGGCTTACCTGAATGAACTCTTTTCTTTTTTCTGCTGAGTTTTCGAGAAACGAGCGGTCAGTTTTAGCAATGAAGTTTTTGAAAACGAGAAGTATTAACGGGTGTTGGAGTTTAATAATGGGTCTTAGTGTGCTATTCTGAAACCTCTCTACCTGCGTGAGGTCGGTTTGGAGTATTTTTTCTGGCAAAATGGGTCTTAAGCTTTCTAGTTGATGATCTCTTTCAATATTCATAAAGTGAAACTACTTTAATTTGTTCACCAAGTTGTCTCTTCGACTTATACCTTTTAAAGCTCTTATTGTTTTGGCGCAGGAGGTGGTGGAGATACCAAAGCGTTACTCTCAGGATTTGTAGCCTTGCCAAAAACTTGCTGAAATAACGCCCCTTCATTTCTAAATCGCTCTTTTAAATAATAACCTTCTTTTCTACAGTTCATCTTAAACTTAGAATAAATAGACATCTTAGTATCTGGATGTATTTCTAGCATAAAATAGAGTAGAGAATCTTTGGGGAGATTAGCCTCTAATGAGGCTATAGAGTCTGCCATGCTTTCTAAGTACATGCTCTTCTCCATAAAGGATAAGGAACCTAAGGAGTCCATTATGAAATATGGAAGAGTATTTAAAACCTCGTCCTTAGACGAGGTTTTGGTCTCTGGTTTTTTTTCTTCAGGAGAGGTGCTAGAACAACTGAATAAGAGCACTGAGCAAAGAGCAATTGCAATGAATTTCATTACTTCGTTAGTAAATCATCCATGGTTTCTATGGCTACGCTATGGTAATTTGGTCTAGCTTTCTTATAAATCTCTCTAGCTAAATTTACTCTTCCAGTCTCTTTAAATGCTTTATAAAGAGGGGTGAGGAACTTTCTTCTTCCTACAGAAACCAAAAATTTATCTGCCCTATTAAATGAAGCCTCATAGTCTCTATAAATACTCTGCTCTAACCATTCGAAAAGTACTTCGTTATTCCCAATGTTCGTGATGTCAAAAGCAGCATCTAGCTTCGCCATAAATGGAGCTTTTAACGCTTCAGGGAGTTGGCTTAAGAACCTTACTTTCTCTTGGTATTTCCATTCGCCCCATGGGATAGTAGAAACATCAGAATCATCTGTCATAGAAGAAGCTAGAGCATCTACCTTCGTCATCTTATCAGAGTCTATTTTAGGCATATTCGCAGGAAGTCCTTTGCCATAAATCCACGCCCGTATATCTAGCTCTTGAGCTTCTTCCTCAGAAAGTAGGTTCGCCATTAAGTAATCGATGAATCTCTCTGTATCCATTACCTGGAAAGAATGCGCGGTGAAGTAATCTTTTAAGAATTTATCGAATCTCTCTCTGCCTAGTTTCTCTTCCATTAGACGTAAGAAGAAATAGCCTTTGTCATATGCTATAGCCGTCATTCCTTCATCAGGGTTTCTTCCTGCTAAGCTTAATTTAAGCTCTGTATCTTCAGGGTTATCTCCACCTAAAATATCTTGGTTTTCAGCCAGTAGTCCTTGCTGAGCGAGTAATGCAAGCATCTCAGAGTATTCTCTTCCGTAAACAGCTTCCATAATTCTCATTTCGAAATAAACTGTGAATCCTTCATTCAACCAGAAATCATCCCAAGTAGAATTGGTTACCAAGTTCCCACTCCAGCTATGCGCTAGCTCATGTGCTATTAGAGAAGTTAAAGATCTGTCACCAGCTATAATAGTAGGCGTAGCAAAAGTCAATCTAGGATTCTCCATCCCACCAAAAGGGAAGGCTGCAGGAAGTACGATTACATCATACTGATCCCATACATACTTACCGTAAAGTTTTTCAGCTTCTACAAGCATTTCATCCATCTCTTGGAATTCATAATGAGCAGCTGCTATCATGTCTGGCACAGCGTATACACCAGTTCTGTCGCCAATAGCTCTATATTCCACATCTCCCACGGCCAAAGCCAATAAGTAACTAGGAATAGGCTGGTCCATTTTAAACGTATACACGCCAGTATCATTTTTCTCCGTAGGATTCTCAGCGCTCATTAGAGCTAGCAAATCTTTTCTCACTTTTACAGTAGCATCATAAGTGTATCTAACTCCAGGGCTATCCATGCAAGGAATCCATGTTCTAGCTAAGATAGCTTGGCTCTGAGAGAACAAGAATGGCTTTTCACCATCTACCCATAGTAACGCTCCAGCATCTGGGCTAGTTTTATAAGATACAGTAACCTGCTTAGTCTCAGCAGAAATAGGAATAGTCAATGAGCGACCTAACAAAGGGTTGTCTTCTCCTAACTCGAATGCAGATTCTTTTCCGTCTACAGCTATTTTATAATCCGCTAAATCTTTCACATCAAAGATTACTTGCTTCGCGTCATCCGCATTGGTCAAATCGAAAGTGGCAGTAGCCGTAATGACCCTAGTTTCGAAATCTACTTCTGCGTTCCATGTTAAATGTTTTACACGACTTTCATTAGGCGCAGAGTATGAGTGATGATCTTTCACTAGTTTGTTCATAGCTATTCTTTTTTGGATATTGGTTTTATCTTCTTTTTTATCAGGTGCGGTGCAATGGCTAAATACCAGCACCACAGCACATAATGCTGCCCATAGAGAATTCGATGTTTTCATAAGCTTATTTCGATAATTTAAAGTGTGCAATTTAGTGATTACTCTTGCTTGATTTTAATCGTTCCTTTCCAGACTCTAGATAGACTGTAGGTCTACTAAGTTCTTATACACACCATCTTTAGTTAATAGCTCAGCATGAGTTCCTTGTTCAGCTATTCCTCCATCTTTTATTACGAGTATTCTATCTGCCTTTTGTATTGTGCTCAGTCGGTGGGCTATTACTAGAGAAGTTCTGTTCTGCATTAGGTTATTAATGGCATCCTGAACTAATTTTTCACTCTCGGTGTCCAGTGCAGATGTAGCTTCATCTAAGATAAGAATAGGAGGATTTTTGTACACAGCACGAGCTATGGAGAGTCGCTGTTTCTGACCGCCAGAAAGCCTGCTTCCAGATTCGCCTACATTGGCATTCGTATCACCTACCATGTCTTTAACGAACTCATAAGAATTGGATATTTCTAATGCCTTTTTAAGCTTGACTTCGTCTATCTCATTATGTCCTAGGGCTACATTCTTTCTTACCGAATCATTAAAGAGGATAGAGTCCTGAGTAACTATTCCCATGGCTGCTCTTACACTTTTGGTCTTTAATGATTTTATAGGCTTGCCGTCTATAAGTATTTCCCCTTCTGTTACGTCATAGAATCTAGCCAGTAGATTAGCTAGTGTTGATTTCCCGCCTCCACTTGGGCCTACCAGCGCTATGGTTTCTCCCTTCTTTATGGTGAAATTTAACCCATGAATAAATTTTTCTGTACCATAAGAAAAGTCCACGTTTTTAAATTCTATTTGCTCACTAAACGTTTTCATTTCAGTAGCATCGGGAACATCTTTAAGGTGGTCTACAGAGTCCGTTACTTCTCTAATTCTATCCAAAGATGCGGCTCCTTTATTTAGCTTGAAAAATGAATTGCTGAGCTCTTTGGCAGGTTGAAGGATTTGACTAAATAGGACTAAGTAACTAATAAAGAACTTGCCATCCAGTGCATTGGAATCGTCTAGTACGATACTTCCGCCTATGTATAGCACCACAGCGATTACGAGAAAAGAGAGTGTTTCACTAAAAGGAGAGGAAAGGTACTCCCGCTGGTAAAGCTTCTTCATAAGCTTAGTAAAGATACCGTTGGTCTCGTCAAATTTCTCTTTGAAAGCGTCTTCAGCGTTAAACGCTTTAATGATTCTATTTCCCGAAAGAGTTTCCTCTATGACGCTTACTACTTCTCCTAGCCTTACTTTACTCTTCTTCGCTGCTCCTTTTACAGATTTGGCTACCCTAGAGATAAAAAACCCACTGATAGGAAGGAATATGAAAGCAAAAAGAGTCAGCTTCATATTCATCCAAAACAGCATCGAGATGTACAACGTCATGAGAATAGGAGACTTTAACAACCCGTTAAGTACGCCTACCGTAGAGGTTTCCACTTCATTGATGTCATTGGTTATTCTGGAAATCAAGTCTCCTTTTTTCTCCTCAGAGAAGAAGGAGAGCGGAAGAGAAATGATAGTATCGTACATCTCTTTTCGTAAATCCCTTATCACATAAGCCCTAAGCGTTCCTACATTCATTAAAGAAAGGTAAAGCACGGTGTTCTTAATAAGCGTGTTAATTACGATGAATAAGCACACGTATATGAGCGTTTTTAGAGGTCCTACCTCTAAAAGGAACGTATTGAAGTGGTGGTTAAATACGGCCATCCAATAATCTCCAGAGAAATGATCTAGTTTATTAGGAAGCGGCTGAATTTCTGTGCTCTGCTCGAATAAAATAGTGAGAAATGGAACGACTGCTAGAAAAGTAAAAATAGACAATACAGCGAAAATGACAATATAGAACACGTTGAGAATAACTTTCCCTTTGTAGTTTCTAAGCAGATGCAGTATGTCTTTTATGTTTTTCATTTAGTTGATCTCAGGCAGGTATCCAATATAGTTATGCGGAGTGATTCTTTTCAACTCTTCTTTTACTTTTTCTGTTATGTCTAGCCCGTTTATGAACTCTTTCAAGCTGGCCTGAGTGATTTTATCATTCTTTCTGGTCAGGTCTTTAAGTGCTTCGTATGGATTAGGAAAATGCTCTCTTCTCAGAATGTTTTGAATCGCCTCTGCGCATACAGCCCAGTTGTTCTCTAAATCTCTCTCTAAGGAGGCTTTATTTAGTAATAGCTTGTCTATTCCTTTTAACGTAGAAGTGTAAGCTATAAGCATGTGGCCCAGAGGAACCCCCACATTCCTAAGAACAGTGCTGTCTGTAAGGTCTCTCTGTAGACGAGAGATTGGAAGTTTGGAACTAAGGTGCTCGAGTATAGCGTTGGCCAGTCCTAGGTTTCCTTCAGAGTTCTCGAAATCTATCGGGTTTACTTTATGTGGCATAGCGCTAGATCCAACTTCACCTTCTTTTATTTTCTGCTTAAAGTAGTCCATGCTTACATAAGACCATACATCTCTGTTAAAGTCTATAAGAATGGTATTTATTCTTTTCATGCAGTCAAACAGGGCTGCTAGATTATCATAATGCTCTATCTGAGTTGTAGTTTGTGATCTAGTCAAACCTAAATTATTCTCTACGAAATCATTGGCCCATTCAACCCACGGAGTGTCGGGGAAGGTTACTTTATGGGCGTTTAGGTTCCCTGTGGCTCCGCCAAACTTGGCAGAGAAAGGAAGTTCTTTTAACTGAGCTATCTGTAGCTGTAATCTTTCTGAGAATACGTAGATCTCTTTTCCTAATGTGGTGGGAGAGGCCGGCTGACCGTGAGTTTTAGCCAGCATTGGTATCTCTAGCCATTCGGCAGATTTTACGTTTAGTGCCTCTACTATGTCTGCTAGAAGTGGAATCACGGTATCGCCTATTCCTTCCATTAGGCTGAGAGGAATAGCTGTATTATTTATGTCTTGAGAAGTAAGTCCGAAATGCACAAACTCTCTTACTGCTTCTAGGCCGAGATCATCGACACGTCTCTTTAGAAAGTACTCCACTGCCTTTACGTCATGATTGGTAGTGCGCTCCGTAGTTTTCACTTCTTCTGCATCTGCTAAAGAGAAATCAGTAACCGCATTTCTAAGAGAAACTTTAGCCTCATCGGAGAGTTCGGGAAACTGCCCTAAGCCTGTTTCAGACAGTTTGATGAAGTACTCAACTTCTATGTGAGTACGGTACTTAATTAGTGCGTATTCAGAGAAATAAGCGCTTAGACTTGAAGTTTTACTTTGGTACCTTCCGTCTATAGGGCTGGTGGCTGTAAGTGGAGATAAATCCATGGATGTGTTTCAAAAATTTTAGGAGATGCAAATTTATGATTTCTAATGGTTCTCAGTAGTGTATTTGGTTAACTACCGTTAACAATTTTCTTAAAGTTTCCCACTCATTGGAATTTATCTGTTTTCTCATGTAAGAAAACATCCTTCGATTTTTTGGCGTGAAATTGAATATTTAAGATTACTTCCTCTACACCCTGGTCAAATAATGCTGTTTGGATAGTGGTAATTAAGTTTTGCAACGCCTCTAGACCTCCCTCAACAACCGTAGAAAAAGGAGTGACTTCATAGCGCAGGCCGGAGGAATGAATAACGGTTATAGCGGCATCTATGTGTTTATAGGCAGATTCTGTATTGATGGGAATTACCTGAATAGAAAGATTCTGAATGTTCATGTGGCAAATGAACTAAATACACTGGAATATCTAGCTGTCTTCCAAGTTTTCTGTGAGTTGATCAAGGTGTTTAGAATATTCGTCTAGAGTTTTGGACTTTCTTAGCTTTTTAATGATTCTGGTTTCATCTATCAGCCAGCCATGCTGAAGGTATTCCCAATAACTCCCCATTTTTTGGATGATTTGTTTTTCTCCTTTGAGCTTCACGGTAAATTCATCCAGCAGCGTGTCGTGGTATTTAAAAAATACTTCTAATGCATCCTCTGGATACTCCTCTGTATCTTCTCTTATCATCTGGGCTAGAAAAGGATCGGCCAAAATCCCACGGCCTATCATCCAGTGATCGATGGAAGGGAATCTTCGTTTCAGCTCTCTGTAGGCTCCCACAGAGGTGATGTCGCCATTGTAATACATCTTATGCTTGGTAGCGTCTAAACTGCACTGAAACGACTCTAAATCTACTCCTCCCTTGTACAGCTGTTTACCTATTCTGGCATGTATAGCCAAGTTCTTTAATGGAAATTTATCTAAAATAGGCAGTACTTCTAAAATTTCCTGTGCATGGTGGTAACCCATTCTCATTTTCATAGAGACGATGATGTCTGTTTCTGCGTGAACCCGTTCCAGTATATGTTTTATCCTTTGGGGCTCGGCTATGAGTCCAGAGCCCATGCAGCGGTTTACCACCATAGGATAAGGACATCCTAAATTCCAGTTGAGCTCTTTATAGCCATATTGCTGTATGAATTTTACTACGTAGATAAATTCATCTGCATCATTGGTCATTATCTGCGGGATCACCTCTAGCGTATTATTGTTCTTAGGGAGGATGTCTGTCTCATAATTAGGCTTGATAACGAACTTCCCGTCTAGTCTGATGTAGGGAGAGTAAAACGTATCTATTCCTCCAAAATAATGGTGAAAAGCATTCCTGAATCTAAAGTCAGTAAATCCCTGAAGAGGTGAGGAAAGTAGGGTAATAGACATTGGGGCGTGAAAGTCGGAGTTTTAGAAATTCACAGAACAAAACACAGAAGAAATGTTCTGCTAGTGCAAAGTTCCAGATAATTTAAATGCGTTCTTTTAATTCTTCAGTCGAACAGAGCTGTTGTATAGCATCTTGTTAAACGAAGTGTTTTAGACAAAACGAGAATTACATCTCATATCACGTTTATATCATCATAGCGCTGAATTTGTCCAGTTTTTTTTAGAGGTTTTAGAGAAAGCAGGGTTCAACTAATATTGAATCCGGTAACTCTATGTTCAAATTGTTCGTAGACTTTGTCGAATACTTAATGAAAACGAAGCAAGAGAATGACATTTCTGTAATTTTAAAACCGCCTGTTTTTAATTTAAACATAAAAAAATTCAAAAATACCCTCTGGTGCTTTTGACCAAAAGACTAACAATAATCCCACTTTTTGCAGCGATATCCATATTCAGCTGTCAAGAACCACTTAGCGTGAAAACGCAAGAGCAATTAAACATAAGCCTAGGACTGATAGAAAAAAAAGTACCCACTGAGCATTTAATCCTAGAGTCGTTTTCTTTAGTACCGAAAACCAAAAACTCTACTGAAAACGGAGGTGACGGGATGCTGGCTTTAGGATACTTAAAAATGCCACAAATGCCGCTGCGTTTATAGATGTAGAAGTAGATCTGTCGTTCATCTCTGAGGCTAAAACAGTAATAGATAAAATCACTGTTATTCTTTTTAATTATTATGAGCCAAACTCTGAGTCTATATTTTCCATTAACATAGAAGATTGTCCAAAAGCGACTTTGGGTTACTCGGCTAAAATAATAGGAGCAGAGGGAATCATAAACTAGGGAGTGCAGGAGATTGAAACCTTACAAAGAGCGCTGTCAACGCTCTTTTGGTCTGTTAATACACCAGCTGAAGTGTTGGTCATTTGCGAGGTGAATTCAATTACAGAGGAATGTGACACAGTCCTTTCTTTGGTTACTAGCCAAGTTGTCAATGTATTGATCATCCAATCTGATAAAACCCATACGTTTAGAATTTAGGATCCTATGGGTAGAGTCGTTATGGAATTTATTCAGACAGTAATACCAATAGATGTTTCGGTACTTTCTGCAGGGTCTTATTTTATTCCCGCAGAGGGCATTAAAGGAACAGCATTAAGATTTCAATAAAATGTAAAAATCAGTGGCAGTTACAGTTCAGTTTTGTAAATAGAATTACATGGAAAAACCCCTGAGCATCTCAAGGTTTTTTTTGTTTTATACTAGTTTACTGTATTGAGATGACTTTATCTTTCACTAATCCAATCGCTCTTAATCTTCTTCATTCGTCTTTTATTCTTGCCGAAATCACCATATCCTATTCTAGAAGCAGACCTGAAGTGGATGAGTTTGGCTGTTGGGTCAATTAAAAACTCAATATCATCTGTAAACTTTCCCAGCCTAGTCACAAATTCATAATGGTAATAGTTAGGCTCCTGTTTTACCAATACAGCAGACTCATAACCAGAGATTAACCTCTCTAGTTTTGTGGCGGCTTCTTGAGCATCACCTGGAAAATAAATTGGCTCCATTTTTTTTCGTGAATCGTCTTCTTGTGTACTGACACAATTCGGAGATTTAGGGCAGGGTTTTAATTTTTCCACAGCGGAGTTGATTAGGTTAAAAGGAGCAATTAAAAACGGATAAACAGCCAAGCAGCCAATAAGGGCAAGTTTCATTTAGGAAGGGTTGAATTAGTGTAATTGTAGGATGTGTTCTTTCTTTTTTCAAAGCTAAAGCTAATTTCTCAATCAGTTGAGGATGCCATAGATCATGATTTTTAAAATAAATTAGACTTATCTATATGGGCTTAATAAGAACTAGCACAGAAACACCGAGGCTTATTCCTGCTGCTTTAGGATAATTGGCTTAAAGGTTCCCGCCCATGGCCACTAATAATCCATAACTAGCTTTGTTGAATTCAGCTACAGCTTGCAGATGATCTAGTTTGGATTCTATGAAAATCTCTTGAGCTTGCATAATCTCCAGTGGGTTCACCAATCCTAATGCTTGTCGTTGGATACATTGACTGAGCGCTTCCAGTGACAGTTTGCTGGCTTCTTTGGCTATGTTGATTTGCATTTGAGCTATATTGATTTGCTCTCTCAGGCAAATGATTTCAGCGTTTATGTGGGCTTTTGTTTGGAGAATAGATGTGCGTTGCAACGCTATTTTAGAATCAAACCTCTTCTTATCTCCTTTGTAGATAAGCTGACCTAAAGGAATTCGCCACATCAGTGAGCCATTAATCTGGCTGGTAGGGTCTAGGTTGTAAACCACATCTCCAAAGTAAGAGCCATAACTTCCTAGCCTAAGTTCTGGAAGTAGAAGTCCTGTGGTAAAGGATTTCTTCTCTGTAGTTAACGACTGTAGGCTTAGCTCAGCACTAATTAATTCAGGTCTGTACTCGTAAACAGAAGAGAAGTCCAAAGTGGTTACAGCAGTGACATCGGTTAATCGTAGAGGGACTAATACCGAATCAGAAGCTACCAGTTTCATAGAAGGGTTCAAGTTCAATAGCTCTGTCAGCTTAGCAGACTGGGTTATCAGTTCCATTCTGGCGTTTAGCTGCTCTATTTTAAGATGGCTGGTATTGCTATGCGCCAGTAGCGCTTCAGATTCGTAACGCATACCTGCATCTACCTGTACTTGCATTTGTGCAGCTATGGTGTCAGACTGACTGACTAGTTCTGAATAAGCATCTGCATATAACTGAGAAACCATAAAGTCGTAGTACGTTTCCAGTATGTTAAGAATGGCTTTGTTTTGGGCAGTTTGAGAATCATATTGGGCCGCTGTAGCTTTTAGTTTAGCAGCCTTCTGGGTATAAATCCCTTTTCCGAAATCCCAGGAAGCATTAAACCCTAAACCACCCCAAAAATTCTGTCTGTCCACCTCCTCGAAGAACAATCCATTTCCATTCATGGCTTTTCCCCAGAGTTGATGAAGTTGAATACCCGCATAGACCTCAGGCAGCCACCATTCTTTAGCAGATGCTAAATCGGCTAATGCTAATTCCTGTTTCTGCTTGTATTCTTGAATAGTCAGGTTATTAGCTCCGCCTAATTGAAGGCAGGTTTCTAAATCGATAGACCGCGCTGTTTCCTGAGCAGAAACCAGAAAAGAAAGGCTTAAAGCCACTAAAAATAATATTCTAGATTTCATTTTATTTAAACTTAGGTGCTACAGTTTGACCATCTTTAACCAATCCTTTTCCTTCGATGATAAACGCTGTATTCTCATCTATATCGGCATTCAATATCTCAAAGTAGTCCTTGCTTGAAAGCCCTATTTCCAGTGGGATACGCATTACTTTATTGTCTTTTACAGCATACAAGAATGCGCCATCTTTTTCTATACTCTTGGCCTTAGTAGGGAGTGAAAGCACATCTTCTTTAAACACATCAAGGAATTGCACTTTGGCATACATTCCAGGCTTAATTTTTCCATCCTTGTTAGAGATGTCTATCTCTATCTGCATGGTTTTAGAGGAAGCGTCCAGCACGCCAGAAGTTCTAGTAATCTTGGCTTTTATAGTCTCATCAGATAATACAGGGAAAGCCACAGAAACATCCATTCCTACGTGAGCTCCAGCCATATCTGCTGCTGGTAGAGGGATCTTAATTCTCACAGGGTTCGTTTCCTGAATCTGCACTATGGCTTGAGGGTTAGACTGTGAAAGTCCGCTCTGAACTAGCGCCCCCTTGTCCAGGTATCGCTCTGTTATTATTCCGCTAAATGGAGCCCTTACATCGAGCTTGTTTAGTCTGTTTTGTGCCGCGTCTACAGCAGCTTTTAGAGCGAGGTATTCTCCTTCTGCTTGTTCTACTAACTGAATAGGAGTAATAGAAGGCGTAGTTTCATACGTAGATTTTAATCGGTCATAGATAGACTTCTTAGAAGCCAACATAGCGTTTTTCTCTTGGAACTCACCACTGAGTTGCGGGTTCTCTAAAGTAGCTATGACATCTCCTTTTCTTACTGCGTCACCTATATCTTTATGCATGGTTTGTACATAACCGCTCTCCATAGCGTAAAGCATAACTTGTTGGTTAGGTTCTGCTGAGCCTGTAATAAGCGCCCCTTCGGTAAACGTTTTCTTTATAGGGTTTACCACCTGAACGAGTTGAATTTTCTGCTCAGTAGAAGCGGCTCTAGTATCGGCAGATGAGGATTCATTTCCGCATGCAGTAAATAGAGCCGCGAGTATGAAAAATGAAATAGAAGTATATATAGATTGAATCATATGCTAATTAGTTGAGCTCAGTTTGGTGAGTAGAAGTAGTTTTTTTGGCTATCAGAGAATACAGGATAGGAATCACGTAAAGGGTTAGGAGGGTAGCCATAAAAGTTCCTCCTATCACGGCTATAGCGAGAGGAACATTGGCTTCTGAGCCAGCACCGCTAGCCATAGCCGTAGGCAGTAGCCCGAATATCGTAGTTCCCGCAGTCATTAATATAGGCCTGAATCTATCACTGGCTCCAGAGAGAATCGCTTCGGCTTTTTCTTTTCCTTCTCTGATAAGCGCGTTTATTCTATCTATAAGAATGTTTCCATAAGAAACGGCTATTCCTACCATCATGATAATGCCCATGAGGGATTGAATATTTAGGTTGGTGTTGGTAAGCCACATTAAGAGCGCGACTCCTATAATTCCTAGCGGAAAGGCCAATAGGATAATTATTGGTTGCCTAACAGATTTAAACAATGGCATAATAATGAGAAACGCCAGAATAACTGCTAGTCCTAATCCCAATCCTAAATCACTAAATGAGCTTTTCATAGTAGCTACTTCTCCTCTGAAATCCACTGTATATCCTACAGGCAATTCTATGGAGTCAAGCTTTCTTTGAATCTCATCAGAAACAGAGCCTATATCAGCACCTACCACATTGGCATATACATTAAACTCACGCTGTAAGTTGTAGTGGTTAATCTCCACAGGGTTAGTTGATTCAGATATTTTAGAAAAGTTCCTAAATGGCACGGGTTTGTCGTGAGTAGTGCTGGTTACGTTTACGTTTTTGAGGATATTTTCATCGTTGATTAACTCCTCAGGATAGGTCACTCCCACGAAGTAGTGGTTTCCATTATTTTCATCTATCCAGAAAGCCTTATCGAACGTGGCAGATGAGTTCAGCGCAGAAACCATATTCTTTATGGCGTCCACGGGTTTTACCCCTAACTCTGCGGCTTTAATTCGGTCTATGTCTATATCCTTGGTAGGCTGGTCTAGGCGTTGCAATACTCTTACATCTCTAGTGGCCGTGATAGTAGAAATAGAATCCTTTATCTGTTCTGCTATTTCCTGAAGCTTGTATAAGTCATTCCCGATTACCTGAACATCTATAGGAGCGGGTTTTCCGTCATTCAATGCAGCGGTGATTAACCCACCTGTATTAAAGCTGATTTCTACTCCAGGAAAATTAGCCGCCATTCGTTCACGAAGCCTTACGGCATAATCGAAGGTGCTTATTTCGTGGCTGTTTTTTAACTGAACTCCTATAAATGCATCTTGAGTTCCTGAGTTAGGAGTATAGGCGGCAGGAAGGTCATAGAAGATACCTATGTTCGATATCAACTGCTGAAGGTCTTCTCCAAGTTCATCTCTCACCAAAGCCTCCATTTCTATAATGGTCTTCTCAGCTGTTTTGAGTGGAGTACCTGATTCCATTCTCACTTCTATCTCCATCTGACCCACATCAGAATGCGGGAAGAGCTCATATCCAAGCTCATTTTTCATTACGAAGAGCGATAGTACAAACATGCAACACACGGTAGCCAGTACTCCCCATTTGAACCTGAGCGCTGATTTTAAACTCTTCTGGTATTTGCTACGCAGCCATTCTATAAACCGCTGGAAGAAACCAAACATGGATTTCTCCTGTTTTCCATCTGAGGAAGGAAGTCTATTTCTAAAGAGGTAAGCGGCTAGTAAAGGAACCAACGTAAGAGAAAATATGTAAGAGCCCAGTAATGCTCCAGCCACAGTAATAGCTAGCGGAGAGAATAAGAATTTGGCCATTCCAGTTAAGAAAATCACAGGAGCAAAAACGACTATAATCACTAGGGTAGAAGCCAGCACTGGAGTAGCTACTTCTAAAGCGGCATCCATGGCTCCCTGCCAGGCTTGTTTGCCCATTTTCAAGTGCCTGTCTATATTCTCTAAGACGACTATGGAATTATCTACGAGTAATCCAAGGACCAATGTTATTCCACCCAGCGTGATACTGTTAATAGCTTGGCCAGTCATGGAAAGAACTATAAAGGCAAAAAGGATAGAAAGTGGTAAACTGATAGAGACAACTAGAGCTGAACGCCAGTTTCCTAAGAACAGAACCAATACTATAATCACCAAGGCCAATCCACCCAGTCCAGCATAAGCTAGTCCAGAAATGGAGTTTTGTACATAAGAGCTCTGGTCGAAAATCACGTTAAGCTCTATGCCATCAGACATTCTTGATTTAAGCACAGGTAGTGCAGCTCTTACTCCGTTTACCGATTCTATGGTGTTGGCTCCGGGTCTTTTGAAAATAGGAAGATAAACTTGCTCCTTTCCATCTACCCGCGCTATGTTGGTTTGTATCACACCCGCTTTTTCGGCATGGCCTATATCCTTCACGTAGATAGGGTTCCCGTTTCTGTAGGTGATGACTATGTCATTGAATTCTTCCACATCTACGATCATTCCCTTGGCATCTATAGCATAGTTGATAGAGCCTATCTCGGCTATACCAGAAGGAATCATGGTGGTGTTGTCTTTTATGGCTTGGCTTATTTCTGTTTGAGAAATGTTAAGTGCTTCTAGTTTTCCTGGATCAACATAGATGTAAACTCTGGTTTTAGAGCCTCCGTATGCTGCAGGAGCGACTATTCCAGGTATTCCGCTTAGCATTTGTCTTAGCTTGGTGTAAGCTTCTGTATAGAGCTCTTTACCGCTCATTACATCTGAACTTACTGTGAGAAGCATTAATGGCTTACTCGCTGTAGGATCGAATGGCTGAACCATAGGAGGGAGCGTTCCTGGTGGCTGGTAGTACATGTCACTCATGGCATAGGCGGAAGTATTGGCCATTGCTTCAGCAGGGTCTATATCTTCTCCGTAGTAATTGGTAACCATGCTAACTCCCATGATACTTTTGGAAAGTTGCTTTTCTATCCCTGGAGATTGTCCAGTCCATCTTTCCATTCTACTGGTGATGTCCTTTTCTACAACTTCTGCAGGCATACCAGGATAAAGAGTAAGTATCTGCATAGCAGACTTTTTAAACTGCGGTAGAATATCTACAGGCATTCTAGGAATAAGAACTGCGGATAGGACGCAAACCACGATAGCTAACACGACTACTAAATAGGGATTCTTGAATGATAATTTTATCATGCGTATTCGATGGTTTTGGCTTGAATATGGTTTAGGAATTAAGTCTCTCTCACTTAATTAATGGCGAATATACAGGAAAGTAAAAGTGAAAGAAATACGAATGAAAAGTACTTTATAAGTTTAGTGGCTTTCTGAAATTAGTTTGCATCGTAAACGAAAAAACCTTAAAGGGTGTAGGTTTACTTGAAGTGTTTGAAATCAGTTCATTCGGCAGGTGAACGAAAAATAAGGAGCCTTGTCCAAGGTCGATTTTTACAGTAATCCTACCATTTAAGGCAGTTACTAGTCTAGTTTAAATAGCCAGGCCAAGCCCTGTTCCATCACATTCACTTTTCGCATGACGTCTCTCAAACATAAAGAATATTTCATCTTGGAATTCTGGTTTGATTCCTTTTCTCATTCTAGTTAGGTTGCCAAGGGTAGCAATTGATTTTAGCTGCTATTTGCAATAAGCTATTCCTTTCCTCCATGGCCTTTTGCCGTTTCTATCCAATGTTCAGAAATTTCTTTTGTATCGACTCCTAGTCCTCTAGCCAAATGCAGTGCTACTCCAATTATTAGAACAGAAGCTTCATGAAGTTCGTGAAGCGTTTGTAAGCTTCCGAATTTCTCTTGCACTTTTGCTATTAGTAGATTATTGTGCTTTTGAGCAAAAGAAATAGGATCCTCGCTCTCATTGGTTATCGTGGGAATCATCAAGTAGTCTATCCACTCCTGACCTATGCGTTCTACCAGCGTTTCGGGAAGCTCGTTTCCTATTGTTCTCCATGCCGCTAGTGTTTTGGTGTCTCCGGATTCAGCTAATCCGGAGTCTAAGAGTAGCTCAAAACCTATATCAGCTATGTTTTGCATTACTATTAAATATTCATCTTGAGCCTTTTCGAATAAAGCAGCTTCCTGTCCTTTGATATATTCACCTACGCTAAGTTTGGGTAATTCTAAAACTTCAGGGCATTCATTTAAACAAGGGAATGTGTCCCCTTCGTAAATGTAATGTGCTTTATTGAATTGTATTTGACGACCTAATGGATAAAGGCGGCATGCTAATGGACGCCCTTGGTATACGCTACAGCCTACATTATCCTCATATTGGCTACATGCTTGTCGTCCTTTTTTATCTGGCTTCCCATTAAAGCGTAATCGAATACCACCAAATTCACAGTAAAGATCTCGAAATGCTCTAGAGGTGATTTTTTTTTCTTTACTAAGACTGAATAACTCCCATGGGTTAAGCATTACTACATTCCCAAAACAGCACGTTCCAGCTCGGGAGCAGGTAAGTGGCAGTATAGTTTGAGTAGTGAGTTTAGTTGTTTGCATTAGTGGTAGCAGTTGTTTTTGTAATAATTTATCGATAAGCAAGATAACATTTTATCGAAAGCGACTGCTCTAACCTCTTTTTAAGGTAAAGGGGCATCATACCGTTAGAGAGTGAAGAAAAAATAGGCTTATCATCACTTCAGAAATGATAGTATAAGCTCTGTGTTAGCTATTTGTGTTAGTTAGATTGTGCTGAAGAAGTAAAAGTTACTTCAAAGACCCATTTCCTTTCCTCGGGAAATCATAAACTCCATAGCGGCATCTTTCTCGTTAGGAATTTTTCCGTTCAGGATGGCGTCTTTAATTTCTTTTTTGAGGTCTCCGATTGCTTTGCAAGGCTTAATTTCAAAAGTCTTCATGATCATTTCTCCAGTTACTGGTGGCTGAAAATTTCTTAATCTATCTCTTTCCTCTAGCTCTACTAGCTTGATTTCTACTAAGTCGTAGTTTTTCAGGTATTTCTTCACCTTCGTCTCATTTTTAGAGGTGATGTCGGCTTTGCACAATTTCATTAAATCATCAATGTCATCTCCTGCATCTACAAGCAGTCTTCTAAGTGCAGAGTCTGAAATCTCCTCCTTGGTAAGGGCTATAGGGCGGAGGTGCAGCAGAACCAGCTTCTGCACGTACTTCATTTTTTGATTCAGTGGGAGTTTTAATTTCTTGAAAATTTCTGGAACCATACGGGCTCCCAGGTCTTCATGTCCGTGAAAAGTCCATCCGTGGTCCTTGTGAAATCTCTTCGTAGGAGGTTTAGCTATGTCATGCAGAATAGCAGACCATCTTAGCCATAAGTCGTCTGTGTTTTCACACAGGTTATCTAGCACTTGAATGGTGTGAAAAAAATTATCCTTGTGTCCCTGTCCGTTTTTATATTCTACGCCTCTAAGCGCAGCCATTTCTGGAAATATGTAATCTAATAGACCAGTAGAGTTTAATAATTTAAACCCTCTAGAAGGCACTTTAGAAAGGATGATTTTATTCAACTCATCAGCGATTCTCTCTTTGGTGATGATGTCTATTCTCTCCGCATTATCCTTAATACTAGAGAATGAGCTTTCCTCTATCTCAAAATCGAGCTGTGTAGCAAAACGAATAGCTCTCATCATCCTCAGCGGGTCATCAGAATAGGTGGTGTCTGGGTCTAATGGAGTTCTAATGGTTTTATTCTCTAAATCTTCCAATCCATTAAAAGGATCTATTAGCTCACCGTAATTTTCTTTATTCAGCGAAATAGCCAATGCATTAATCGTGAAATCCCTTCTTTTTTGATCTTCTTCTATCGTTCCGGACTGCACTACTGGGTTTCTGCTGTCTTTAGAGTAGCTCTCACTTCTGGCGCCTACGAACTCGAGTTCTAAATCACCAGTTTTAAAGGCGGCTGTGCCATAAGTTTTAAACAGAGCTACCTTTTTTACGTTCAGGGCCTTGGCGGTATCTTGAGCCAGTTCCATCCCGTTTCCTTCGGTTACTATGTCTATGTCTTTAGAGTCTCTTTTTAATAAGATATCTCTCACAAAACCTCCTATAACAAAAGCCTTTTCGCCTTTTTTGTCAGCTATTCTTCCGCAAGTGGAGAATACTTTATGAGATATATGTTCCTTTAAATTCATGAGCTGTGAAGGGCAAATTTACTGTGTAGAGATGGATATATACTTTCGAAAGTAGAACGGGTTGATTAAGAGTTTCTTTTCTCTAAGAATGCCTCTACATTATTAAAGATTCGGTCATCTATATCTTCTTGGTTAGATTTAATAAATTCACCTCCAGTCACTTTTTCGAACAGTTCTATGTATCTAGTGGTGATTAATTGAATAAATTCTTCAGGAATAGCGGGCATAGATTGTCCGTCTTTTCCCATAAAGTTGTTTTCCATTAACCATTCTCTCACGAATTCTTTACTGAGTTGTTTTTGGGGTTGGTTATTCGCTTGTCTTTCTGCATAACCATCCGCATAAAAATAGCGAGAGGAATCGGGGGTGTGAATCTCATCCATCAGTGTAAGAGTTCCATTTCTCATACCGAACTCATATTTCGTATCTACTAGAATTAATTCCTTTTCTGCAGCTATTTGAGTTCCTCTTTCAAAGAGAGCTCTGGTGCATGCCGCTAACTGATTGAATGTTTCTTCATCTGCGATTCCTTGAGCTATTATTTCTTCTCTAGAAATGTCTTCGTCATGCCCTTCTACAGCTTTAGTGGCCGGAGTTATAATCGGCTCAGGGAATTTGTCGTGCTCTTTCATGCCTTCTGGCATAGTTACACCGCAGATAATTCTTTGGCCAGCGTTATATAGTCTCCAAGCATGGCCCGTTAAATACCCTCTAATCACCATCTCTAACATGATTGGTTCACATTTATAACCGACAGCCACATTTGGATCTGGAGTGTCTATAAGCCAGTTAGGAACGATGTCTTCTGTGGCCTTAAGGAACTTGGTAGCTACCTGATTTAGCACCTGCCCTTTAAATGGAATGGCAGCTGGTAAGATATGGTCAAAAGCCGAAATTCTATCTGATGCCACCATCACAAGTAAGTCATTTTCTAAAAAATACACATCTCTTACTTTTCCGTTATATACCTTCACTTGTCCGGTAAAATTGAAATTTGTTTCTTTGATTCCCATTTAGTCTACTCTTTTTAAATAAATGAAAGAAGTATCGGTTCTGGAGAACGTCTGAATCCATTTCATTTTATCGTCTTTAAATTTCTCTATATATAATGTGTCCACGTTTTCTTCGAGGACAGAATTATTATTAATTACTAGTTTTTCTCTATACTCATCCCAATACCATGTTCCGGTTTTAGAACTTTTCGTAAATCCAGAGGTTACCCTTACTGTAAAGTCCTTCTTAAATTCATAAGTAGTGCTTTTTGCTCTTTTATTCAGTTCGGTTTTTTCAGATTCATTAAAAACTTTAAGGCTATGATCGAATGCAATAACACGCCATTTTCCTAGGATTTTATCAGGAACATCTGCGTTGCAACGCCCTAACAACAAAACCAGAAGAAGAAGTTTAATCAGTTTCAAATGCCTCTATGATTTTCTTTACTAGTCTATGTCTAATGACGTCTGTGGTAGTTAATCGAACCACTGAGATTCCGTCTACGTCTGATAATCGCTCTAAGCCTTCTATTAGACCAGATTTTTGATGTCTCGGTAAATCTACTTGAGTGACATCTCCAGTAATAATGAATTTAGCGTGTTTCCCCATTCTGGTTAGAAACATTTTCATCTGCTGGACAGTGGTGTTCTGTGCTTCATCTAGAATTACGAATGCGTTATCCAAAGTTCGCCCTCTCATAAATGCCAGTGGAGCTACTTCTATAGTTCCGTTTTCTATGTACTCTTCTAATTTTTCATGATGGATCATATCTCTGAGTCCATCATAGAGGGGCATCATGTATGGGTCTAGTTTTTCTTTCATATCTCCAGGAAGAAACCCTAGATTCTCTCCAGCTTCTACGGCAGGTCTTGTAAGAATTATCCTTCTAACTTCTTTCTTTTTTAATGCTCTAACGGCCAATGCTACAGCGGTATATGTTTTCCCAGTTCCGGCAGGCCCTACCGCGAAAAGCATATCGTCTTTTTCAGAACGAGAAACCATTAATCGCTGGTTTTTTGTGCGAGGCTTTACTCTTATGCCGCTATTTCCGTATACGATAACAGCATCACTTCCTGAGTCTTTGTCGTCTTCTTCATTAGGAGATTGGGGACCTAATATTCGTTCAATATCATTTTCGGTGAGCTGATTGTACTTTTCTATATGCTCAAGAATGGCAGATATTTTAGCATTAAATGCGTCTAAGTCCTTTTGATCTCCAAAAGCTTTGAGGCTATTCCCTCTAGCTACTAATTTTAGCTTGGGAAAACTCTGTCTTATAATTTTAAGCTTAGCTCCTCTAACGCCAAGTAAAACAGTGGGTTCAGGAAGGTTGATTATTATTTCTAATTCGTGCAATTTTTACTATTCTTGTTAAAAGATGAATGTGCAAAATAAGCCAAGATTATGCGGTTTTTAGCTGTTTTAGTAAGCTATTTTTGAAAGCTTAATTAACAAGTCATTTTTATGGCCATAATCACTCTAATTTCAGACTTAGGAAAAGAAGACCATTATTTGGCTTCTGTAAAGGGCGCAATCTTTACAGGAGCTCCTGATGCTAGGGTAGTGGATATTTCTCATACGATTAGGCCATTCGATATTTATGAGGCATCTTTTGTTTTAAAGAGTTGTTACTCTCATTTTCCTGAAGGAACCATACATGTCGTTTCTGTAAATGATGTTTTAACTGAAAGCCATGATCATGTGGTGTTAAAGTATGACGGTCATTATTTTATCGGAGCAGACAATGGTGTTTTCTCTATTTTGATGGAGAAAAGAGATGTGGAAATATTCTCGTTAAACGTTCCGTTAGAATTTGACTTCGAGACATTCCCTTTAAGAAATAGGTTTGTGACAGCAGCGTGCCATTTAGCGCGAGGAGGAACTCCGGAGGTAATAGGGAAGCGTGTTAAAGAAATGATGGGAGCAGAGCTCTTTAAGCCCCTTTTAGAGCCAAATGTAATAAGAGGGCAGGTGATTTATGTAGATGGCTATGAAAATGTTATCACCAACATCACTGAACAGACATTTAGAGATATAAAGAAAGGCCGAGACTTCAGAATTAACTTAGTGAGAAGTCAAGAGGTGATTAAAAAGATAGTTACTTCTTATGCTGATGTGGCTCCTGGAAGAGCTTTGGCCATATTTGGTGGGGCTAATTTATTGGAGATAGCTATCAGTAAAGGAGCCCCTAGAATGGGCGGAGGTGCGCACAGCTTATTAGGATTAAGAATAAATGATACTGTAAGGATAGAATTCGAATGATAGTACGGATAGTAAAAATGACCTTTGAGGCCTCTAAAGTGGGAGATTTTCAGAAGATGTTTGAGGAGAAAAAAGAGCATATTCGAGGGTTCGAAGGGTGCCAGCGTTTAGAGCTTTTGAGGGATGCTTCTGATTCGAATGTATTCTTTACCTACAGTTTCTGGAATAAAGCTGAAAACTTAGAAAGTTATAGGCATTCCGACCTTTTTAAGGAAACCTGGAGGTTTACTAAATCATTATTCTCAGATAAACCTGAGGCTTGGAGTTTGAACCAAGAGGTGGTTTTGACATGATAGTTTCCTGCTATTTTAAACAGTTAAATGAAGGAAGAAGTGAAGCGGTTGGTTAATATTGCAACGCGGATAAAAACGTAATTTATGTGGGCATTATTTAAAAAAGAAATTAGTTCGTTCTTGAACTCACTTATTGGCTATGTGGTAATCATAGTGTTTCTGTTGTTAAACGGATTATTCATTTGGATTTTCCCAGGAGATATGAATGTTTTAGAAATGGGCTATGCCACATTGGATGGGTTGTTTTCTATAGCTCCTTGGGTGTTTATGTTCCTAATCCCAGCCATTACTATGAGAATGATAGCTGAAGAAAAGAGAAACAGAACGCTAGAACTTTTAGTGACTCGGCCAATAACGGATTTTCAAATAGTGATTTCTAAATTTTTAGCTGGCATATCTTTAGTGATCATCTCCTTGATTCCCACATTAGTCTATTATTTCTGTGTGTATTATATAGGAGAAACCGAAGGGAATATAGACAGAGGAGGCACTTTGGGGAGTTATCTAGGATTGATATTTTTAGCTGGTGGATATGTGAGTATGGGAATATTTTCAAGTTCTCTTTCGGAAAATCAAATTGTAGCTTTTTTATTGGCGGTAGTGATGTGCTTTTTTATGTTCATAGGGTGGGAGAGTATTAGTGATTTTTCTCAGCTTGGAGGTTTAGAAAGTTATGTGATAGGAATAGGTATTAATGACCACTATAAATCGGTAAGTAGAGGTCTTCTCGATAGCAGAGATGTTCTGTATTTTATAGCTCTTATAGGAGTGTTTTTATTGGGAACCATAACAGTTTTAAAAAGTAGAACGTGGTGAGAAAGTCAAATGATATAGTAAAGTTTGTGCTGAGTGCTGCTATCTTAATCGTTATAGCGCTAGTGCTGTCTTTTAAGTTTTTTAAATTAGACTTAACAGAAGAAAATCGTCATTCACTAACAGATCAGACCATAGAGACTTTGGCTAACCTTGAAGAGCGAATTTTCTTTAAGGTTTACCTGACAGGTAATATCCCTTCGGAGTATAAAAAACTAGAGAAAGCGATAGAAGAGAAGCTAGACGAGTTTAGAGATTATTCAGGCGATAGAATAGAGTATGAATTCATTAATCCATACATCAGTGATAATGAGAATGAGAATAATAAGTTCTGGGAAAAACTTTACGATGGCGGAGTTAAGTTTAGCAATATAGAATACCGAGAGAGTGGTGTTAAGCAGGATTTAGTTCTGTTTCCGGGAGCTTTTATGAATTATAAAGGAATAGATTATCCGATTAATTTTCTTAAAAGTTCATCTAAATCAGGGGCCGGTCAGGATATGGTAAATGCCAGTATTACTAACCTGGAGTATGAGCTGATATCTAAAATAAGCCAGCACACTAGAGATGAAAAGCCTAAAATAGGAATTCTTAAGGGTCATGGTGAATTAATGGATGTACAGTTGGCCTCTATTCAGCAGTCTTTAAGAGAATTTTACTTGATGGAGAGAGTCTCGCTAGATGAAAATATCAATGCACTTTCTGAGAAGCTTCCTGCTAAGAAGTCTAGAAATCTGTTGTATGATGCCATTATAGTAGCCAAGCCGACTAAGAGATTTAGTAAGAAAGACCAGTTTGTATTAGATCAATATGTAATGAATGGAGGGAAGGTAATGTGGTTAATAGATCCTATGGCAGCAGATTTAGATAGTTTGGTTAATGGTGAGCAGGCTATGTCAGTGCCATTGAATTTAGGTTTAGAAAACATGCTGTTCGATTATGGTGTAAGAATCAATAATGATTTAATTATAGATTACAACTGTGCCCCTTTAGAGGTGGATGGCGGTCCCATGGGGGATAAACGTAAGAAGATGTTGGTCCCGTGGTTCTACAGCCCTCGATTATTTGTAGATTCTGTTTTAGAGCCTTATCACCCTATAAACAAGAATTTAAATAACATCATAGCAGAATTTGCGAGTAGTATAGATACTATTCAGAATGATGTCACTAAGACTGTACTTCTGACTTCTAGTGAAGTTTCTAGAAGATTAAAGTCTCCAGTACGAATAAATATAAACATAGCGCAGTTTGGATTTGAGTATTTCGATAATAAGGCTACTCTTAACTCTCATAGCCCAATAGCCGTTTTATTGGAAGGAGAGTTTTCTTCGGCATTTAGAAATAGAGGTGTTTCCGATACGATCATTAACAGCGCAGATATAGCTTATAAAGACGTAAGCGTACCTAATGCTATGGTCGTAATTTCTGATGGGGATATTATAAGAAATGATTTATATCCTGGTGAGAATGGCTACGAGCCCTTTCCATTAGGTTTTGACCCAATACAGCGTGTTATAGCCTATGACAATACAGAGTTTCTCATGAACTGTATGAATCATTTATTAAATGACAATGCAGTAATATCTTTAAGAACTAGAACATTTAAGAGTAGACTTCTAAATAAAGCTAAAGTAGAGCAGAATGAAACGCTACTTAAATTTCTGAATGTAGGACTGCCTATTTTTATTGTAGGTGTTTTCGGTGTTCTAACGTTCATTATTCGTAAAAGGAAATATTCAAAAACAGCAGCATGAAAAAGAATTTAATTCTTCTCGTAGTTTTAGTGGTATTGGCTGGATTAGCCTATGTGTTATTTGTGAATGATAGCAAGAGTACTATTGCCTCTAACCCATTGTCAGATTTTGCCATAAGTGATACTGCTAGTGTTTCTAGAATATTTATATCAGATAAGGTTACAGGTCAGTTAGAACTCAGAAGGGATGAGTCCACAGGATACTGGATAGTGAATGAAAAGTACAGAGCCAAAGGGCATGCAGTAAAGTTACTTTTAGAAGCTTTTAAGAATATAAAAATAAAAGGTCCTGTTCCGAATAAAATGAAGCCTATGGTAATTTCTAATGCTGCTACTACAGGAAAGAAGATAGAGATTTACACAAAGAGCTCTACTGTTCCAGAGAAGATTTGGATAAGCGCTGGAAATACATCCGATCATCATGGAGATTTTTTCATCTTAGAGATACCAGGAGAAGGTATAAGCCCAGACCCATTTATAGTAGATATGCCGATGTTTGCTGGTTTTTTGACAGCTAGATTTTTCACTGCTGAGAACGATTGGAGATATTCAGGTGTCTTTGATTACCCTCAATTAGAGTTCAATAGAATAAAAGTTGAACAAAAAGACAGCCCTAGTCAAGGGTTT
>TARA_B110000093_G_scaffold45536_1_pt1 | contig 37491 bp, 37 predicted proteins | sample TARA_B110000093 | Tara Oceans TARA_B110000093 (sample SAMEA4397390) | marine metagenome | biome: Polar Biome; feature: [MIX] marine epipelagic wind mixed layer (ENVO:01000061); material: water (ENVO:00002006), including particulate matter (ENVO:01000060) such as... | depth 10-100 m | reverse complement strand
TAAATTTTTACTATTATAATCCATAATGTAAGAAATAGTACACATTTTTTTCGATTTTCATGAAAAAAAGGATTGAAAAATAGTAAAGATGAATTGTAAATAATTCAAGATTTTGGATCATTAAAAAGTTAGGTTTATTGGTTTTAGCCTGTGTAATTAATAGTCTAAGTTGTATATTCCAAATTTATCTTTCAAGTTAAAAATAATACACATTTTTTTCGACCTTTATGAAGGGGAGAGTTGGAAGGGAATAAAGGTATGTCTTCAAGAATTTATAATTTTAGATCATGAAGGAAAGAAGTTTATTGGTTTTCGCTTGTGTAATTGGTAGTCTAAGTTTTATATTTCAAGTTTATCTTTTAAGTCAAAAATAATACACATTTTTTTCGACCTTCATGAAGGAAAGAATTGGAAGGAGGTGAAGATATGCTTTCAATAATTTATAATTTCAGATCGTGATGAAAATAAATTGATGAGTTTTGATTATCATAATTTATAATGCAAGTTTTACATTTTTAGTATAAGAAATAATACACATTTTCTTCGATCTCCATGGAGGGAAGAATTAGGAGATAGAAAGAATATATTGTTAATAATTCATGATTTTAGACCATTGTAAGCATTTCCACATTTCGACTGATTAGAGTAAGTATCTATGGTGTCCCAGAAGCATACTTTTTTTATATAACAAGCGAAATTGTAAGAACTAATGTCCTATGTTTTTAGCTTTGCTAAATAACCTTTTTGCATTGAACGGAGAGATAAAACGGTTACTTAAATGAAAGCCTAAATGAGAACAGGATAATTATCTAACTCCTTTATTTTAAATCAAAAATAATACACATTCTCTTCGATCTTCATGAAGAGAAGAATTAAAAGATAGTAAAAATAGATTGTTAATAATTCATGATTTTAGACCATTAAAAGAGTAAGTTTATGGGTTTTAGTTAGTGTAATTGGTAGTGCAAGTTCTATATTTCAAATTTATCTTTTAAGTTAAAAATAATACACATTTTTTTCGACCTTTATGAAGGGAAAAAACAAAAGATAACAAAAATATCTTGTCAATAATTTATTATTTCAGACTAAAAAAGTAAGTTTATGGGTTTTAACTACTGTAATTAACGGCATAAGTTCTATATTTCAAATTTATATTTTAAGTTAAAAATAATACACATTTTTTTCGACCTTTATGAAGGAAAAAGTCTCTATCGTCTAGTGGTTAGGACATTGCCCTTTCACGGCAATAACACGGGTTCAAGTCCCGTTGGAGATATCTTTATCTGAAACCATTTTTGAACTCAAGGATATATATAGAAAATTTAATTAAATACTTCTAATGTAAAGGGAATCAATTATAAATTTTTTATTAGTTGGAAAGGTGACTGAGCGGCTTAAAGTGAAGATCTGCTAAATCTTTGTGCAAACAAATATTTGCACCGTGGGTTCGAATCCCACTCTTTCCTATTTATATATATATGTTACAAAATATTAATATGTTAATTATTTCAACATCTTTTTACAATTTTAATCAGTCTCTTTTATACTTTGAGTTTCTACCTATATTAATTTTTTTAGGAATTGCTATAGTGTTAGCGCTTATTATTGTAACTCTCTCTTATGTATTATCTGTACAAAACCCTGATACTGAAAAACTATCGACTTACGAGTGTGGCTTCGAACCTTATGAGGATGCCAGAAATATTTTCGATGTAAAGTTTTATATAGTTGCAATTTTGTTCATACTCTTCGATATTGAAGCTATGTTTTTACTACCTTGGAGCGTCAGCATTTCTCAGCTTAGCACCCTTGGTTTTTGGTCTATGATCGATTTTATCATTGAGTTGGGTGTCGGATTTGTGTACGTTTGGTATGTAGGTGCTCTTGAGTGGGATTAATTACACAAAAGCTCGTTAGGATAGAGCAATTGGTAGCTCACTGGGCTCATGCCCCAGAGGTTGTAAGTTCAAGTCTTACTCCTAACAAAAATTAACCACTCATATTTATTGGCGATTATAACTCAGTTGGTTAGAGTATTAGGTTGTGATTCTAAGAGACACGGGTTCAAATCCCGTTATTCGCCTCCAAAACAAGTTGTATAAAAAGTAAAGCATTAAATGAATGCCTAAACATCAAAAAATATTACGGACGTTTAACGACGAAATGTTGTAGTGAGTGTTATTAAATGCTGAGACCTACAGATATCCGTATCGGAAAACCGAGCTTCGATAATGAAGCTTTTTTATGAAAATATATTCTATATAATCGTAAAAATTTTAAAACTTGGCGAACTGAACCATCTAAGTAGCTGAGTAAAAAAATCAACCGAGAAATCGTTAGTAGTGGCGAGCGAAAATGATACAGACTTAAAACAACAAAATCCGTTTTTTGAATCCAAAGAGCCATAGAAGGTAACATTTACATGAAGCCCTGTAAATTAAACTCTTGTTGTTTTTTTAGTAAAACGGTACAAGTCATGTACTGTTTGAAGATTGGGGGACCACCCTCAAAGTCTAGAAAATTTTGATGATTAATAGTGTATTAGTACCGTGAGGGAAAGGTGAAATAAGAATTTAGTGAAATAAATTTGAAAAAATACTGAAATTTAATGCTGACAAGCAGTTGAAGCTTTTTTAAATAACAAAAGTGACAACGTACCTTTTGCATAATGGATCAACGAGTTTATTTTAGTGGCGAGCTTAAACATATGTGTAGGCAAAAAAAAATTAAGTTTTAAAAAGCTTTTAAGTCTCTAAAGTAAGACCCGAAACTAAGTGATCTAACCATGAGCAGGTTGAATTTATAGCGGTAACGCTTATTGGAGGACCGAACCCGTGTATGTAGAAAAATACTGGGATGACTTGTGGTTAGGGGTGAAAGGCCAATCAAACTTAGAGATAGCTGGTTTTCTGCGAAATCTATTTAAGTAGAGCGTCCAAAAACTTTACTCTGGGGTAGAGCACTCGATAAATGATGGGAACGTAAAGTTTTACTGAATTTAATGAAACTCCGAATACTAGGTAAAAGATATTGGACAGACAGACTATGAGTGCTAAGATTCATAGTCAAGAGGGAAACAGCCCAGACTATTCGTTAAGGTCCCCAAAAGTAGTTAAGTGAAAAAGTTGTGAAAAATTAAAAACAATCGGTAGGTAGGCTTGGAAGCAGCCATCCTTTAAAGAAAGCGTAACAGCTCACTGGTTTAGATTTTTTGCGGCGAAAATGTATAGGGGCTAAAACTACTTACCGAAACGATAGATTTAAATATTTTAAATGGTAGCAGAACGTTCTGTAAATCAAAGAAGATTTATGGTGACATAAATTGAAGAAATCAGAATTGAAAATGTTGATATGAGTAGCGATAAACAGTGTGTAAAACACTGTCGCCTTAAGTTCAAGGTTTCCGAGACAAGGCTAATCCGTCTCGGGTTAATCGGTCCCTAAGAATATAACGAAAGTTTTTTTTGATGGGTGAATATATAAATTGTATATTTTTGTGTGAATGACAAAGTATGAAAACTATTTCTATTTCAAGGTTATAATAGGAGTTTTTGATTATTTTCAAGAAATAGTTCATACAATTAAAAAACCGTACTGTAAACCGACACAGGTGAACATATTGAGTAAATTAAGGCGCTTGGGTGAATTGTGTTGAAGGAACTCGGCAAAATGACTCCGTAACTTCGGGAGAAGGAGTGGCTTTTGTAGGGCAACCTATAAAAGCTGTCACAAAATCAAGGACAGCGACTGGTTAATAAAACCACAGGTCTCTGCAAAGTTGTAATATGATGTATAGAGACTGACGCCTGCCCGGTGCTGCAAGTATAATAGAAAAAGTTAAGGCTTTGACTAGAAATCCCAGTAAACGGCGGCTGTAACTCTGACGGTCCAAAGGTAGCGAAATTCCTTGGCATTTAATTGGTGTCCTGCATGAATGGCGTAACGACTGTCCTACTGTCTCCAACACAACCTCAGTGAAATTGAATTCTCCGTGAAGATGCGGAGTACCTACGGCTAGACGGAAAGACCCCGTGCACCTTTACTATAGTTATGTATTGTAATAAAAACTTTTATGTGTAGAATATGTGGGAAGTCATTTTAAGATGTTTACGCAAGTAAATAATTGAGACGTCAGTGAAATACCACTCTTAAAATTTTTTATTACTCATTCTTTAAGACATTGCATAATGGGTAGTTTGACTGGGGCGGTCGCCTCCTAAAGAGTAACGGAGGCGTACAAAGGTAAGTTCAAATTAAAAAATTTTAATTGTAGAGCGTAATAGTATATTGCTTGCCTGACTGCAAGATTGACAAATCGAGCAGGGACGAAAGTCGGTTATAGTGATCCGGTGATTCTGTGTGGAAAAGATCATCGCTCAACGGATAAAAGGTACGCCGGGGATAACAGGCTAATCACTCTCTAGAGACCCTATCGACGGAGTGGTTTGGCACCTCGATGTTGGATTATCGCATCCTGGAGCTGTAAGTGGTTCCAAGGGTTTGGCTGTTCGCCAAGGAAGGCGGTACATGATCTGAGTTTAGAACGTCGTGAGACAGTTTGGTCCCTATCTACCGTAGGCATTAAAAAATTGAGAAGATTAAACCCTAGTACGAGAGGACCGGGAAAAGTAAACCTATGGTGTATCGATTGTCACACCAGTGGCATAGTCGAGTAGCTAAGTTTATAACAGATAATCGCTGAAAGCATCTAAGCGAGAAACTGACTTTGAGATTGATTTTTTAAAAGACGTAGTAGAAGACTACGTGGATAGGCTTAATGTGTAAGAGCTGTAAGGTTTTTAGCAAATAAGTACTAACCTCTTTTAATTTTATACGACTTGATTTTACAACATGTTTTTATAACATAGAGATTTTAATTTCAATGAGTTTTAAGTAAAATTTACTTAAAATCTATTCGTTTTTGAGTTTGATCCTGGCTCAAGATGAACGCTAGTAGTATGCTTTACACATGCGAGTCGTACGAGATTTTTGTTTCGTGGCGAACGGGTGAGGAACGCGTAAAATTGTTACCTTTTAGTTTAGGATAAGACTAATCAATTTATCAAATTATAGATTGAAAAATATTCTTAGTTAACACTAAATATTAAAAAATTATTACAAATAATTTGCTAAAAGATACCTTTGCGTAAGATTAGGTAGTTGGTAGTTTAATAGATTACCAAGCCTATGATCTTTAGTTGGTCTGAGAGGATGATCAACCACACTGGAACTGAGACAAGGTCCAGGCTAATTTTTTAGCCAGCAGTGAGGAATATTGGACAATGAACGAAAGTTTGATCCAGCAATACTATGTGAATGATGACGGCTATTTTGGTTGTAAAGTTCTTTCGTTTAAGATGATAATGACATTATTAAAAGAAGTTTTAGTCCCGGCTAATCTCGTGCCAGCAGCCGCGGTAATACGGGAGGGGCAAGCGTTATCTGGAATAACTGGGCGTAAAGGGTCCGTAGACTGTATTGTAAGTTATTTGTTAAAACCTAGAGCTTAACTTTAGAAAAGCATTTAATACTACTATACTTGAGTTTCTTGCAGAAGAGTAGAATTTCATGTCGAGGAGTAACGACTGCAGACACATGAAGGAATATCAGTAGCGAAGGCGACTCTTTGGTAAAAACTGACGTTGAGGGACGAAAGTGTAGGTAGCAAACAGGATTAGATACCCTGGTAGTCTACACTGTAAATTCTGAGTGCTGTAATTTAACATAAAATATGTTGGATTTTTTAAGCTAACGCCATAAGCACTCCGCCTGAGGAGTACGATCGCAAGATTGGAACTCAAAGGAATTGACGGGGGCCTACAACAAGTGGTGGAGCATGTGGTTTAATGCGATAATCCGCGCAAAACCTTACCAACCCTTGACATAAAAATAATTTTTTAAATTTGTTCATTTAATATATGTTTGAAAATTTAATTTTTACAGGTGTTGCACGACTGTCGTCAGCTCGTGTCGTAAGATGTTTGGTTCATTCCTTTAACGAGCGCAACTCTTGTCTTTATTATGTTTTAGACTTTCGAAAACTTAAAACAAAAAGTTTTTCAAAGCTTTAAAAGAGACTATCAATGATAAATTGAAGGAAGGTGAGAATCAAGTCAAGTCCCTGTGGCCCTTATGGGTTGGGCTACACACGTGCTACAATGAAAATTACAGAGAGTTACAAAAATACAATTTAAGTTAATCTTTAAAAGTTTTCTTAGTTCGGATTACAAGCTGCAACTCGCTTGTATGAAGTTGGAATCACTAGTAATCGCAAATCAGCACGTTGCGGTGAATATGTATCTTGGCCTTGTACACACCGCCCGTCACATGCAGAGAGTTAATTTTACTTGAAGTTTTTAACGCAATATTAAAATCTAGATTTTTGATTTGTAGAAAACCATTGAGAAATTAATAATTTGGATGAAGTCGTAACAAGGTAGCTGTACGGGAACGTGTAGCTGGAACAAAATGATATAGTTCAGTTGGTTAGAACGTTGGAATCATAATCCAAATGTCGGGGGTTCGAATCCCTCTTTCATTATATTAGATAAAAAATGATTATTAATATTTTATTTTACTTATTCTCAGGGATATTAGTGTTAAGCTCTTTAATGGTAATCCTTGTTCAGAATTCAATTTACTCTGTATTATTTTTAGTTTTAAGTTTTATTTCTTCAGCAGGAATTCTTTTTTTATTAAAGTGTGAATTTCTTGCTTTAATGTTTATTGTTATTTACGTAGGAGCTATTGCTGTACTCTTCCTATTCGTGGTTATGATGCTCGATGTAAAAACTAGTAGTTTAAAAAAGGACACTTTAAAATATTTTCCTTTTGGAGTTGTTATTGGCGGAGTATTTTTAACAGAAATTCTAATGGTTGTTGGAGAAACTTTTAAAACAAATCCATATGAAAACACGTTTTTGCACAATTTTTATTTCAATTGGTATGAGAGAATGGATACTTTCACAGAAATTCAAGCTATAGGACAGGTTGTTTACACTGAGTACGTATTACAATTTTTAATCGCTGGAAACGTGTTATTATTGGCTACAATTGCAGCAGTGGTTCTAACACTAAACACTGGTATTGAAAGTGACAAAAAACAAGTTATTTTTCGACAACTTTCACGAAATTACAAAAACGTTTTGATTGTTTAAAATTTTTAAATCCTTGTTACACCTAAAGCTTATAGCTCAGTTGGTTAGAGCGTACGCCTGATAAGCGTAAGGTCAGTAGTTCAAATCTACTTAAGCTTATTTAAACATTTTATGCGTATTGAAACATTATTATTTAAAGAAATTGTTATTTTACCAGAACTATTTTTGGGACTTTCCTTAGTTTATTTGGTATTACATTGTACTTTTTTAGCAATTAAAAAAAAAAATCTTTTAATTCAAAATTCGGTATTATATTTAGGCGTTTTAGTCTTATTTTTGTCATGTGTTTTAGTGGTAAATGATTGTTTAGATGTTTTAGAACTAAGTTCTTTAAATGATACAATTATTAATGATTACGTAAGTTTTTCTTCAAAACTTGTCATAGGAAGTTTATCATTATTTTGCTTATTAATGATTCAACCGTATCTTGCTAGCCAAAAAATAAACCAGTTTGAATATATTTTGTTAATTTTATTTGCTGTGTTAGGTTTATTTTTATTGTGTTCTTCTAACGATTTATTAACAGCTTACTTAGCTATTGAATTACAAAGTTTAGCTTTTTATGTTTTAGCTTCTTTTAAAAAAAATTCAACGTACTCTGTGGATGCAGGTATTAAATATTTTATTTTGGGTGCTTTTTCTTCAAGTTTATTTTTATTCGGTTCTTCGTTATTATACGGTGTTACTGGAACCATAAATTTTGAAGAATTTAGAGATTTATTAATTAGTGTGTCTCCGGGAGATATCAACACAACATTTTCTGATATAAGTTTTTTCGATATTGGACTTATCAAGTTTGGATTAATATTTATTTTAATAAGTTTACTTTTCAAACTTGCAATTGCGCCATTTCACACATGGGCTCCTGATGTATACGAGGGTTCACCTTCAGCGTCAACTTTCTTCTTCGCAGTTGTTCCTAAATTGGCAATTTTTGTATTATTATTACGTATTTTTTATTATAGTTTTTTTGGTCTTTTCGAAAGTTGGCGTTATTTTATTGTTGTTTCAGTTGTTTTATCTGTTATTGTCGGTTCGTTTGGGGGCCTTGAGCAACGAAAATTGAAAAGTTTACTGGTGTATAGTTCTATTAGTCATATGGGCTATGCTTTAATTGCTTTTAGCGCAGGAACCTTTGAAAGTATTCAAATGCTATTTTGCTATTTAATCGTTTATAGTTTTTCCGGTTTGTGCGTATGGTCTATCTTTTTATTAACTCGTATAAAAAACAATTACTTACAAAAACAAAATAAAGATTTAACAGATTTAGTGCTCTTAGGAAAATCTAATTATATGCTTGCAATTTTTTTCACAACAGTGCTGTTTTCAGTTGCAGGATTTCCACCAATGATCGGATTTTTAGTTAAGATTAGTGTATTTTTAACAGCGATTGAGTCGTCTATGTATTTTGTTGCACTTTTAAGTATTTTATGTAGTGTAATTGGTACATTTTACTATATTAGATTAATTAAGATCTTATATTTTGAAAAAGTTCTTGTAGGTAAATTATACTACCCAATTAATTTACAAAGCTCAGTCCTAATATCAATCCTATTTTTCCTATTTTTATTTTTATTTATCAACCCAACAATTTTATATTTATTTTCTTACAAATTTAGTTTACTTATATCGTTAGCTATTTAAGAATAGTTTTAAATTTATGTTATATATTAAAAATATATTATCTTACATTTTAGTGCTACCGTTAATAGGAGCACTCATTTTATCATTTATTCCGTCGTCAAATAGATCTTTACTACGATCTGTTGCTTTAAATTGTTCGTGTTTAACATTTGTACTGTCATTAGTTTTGTGGGTATTTTTTAATAAATCAATAGGAACATTTCAATTCGTAGAAAAATTCTTTTGGATACCTATTTTAAATATTAACTTTCCTATAGGCGTTGATGGTATTTCTTTATTCTTCATTTTATTAACAACCTTGTTAATCCCAATATGTTTGCTTGCAAGCTGGGATACTATTAATGTTGATTTGAAAAAATACTTAATAGCTTTTCTAGTAATGGAGTTTTTCTTAATTGGAGTTTTTTGCGTACTGGATTTACTTTTATTTTATATTTTTTTTGAAAGTGTTTTAATTCCTATGTTTTTAATTATAGGTATTTGGGGATCAAGAGAACGAAAGATTAGAGCTGCTTATTTTTTTTTCCTTTATACGTTACTTGGATCTGTCCTAATGCTATTATCCATTTTATATATATATTATCAAGTCGGTACAACAGATTATGAGGTGTTATTAACATTTTCATTTTCTCCGTTAGAACAGAAAATTATGTGGTTTTCATTCTTCGCATCTTTTGCTACAAAAGTTCCAATGGTACCCGTACATCTTTGGTTACCAGAAGCTCACGTGGAAGCTCCGACAGCAGGATCTGTCATTTTGGCTGGAGTTTTATTAAAACTTGGAACATATGGATTTATCCGTTTCTCATTCCCATTATTTCCAGAAGCATGTTTTTATTTTGCTCCTTTCGTATATGCAATGTCCGTTGTCGGAATAGTTTATACATCATTTACAGCTATCCGGCAATCAGACTTTAAAAGAATCATTGCTTATACTTCAGTAGCGCATATGAATTTGGTGATGGTTGGGTTATTCAGTTTCAATATAATTGGGTTAGAAGGGGCAATTTTACAAAGTTTAAGTCACGGATTCGTCGCTAGTGCGTTATTCCTTATTATTGGCGTTGTTTATGATCGACATCATACCCGAATGGTTAAATATTACGGAGGACTTGTACATACTATGCCGATTTACGTTTTAATTTTTTTATTTTTTACAATGGCGAATATAGGTTTGCCTGGTACAGGTAGTTTTGTTGGTGAATTTCTTATTTTAACAGGTTCGTTCAAAGCAAACACAACTGTGACATTTCTAAGTGCTACCGGCATGATTATTGGTGGGTGTTACTCATTATGGTTATTTAATAGAATAGCATACGGTAACTTAAAAACTCAATATTTTAAAAATTACTTAGATATTAATAAACGAGAATTCTTAATTTTTTTCCCTTTACTCTTAGGTACTCTCGTTATGGGTCTTTACCCTAGCGTATTTCTTAATCCAATTCATTTTAGCACAAATATGCTTGTTGAATTTATGTATTTTTAATTTTAAATTCATGATTTATATTTTTGAAACAGAAATACCAAATAACAAATCTTTAATAATTTCTCTACAAAAAATTTACGGGCTAGGTAAAAAAAATTCAGATTTAATTTGTAAACAGTTAGGATTCTCAAAAAATTTAAAAACCTCTGACTTATCTAGCGATCAAATATCAAAATTAATAAAAGTGATTGAAAAATCTAACTTTGTAATTACGAATGAATTACGTAAACTTCAAGCTCTTTCTTTAAGAGGCCTTATAGAAATAAAATCATATAAAGGATTACGGCGGATTTCTGGTCTACCTGTTCGAGGTCAGCGTACACATACCAACGGTAGGACAGCAAAACGCCAAAAGCGATCTTAAAAAAGATTTTCTATACTATAGATTATAAATGAAATCAACTTATAAATTAAATAATTCGGTGTTTGATACTTTTTCAAACTCGTCATCTTCGTTTCAAAATTCTAATAATTCAAGTTTCATGGCTTCGTTTGTAACAAAAACATTAAGATGGAACAACAATTACGTCTTATCATTTGTTGATAATCATATTATTCATTACCCCACTCCTATAAATTTAACATATGCGTGGAGTTTTGGTTCGTCTGCTGGTATATGCCTAGTAATTCAAATTCTATCAGGTGTTTTTCTAGCAATGCATTACACACCACATATTGATTTAGCATTTAGTAGTGTTGAGCATATTATGCGAGACGTAAACAATGGGTGGTTAATTAGATATATCCATGCAAATGGTGCGTCTATGTTTTTTATCGTAGTTTATTGTCACATTTTCAGAGGATTATATTATGGTTCTTATATGCAACCAAGACAATTACTTTGGTGTTCAGGTGTTTTAATTTTCATTTTAATGATGGGTACGGCTTTTATGGGCTACGTATTACCTTGGGGTCAAATGAGCTTCTGGGGTGCAACAGTTATTACAAGTTTAGTAACTGCTGTTCCTATTGTTGGACAGTCAATAGTTGATTGGTTATGGGGAGGTTTTACTGTAAATAATGCTACTTTAAATAGATTCTTCAGTTTACATTTTTTATTACCATTTGTAATAGCAGGTCTAACTTTATTACATTTAGCTTTATTACACAAAGATGGTTCAAACAACCCTTTGGGAGTAGATAGTGGTGTAGACAAAGTACCTTTCTATCCATATTTTTTCGTTAAAGATTTATTTGCATTCTTCTGTTTTTTACTTGTTTTTGCGACATTTGTGTTTTATTTTCCAAACGCTTTAGGTCATCCTGACAATTATATTCCAGCAGACCCAATGCAAACACCTGCACATATTGTTCCCGAATGGTATTTCTTACCATTTTATGCTATTCTAAGATCTATTCCTGACAAACTTGGTGGTGTGGTTGCTATGGGAGGCGCTTTAATAATTTTATTCTTAATCCCATTCACAAACACATCAGAGGTTCGAAGTACAACTTTCCGACCAATTTTCAAAATCTTTTATTGGTTAATTGTTGCTGATTTTTTAATCCTTGGTTGGGTAGGTCAAAAACCTGTTAAAGACGTATACGTTATCGTGGGTCAAGTTGCTACAGTATTTTACTTTTTATTTTTTATCGTGTTAATCCCTGTAATTGGTATTATCGAAACAAAACTAGCACATAATAATAATAAGTAAAAATAAAAATTATCTATACATGTTATTTACTCCATTAGAACAATTTCAGATTATTTCATTATGTTCATTTAAATTGTTTTGTTTAGATTTTTCATTGACTAATATGCTATTTATTAACTTAATTGTTTTATTAATATTTAGTTCAATGGTTTACTTTTTTAGTGCGAACACTGATTATTTAGGTGAAACTAGTTACTTTTTAATTCCTAATCCGTGGCAAACTTTTGTTGAAATTGTTTATGAAACAGCTGCTCAGTTAGCTTTTGACAATTTAAACGAAGAAGGCGAAAAATACTTCCCATTTATCGCTGTATTATTTACATTTATCTTATTCAACAACTTAATTGGCTTAGTGCCTTATAGTTTTACAATTACAAGTCATTTAATTGTAACTTTCGCTTTGTCGTTTCCTATTTTTATTGGTGTTGTTATTATAGGGGTTCAGCGACATAAAATTCACATGTTATCTGTTTTTTTACCTGCAAATACTCCAATCGGTTTAGGTTTATTGCTAGTACCTATTGAACTTATTTCGTATATTTTTAAGCCTATTAGTTTAGGTGTGCGGTTATTTGCTAATTTAATGGCAGGTCACACTTTATTAAAAGTGATTGTTGGATTTGCTTGGAGTATGTTATTATTAGAAGATTTCCTTTCCGTGTTACATATTATCCCGCTGTTAGTACTTGTTATTTTAATGGGTCTAGAGTTAGGTGTTGCTATGATTCAAGCTTATGTCTTTACGGTATTAACTTGTATTTATTTAAACGATAGTATCAATTTATCGCACTAATTATTTTCAAAAATTATGTTTATTAACATACACATATACTCAAAAAATTATAACTCAATAAAACATTTTATAAAACTTTTTTCAAATAATGTTTTGTTAGAAAAATTTAAAGTAACGATGTCCGACTCCACATATCAAAATCCAACAAAAAAGAAAATCTTTACTGCTTTGAAGTCTCCTCATGTAAACAAAACAGCGCAAGAACATTTCGAATACAGTCTTTATGTAAAAAAAATAAAGTTACATTCATACAAAGGGTTTCTGTTATTAGTTTTCATAAAAAATTTAAAAAATAATTTGTTTTCAGACCTTAAGTTTAAAGTAGAAGTCGTAAATCAGCCTTTGAAATTTTGCCAAAGTTTAAAAAATAAAATTAATCCTGATAATTTTATACTAATCCAAAATTATCAGGGTTTAAAACCTTATATTAAGATTGTTAATAATTACGGTCGTTTAATTTTAAGATCTAGATATCTGTTTGGATAGCTCAGTTGGTTAGAGCAAAGGACTGAAAATCCTTGTGACGGCAGTTCAAATCTGTCTCTAAACATTATATATTAAATTGATTATGAAAAATCATTTAGCTAATATGGTTGCAAGTATCAAAAATGGTCAGTTGGCAAGAAAAGCTTACATAAACCAGACACGAAAAAAAACATGTGAGTCAGTTCTAAATGTTTTGTGGGATGAAGGTTTCATTTCCGGGTACAAAATATCAAAAACTAATCCAAACATATTAAAAGTTTTTTTAAAATATAGAAATGGAAAGCCTGCCATAAATTCAATAAAGATGATAAGTAAGCCTAGCTTACGAATATATTATTCATTGAAACAACTTTGGAAATTGGATTCGAGTGAAGGGCTTCTAGTAATTTCAACAAACAAAGGTTTGATGTCAATTAATGACTGTAAAAAATATAAATTAGGTGGAGAGCCTTTTTTAATAATAAAATAAAATGAATCACTTTTTAAAACGTTATATTGTTAAAATTCCCAAAAATATTGACGTCTTTTACTGTGATGAAAGACAAATTCTATTAGTAAACGGTCCTTTCGGAAAAAAAATTTTAAAACTAGGTATTAAACTTGAATTATTACAAGACGAAAACGTCATTAGGGTTTTAGATTCTACGTTTAAAAAAGTGTCGAATAAAGATAAAAAGACTGTAAAAAGTTTACGTGGAACAACAGTTGCTTTATTAAAACAGGCTTTCTTAGAAGTATCGACAGTTATATGTAAAAAGCTTAAACTAGTAGGGGTAGGCTTCAAAGCGTTTCCCATCGAAACGAAGTCCTACAACTTGATCCATTTGAAGCTTGGTTTTAGTCATAGTATTTATTTCAAAATCCCAAAGGCGATTGATATAAAATGCCATAAAACCGATAAATTATTTGTATCTGGTAATATTTTGAGTCAAGTCGCTCAAACGGCAGCGTTAATTCGAAGTTGCAAAACGCCAGAGCCTTACAAAGGGAAAGGGGTTTCCTACAGTAACGAAATAATAAAATTAAAAGAAGGAAAAAAAGTTTAAATGAAATTAAAAAATTTTAAAATTAAAAAGTATACTTTGTTAAAACTTCATTTAATAAAGTATCAAACGTATAAACTCAGTACTAGAGACGTTCCAAAATTGAATGCTGTCGATTATCTAGAGTTACGTTTAAAACAAGCGTTAAGTTTAATTCATTTATATCATTCTAGTAATAAAAGGATTTTATTTATAGGTTTTCCTTATATTAAAGATAAAATAGTACTACGATCACTACAGCATTTTTTTATTCAAAAAAAGCTTTGGAGCAATGGGTTATTTGGTAATAAAAACGCAAGTATGCAAAAACCGCTACTATTAGGAAACCCTTTTACGAAAAAAGACCCAGATTTAGTCGTTTTTTTTAACGCAACAGCGAAGGATGTTGGTGTTTTAAAGGAAGTATCTGCAATAGGGTGTCCTCTCATCGTTATAGGTAATCAAAGTTCGTGTAAGATAGATAATGTAGTCTGTTCTGTTTCAGGATTTTTTCTAAGAAAAAACATGAAGCAGTTATGTTCTTTCTTAGTGTATTCTATTTTAAAAAAAACGAAAAAATATATAAATTTTTATGATTAAAACAAAAAAATACAGACACAAACCTGTGTACAAAAAGTTTGCTTTTTTGAAAAAAAATGTTCAAAACAAATCAAAACTTCTAAATTTTAAAAAACGAAAATGGCAATTTTTGTTGTCACAATTGGCAAAAATATCAAAAACACGTAAAAATAATAGCTACTATAAATTTTATGATCAAAACGTTTACTTAACTCCTAAGTACAATAATTTTTTTTCAAAAAATTATAAGCAAAATTTATTGACTAAAAAAGCTTTCAACCTTTTCTACGGAAACCTGTTGAATCGGTTTTTGAAGAAGAGTGTTTTTCAAGCTCAAATTTCATCAAACCGAGTTCAAAATAAAATAAATTCGAAGTTATTCTTTAAAGAATTGCTTGAGAGAAGACTTGACACGACTCTTTTGAGGTCTCATTTCGTTACAAGTACCATGAATGCCCGTCAACTCATTTCACACGGCCACGTTAGAATAAACAGTGTAAGAGTTTATGATTCCTCAGTTTTACTGAAAAAAGGCGATGTCATAACTTTTTCTAAAAAAAGCCACAAACTTCTAAAACATTTTTTGCTAAGTGCAGAGTTTTGGCCCTTGCCCCCACAGACGTTACAGATTAGTTATAAAATTTTTCAAATAGTAATGGTCGACGACGTTAAATTATCTAATAGTTCTGATTTTTTCTCTATGTGGTTAAATTTTAATGAGGTTATAGAGTGTTATAAACGTTAAATACTACTAAACTAACTATTTCTTCAGTAGCTCAGTGGTAGAGCAAGTGGCTGTTAACCACTTGGCCGTTGGTTCAAATCCAGCCTGGAGAGAATACTTACTTTAAATAATAATTTTAACCTTTTGGAGGTAATCGGGCTTGAACCGATAACTTTGTGCTTGCAAAGCACACACTCTGCCAATTGAGTTATACCCCCTTTCTAATTTCTATTTAATAAAATTAATGTAACTATAACTAATCAACCATAAGTTATAATCTAAATCTTTGTCAATAGTAATTACTAAGTTATTATTTTTGTTAATTTTTTTAGTTCGAAATTTTTTAACTTCAATAAAATTAGCAATACTTGTAGAAATAGAATAGTAATAAAATAAATACAGACTAATTAATAGTCCAAATAATTGAGCACCTAATGTTAAAAGATCAAATTGTGGAATAAATATAAAAGTATATACATTTAGCTCGTTTGGTGGAATTGGTAGACACGTCAGACTTAAAATCTGATTCTTTTCAAAGAGTATCGGTTCAAGTCCGGTAACGAGTATATTATTTGATTTTGTTTAATCAAAATAGCATTGACATTAGTATTATGTGGTATTTAATTGCTGGGAAGCTTATGAGCGTAGTTAGTTATTTCGTTTTTTATAAAGCAGCATTAGATCCTGCTGATTTGAACCTCTTAGAACGGTTATTTGGGTGGTTTTTTTTTGAACACATTTTTGAGGAGTACACTATAACTGCTGGTAAATTTTTTTTAATAAATGAGGATTTTAGGACATTGATTAAAAATGTACTGATTGTTATAAGAAATATCTTAATATTGTCACACTTTTTAACGTTAACAGAATTTTTACTAACTATATCTGTTTTACTTTTACTGACTTATTTTTTGTTTTATTTCTTAAAAATAAATAAAATAGAAGGTAAAAAAAACGAAGTTGGGATTCTTATATATTACACTTTCGTCATTTATATTTTATTGATTAAAACTTTTGTTTCGTTTGATTTATTCGATATTTATTTTATTTTTAAACCAATCTCAGCGTTAGTCATTACTTTGTTCGTACCTTCAATCTTTTTTTGGTTGTGTTTAAAGCGTTATTACAAGGCTTCGCGTTTAAACAAAAGTTTAAAAAGCCTGATATTTTTCGTTAAAACAATTCTATATTTACTATGTTCATTAACGATAGGCCTGATTTTCATTAATAGTTTAGCGACGACAAACTTTCTAAGTAATAACTTCTTACAAGAATTCTTAGTAAGAATAGTAATAATTTATACTTGTATTTATTATTCTTATTAAATTATATAAATGCCAACAATTAATCAGTTATGTAGGAAGAAACGATCCGTAAAAAAACGAAGAAATAAAGTGCCTGCTTTAAATATGAGTCCACAAAAAAAGGGAGTTTGTACCAAAATATTTATGCGAACGCCGAAGAAGCCTAACTCGGCCTTGCGAAAATTAGCGACTTTAAGGCTTACAAACGGTAAGCGAGTCTCTGCATATATCCCTGGCGAAGGCCACAATCTACAAGAATACTCTACGGTACTGATACGCGGAGGTCGTGTGAAAGATTTACCTGGTATCAAATATCATTTGGTTCGAGGTAAGCTTGATTTCTCAGGCCTAAAACAGCGAAAAACATCTCGTTCTAAATACGGAACTAAAAAAATTTCAAACTATTTATGATGGAAAAAAAAACGTTAAAACAAAATATATTTAACCGAATAATGGTTAATGGTAACAAAAGAACATCTGAGAAAGTTTTTTTCAAAGCTTTAAAACTTATCCAAAAAACAGCGCCGCAAAAAAGTTTTGAAGCAATACTAAAAACGGCAGTAATTAATAGTTCGCCTTTATTGTATGTAAAACAGATCAAGAGAAAACGAAAAAGAACAATCGAGTTTCCGTTTCTACTAAATTCAAGATTAAAGCTTTCATACGCTGTAAAGCTTTTAGTATTAAACAGTAAGAAAAAGAAGGCACAGTCTTTTTATAAAACTTTTAATTCGGAATTATTAAGTTCTTCAAAGAAAATAAGTTTAAGTTTTAAACAAAAAACTGACTTACACAAAGATGGATTTGCAAAACGTAAGTTTGCAAACTATCGATGGTTTTAGAACCCAATTTGAAATACGCCTAAAAGGACTCGAACCTTTAACCTTCGGAACCGAAACCCGACGCTCTATCCAATTGAGCTATAAGCGCTAGCTTAAATATATTAACATGATTCAACAACAAACAATATTAAAAGTTGCGGATAATTCCGGTGCAAAAACTGTAAAGTGTATAAAAGTTCTTGGAGGTTTTAAAAAACGGTTCGCAAAATTAGGGAACGTTATCGTCGTATCAGTAAAAGAACTTCGAAATAAATCTCGAAAAACGTCAAAAGTAAAAAAAGGTGAAGTTTATAAAGCGTTAATAATTAAAACTAAAAGTAAACAAGTTAGTAAAGATGGATCTATAACGTTTTTTGATAATAATTCTGTGAGTTTAATAAACGCTCAAGGAAAACCATTGGCAAGCAGGATAGTAGGCCCAGTATCGAAAAAATTGAAGAAAGGGAAATATTCCAAGTTTGCAAATATTTCCTTGGGTACTTTATAAATTTTACTATTTAAATGCATTTTTTTGAATATTATAATGAAAATATCGTAAAATACGATTTAATAAATAAATTTCGACATAAAAACTTAAAAAAAATCCCAAAACTTCAATTCGTAAGTTTACGTTTCAAGTTTCGGAACTATGATTTAAAACTTTTAGTTGCAGCTTTAGCTGCTTTAGAACTAATAACGTCTCAAAAAGGTACCTTATTAACATCAAAAGTGTCTAGTGTTAGTTTGAAAATTAGAAAAGGTCAACCTATTGGTTGTAAGGTTATAATTCGTGGCGAAAAGATGCGATTATTTTTAACAAAATTAATTAATAAAATCACTCTTAAACGTTCTTCAACTAAGTCAAAAGCTCGTTTCGAACATAATATTTTTTCTTTCAAAATCTCCAATGTTCTAATTTTCAATGAATTGGAGAAAAACTATCAATTTTTTAAGAATTTGAAAGGCTTAGATATTAGTTTTGTAACAACTAAAAGTTGTTACGAAAGTTTTATTTTTTTAATGAGGTCCTACAAAATTGAGGCTTAAAGAAAAACGCAAATGTAACTCAATTGGTAGAGTGTAACCTTGCCAAGGTTAAAGCTGAGGGTTCAAATCCCTTCTTTTGCTATTTTATGGATAAGTGGTCGAGTGGTTTAAGGCGTTAGTTTTGAAAACTATTGTATTGAGAAATACCGTGGGTTCGAATCCCTCCTTATCCTTATTAAAAGAACTTTTTGGTTAAATAACATAATTGGTAATGTATTAGATTGCAAATCTTGTAATATCGGTTCAAGTCCGGTTTTAACCTTCAAATTTATATATGGTTACGATAATTTGTATTATTTTAAAGATTCTTGCAATAGTGGTTCCACTATTGATTTCTGTAGCTTATTTTACAATTGCGGAGCGAAAGTTTATGGGTAGTATTCAACGACGAAGAGGACCTAACGTTATAGGGTTTGTGGGTTTACTACAACCTCTTGCTGATGGTTTAAAACTATTCGTCAAAGAAACTATTTTACCAAGTAACTCTAATGTTTATGTATTTTTATTGGCACCTGTTTTAACATTTGTTTTAAGTTTAATTGGATGGGCTGTTATACCTTTGGCAGAAACAATCGTTATTTCAGATATGAACTTAGGTGTTCTTTATTTACTTGCTGTTTCATCACTGAGTGTTTACGGTATTATAATGGCAGGCTGGTCAAGTAACTCGAAGTACCCGTTTTTAGGATCTCTTCGATCGGCTGCACAAATGATTTCCTATGAAGTGTCTATAGGTTTTATTATCGTTAATATTTGTGTTTGTGCAGGTTCTTTTAACTTAAGCAACATAGTGTTGGCTCAAGAGAAAATTTGGTTTATAATACCTTTGTTTCCAATGTTTATCCTGTTTTATATTTCTATGCTGGCGGAAACAAATCGACATCCTTTTGATTTACCTGAAGCCGAAGCTGAATTAGTATCTGGTTATAATGTAGAATACTCAGCAATGACTTTTGCTCTGTTCTTCTTAGGAGAATACGCAAACATGCTTTTAATGAGTGCTTTCTCTTCAATTTTATTCTTAGGAGGATGGTTACCTTTATTTAATATTGTACCGTTGAATATGTTACCAGGCAGTTTTTGGCTTTCGTTAAAAATCGTTATTGGTGTTTTATTCTTCATATTAACCCGAGCTGCATTACCACGTTATAGGTATGACCAACTTATGCACATAGGATGGAAATCGTTTCTACCACTGTCTTTAGGTTATTTATTATTCACAGTGGGTGTGCTTACAAGCTTTAACTGGTTACCTAACTAATATTAAAATTTCTTAAGATAATAGTAATTATAATTAGTTCATAAAAAATGATGAAAAAACTTCCTAAAAGGATTTGACTTATTACATCTGGCGGTGTTACTAAAGTTGCTAATAAGAAAAAACTTAAATAGAATATTTTGCGGGTTTTTTTAATGAACAATAACTTTTTTTCAAGAGCGTCTATCACTAGAAAAACAAGAACGAAAGCCTGACCTATCAATATAGTTATGTAGTATATTAAAATATAAAACGATAAATACTCTGTAACTCTCATTTCTAAAAAGATATTTATTGAACAAGTTGAAGAATTTTGGAAACTCGAAAAAAATCTCCAACAACACTGTAGAACGATGTTGTGTAAAAATAGTATACTTAGTAATAAGAATACTAAACTCAACCGATAGAATAAATGTATTTGTTGATGCTCTTTTTTATAAAGTGCTGGTGCAATGAAAGATTTTAATTGAAGTAACCCAAAAACGATGGCTGTTTGGAAAGCTACAAAATAACTCAAATGAAGATACGCAGAGAACATGTCTGTAAGATTTGTTGCGATGAAGTAAAAATATTTGTCTTTGAATAATATAAGATTTGGTTTTATTAACAAAAATAACAAGGTTTCTTTGTTCAAATACGAAACCAGCAGAGCGAAGCCCCATGAAAATAGTATGAGAATCGTCCGATTCCGTACTTCTAAAAAATACTTATTAAACATTTTTAAAAAGTTCTTTAGGAAAATAGTTCAGTTGGTAGAACAGTGGTTTCCAAAACCAAAGGTCAGGGGTTCAACTCCCTTTTTTCCTGTTTTTTTTCTTCGTTGGTTGTAAATTTCGTTTTTTTAATATCGTTTTTATATTGGTTAAGATTTTTGAAAAATCTCCAAACACCAATAAAACAAGTAAGAATAAAATAATTAATTGACCAAAGCTAAAATTACCCATTAAACTGTTTTACAAATAGGACTTACACCATAATAGTATGTGTTTGTGTACAAAGGCTTGTAGTTCAGTGGTAGAACGTACCGCTCATAACGGTTTAGTCGCAGGTTCAAATCCTGCCGAGCCTAATTTTCACTAAACAATGAAATTTGAATTAAAAAGCTACAAATTACAAAAAACTAAAAATTATTTTAAAAAAAAGCCCATACTTTTTATGTTTAATGTCTCAAACTCAAACTCAAAAAGTTGGCTACAGATGGAACAAGTATTTTATAAATACAACTTAAAATGTTCTAAAACATATAATACTTTATCAAAAAAATCTCTTGAAAAATCCATCTTTAAGAATACTGTCGTTCTAATGAGTGGATCTCTTTGTTTAATATATTTTGACAAAACAATAAACTCACCGATTGAATTACAAAAAATTGTTAAGATGAGCCCAACAATGTCTTTTTTGGGAGTAAAATTAAATAATAAAATCTATTCATCAACACAAATAAAAACTTTATCAAGTCTAAACTATAACAAAACTATCAAAGCTTTTAATAACTCTTTGAAAGGATTGTTGAAACTCCCTCATTATAAATTAGGGAAATAATAATCGGAATAATGTGATTTGAACACATGGCTTCCTGTTCCCAAAACAGGCACGCTACCGGGCTGCGTTATATTCCGAAAAAAATTTGAAAGAAGTAGGATTCGAACCTACGATGGGAAAACCCAACAGATTTACAATCTGCCACTTTAAACCGCTCAGTCATTCTTTCATAAATGGGTGAAAAAATAATTTACCGTAAAATCATTCTTTTTGTTCGCCGCTTGATTCTTTTTAACTTTTTTGGCCGACACCCGTTGTGAGGAGACAAGTTATAACTTTGAATCGATTTAATAAAAAGTCTGTCCTTCAAAACTCTTATAATGAGAGATTCATAAAAAACTTTGGTGTTTTTAAAATGTAAAGCCACAGGTTTATCTTTTAAAAATCTAGCTTTTAATAACAAGACTTTAAAAATATTGATCAAAGCCATTGGTTGAGCTTTTTTTTGTTTTTTTGTTAATTTGATTAACCCTGCAGAAAACGACAATTTAGGGTTTCCTTTAACGTCTGTTACATTAACTAACGTATTTGTTGGCGATAAATTTATATTTATAATATAACTTATTAAGCTCTCTTTTGCTATTTTAAATTTTAAATCAGAAGAATTTTTGATAGAATTATTTGAATCGAATTTTGAATACAAACTCTTCGATTTTTCTTCCTTAAGAACTTGCGCTAGCGTTTTCGTAGATTTTAACCTATTTAATAAAAATAACAGCGCCGTCAATTTCTCAACGTACGTATGAGTCACTTTACTATTATCAGGTAGATTCTTGTGCGCTTTTAATATATTTGATAAAATCATAACTTAAATAATTTATTGTTAAAATGAAACTTAAAACTTTTAAACCAACAACTCCGTCACAACGGAATTTAATTCAATTAAACAGGTCTGATTTAGAAAAAAAGCCTTTACTGAAAACCAAAATCAAAGGTACGAAAAACACTGCCGGAAAAAGTTCTGACGGTAGAATTACTTCCTGGCATCGTGGTGGTGGGCACAAAAAGCGGTACCGACAAATAAATTTTAATAGAACACATGACTCAGTATGCGTCGTTACAAGTTTAGAGTACGATCCTTACCGAACAGCCAACATAGCTTCGGCTTATAACCTTAGTACTAAAGAGTACGAGTATATTATAGCCCCGAAAGACTTGAAAGTTGGAGACATAATTAAATCAGGACAAGCAGCTGACGCGAAAAACGGACACTCTCTACCTATTTCAAAAATACCAATAGGAAGCCTGATACACAATGTTTCTGTTAAAACCAATAGCAAAGCACAAATAAGTCGTGCAGCAGGTACTTTTTCACAATTAATAGAGAAGAGTGCTAATTCCGCTAGATTAAAACTAAGTTCTGGTGAACAAAGGAGTGTGTCAATCGATTGTTACGCAACAATAGGTGTTGTGTCAAATGAGTCCTTATTTTTGACAACTGTAGGTAAAGCGGGTAGATCTAGATGGTTAAATAAAAGACCTACTGTTAGAGGTGTTGCTATGAATCCAGTAGACCATCCTCACGGTGGAGGAGAAGGTAAAACCTCTGGGGGACGCTCTTCCGTTACTCCTTGGGGAAAACCTACCAAAGGTGGCAAAACTAGCACATCGAAAAACAAACAAATATTAGTGAAAAGAAAATAATTTTTTTTGAAAATGAGTAGAGCTAAATGGAAAGGTCCTTTTGTATCTAATAATTTATTACAAGAGTGCAAAACAACAAAAAGTGAAGTTTATACAAACTCTCGAGAATCTACCATCGTACCCAAATTCGTAGGTTTTACAATAAATGTTCACAATGGTAAAGGATTTTCTAAAATTAAAATCACAGAAGCCATGATTGGGCATAAATTAGGAGAGTTCTCCCCAACGCGAAAACGATTTTCGTTTAAGAAGAAAAAAACAAAATAATATTAATTATAATTATATTTTATGGGACAAAAAACAAATTCAACAATTTTTAGCTTAAGTTTAAAAAACGCCGAGTGGAAATCGAAATATTTAGAAAAAAATTTAGAAGAATCTTCATTGTTATTATACAGAGACGTTGAAATTCGAAGTTACTTAAACCGAGTTTTCAAACTTCATGGCTTAATCATTCATAACTGCAAAATCGAATATGGCCAGACCTCTACAAACTTTATAATAACGTTTTTTGAAAGACGATCCGAAACAATTAAATTTTACGACCAAATGAATTCAAATAAAAAAAACTCTGACAATTTGATACCGATCGCTAACAGCAAAGAATTATTAAATCATCTCGTGAACAACATTCTAGTAGTGGACTTGAATTTGTTTTGTAAAAGTACTACAATAAATCTTAAAACGCAAAATTTAAATCAAAAATTCGAAACTCTGGTTAATAAATCAAAAACCAATACTTACGAATACCGTACAATATTACGCCAATTCAAGCGCTTCTTGAAAACCCCTTTATTTAAAGAACTTATTAAAGTTTTATTTGTTTCGGTTAGCGAGAGAGATTCAGCCAAACTATTAGCAGAAGCTATTTCTTATTATTTCGAGAAACAAAAAAAACGGCATGGATTTGTGCTCTTTTTATTAAAACGAACTTTAGAAGAACTAATTCCATCAAACTTTTCACAAATAAGTGGAGTCAAAATTGTAATAGCAGGCCGATTTAACGGTGTACCAAGGTCTAACAAAAAAATTCTTAAAGTAGGTAAAGTACCATTACAATCATTCAACTCTTCGATAAGTTATTATGAAGATACAGCGTACACAACAAATGGTACCTTTGGTATTAAAGTGTGGATATGTCACAAAAATTAAACTTTTAAAATTATGTTTTTACAACCAAAAAGATCAAAGTACAAAAAAGTTAGAAAGGGAACCCTTCCAAAATTAGAGTTCCGATCAACAAAACTTCAATTTGGAACTATCGGATTGAAAGCTATAGAATCTGGTACAATTTCTGCTAGGCAGATCGAAGCTGCTCGACAATCCATAAATAGGAAAATTAAACGAAAAGGTAAACTATGGATTAGGGTTTTCCCGAGTTTACCAATTACGGCAAAACCAACCGAAGTTCGGATGGGTAAAGGAAAAGGTGCTGTAGATCACTGGGCCGTGAAAATCGGCGGAGGTAGTGTTTTATTTGAACTTTGTGGTGTAACAACAAACACTGCAATAGCAGCTTTCAAAACGGGAGGCGCTAAATTACCTGTTAAAACCATTGTTTTTACGTAGTATCAAATACAGTCAAACATTAAAAGAGAACATATAAGACAATTACTGAAAATTTTGATGACAAACTTTAAATTTATAAAATTGGCTGCTTTAAAGTTTCCGAAAATTTATATCATTTGTTTATTTTAAATAATAATAAAATTATTTTATGTTATTACAAGCAGCTAAATTTATAGGAGCCGGCTTAGCCACAATTGGATTAGCAGGAGCAGGAGTAGGTATTGGTACCGTATTCGGAGCACTAGTAATCGGAGTTTCTCGAAACCCTTCTTTAAAAGACGAGTTATTTAAACTTGCAATTTTTGGATTCGCGTTAACAGAAGCTATTGCTTTATTCTCGTTAATGATGGGATTCTTAATTCTTTTCGCTTTATAATTCTCACCATTTACAACTTTGGTTAGAATTTTCGAAAAGGGTGTATAGCTCAGCGGTAGAGCATTGGACTTTTAATCCACAGGTCTTGGGTTCAAATCCCAATGTACCCAAAAAATAATATATATGGTTACTACAAATATAAGTTATATTTTGAATATTATTATAGTTTTGTTTTTAATAGGGTCTTTAGGCCTTGTCTTGAATCGAAAAAATATTTTAATAACGATAATGTCTGTTGAATTAATGTTATTGTCTGTAAATTTAAACTTTATAATTTTTTCAATTTATTTGGATGACATAACAGGATACGTTTTTGTACTGTTCATTCTTACAATTGCTGCTACAGAATCTGCTATAGGTTTAGCGATCTTGTCGATTTACTATAAATTGAAACAAACAATACAAATGGACAAAGTTAAAAATATTAAAAGTTAGAACGTAGAAAGGCAAAATTCTAACTTTTTTATCGGAAAAGACGGGACTTGAACCCGCAATCTTCGACGTGACAGGTCGACGCTTTAACCAAATTAAGCTACATTTCCAAGAACAAAATAAAAATGAAATCTTTAAAATATTTTCACATTAATAACGTAAAATTTAATTATGTATTGGAGTTTCAAAGTAATCACACTAACGATTACTGGAAACACAATGCTCCTTTAATTGAATATTGTGAGACCATTGGTATTAATATACCACATTACTGTTATCACAAAAGCTTGTCTATTTCTGGAAATTGCCGTATGTGTCTTGTTGAATTAAAAAATTCACCAAAGCCTATAGTGTCTTGTGCTATGAGCGCTAAATCATGTTTAAATAACAGCGAAATTTTTACAAATAGCCCACTAGTAAAAAAAGCAAGAGAAAACGTGTTAGAATTTTTACTGTTGAATCACCCATTAGATTGTCCTATATGTGACCAAGGAGGTGAATGCGATCTACAAGATCAGTCGCTTTTCTTTGGTATCTCAAAAAAAAGATTTTATAATTTTAAAAGAGTTGTTACAGATAAAAACATTGGACCAATTGTAAAAACGGTCATGACCAGGTGTATTCATTGTACAAGATGTGTGAGGTTTGCTGCAGAGGTCGCTGGTACAGAAGACCTTGGAATGTTTGGTCGTGGACTTGATAGTGAAATTGGAACGTACGTAACCAAAACGTTTCAATCAGAACTATCTGGGAACATCATAGACTTATGCCCCGTAGGTGCCTTAACCTCAAAACCTTACCCTTTTGTAAGTCGTAGCTGGGAATTGAAAAACGTAAACTCTATAGATTTTTCAGACGGATTTGGCACAAACATACAGGTTTCTTTGAAGAATAATAGTATTATAAAAATTAACCCAGAATATGACACGCACGCAAATACAATCAATTGGATATCTGACAAAACTCGATTTGCCTTTGACGGTATGTTTTCACCAGAAAGAGTTTTAAAAGGATTTATTCGATCTGGAGTTGGTAAAACTACAACTTTAAATACTTGGAAAACACTATTAGACGAAATTATCTTAACTTTATATTTTCAGGATCACTTAAATAAGCATTTTTTTCACACGAATAGTTTATACATTGTTTTTGACGCAAATGTTAGCTTAGAAATTGTTAACTTGTTAAGAATGTTTTCAAACAAATACTCGTTTATAAAATTAAGAAAAGCTGAGAACAGTCTGAAGAATAACGATTTAGAGCAAAATTTTAGAACAAGTAATCACAATAAACTAACACAACAGTTAAATAACTCGAATATATGCTTACTTGTTGGTTTGAATAGTCGCTATGAAAGTTCAAGTTTAAACGTGAAACTTCGGAAGCGTTATTTAGCTGGCGACTTCAAAGTTTTTTCATTGGGAGCTTCTTCTGATCTAACTTTCCCCGTGTCTTACCTGGGCCTTAATGTTGAAAATTTAAAATCAATAGTTGAAGGAAATAACGTATTCTGTCAAGAATTAGCAAGTACTAAACCCACTATAATTGCGAGTTCTAGTATTTATCAACGGAAAGACTCTGAAACAATTTTAACCCTCTTACAGGCTATCGGTAAAGCAAGCTCTAATGAACAAAATTATACAAATGATTACGTAAACATTATAAGCTCTGCAATTAATGAAACCGGTGTTAACTATTTAAATAAGTTTAAAACTTTCAGTGAAAATGATTTAAATTCGAGTAGCGGGTTGTACTTTTTAAATACGTCTTCTCGTACTTCAAACTTGAAAAAAATGATTAATCTTAAATTATTAAAATATCTTGAAATTAATGATCAATTGCCTAAATTTTATTTAGAACAAAACAATGGTTTGTTTACGAACACCTCTATCACAACAAATTCAGCATATAAAGTTTACAACTACTTAAATTTACCTAACAGTACTTTTTTTGAGACTAGTAATACTTTTTTAAATACAGAAGGTATTTTTAAAAAAACTGTAAAGTTTATTTCAACGAGCAAACAAACAAAAGAAGACTGGCAAATTATACGGAAAATTTTTGCTTGCTCTAAAGGTATTAATTTTACAAATAATTACAAGGATAACGATTTATTAAGTTTTAATAACAATAATTTAAACAAAATTAAAAACTTTACAGGGTTCTTATCAATAGCAAACGGTAGTATTACTACAAGAGCAAACACTCATTTATTAAAACCAATATCTGATTCTTTTGTACAACCTATTAATGTTACCAAGGAGAAAAAACATAAAGTATTTGGGACAAAATTGAAGATTTGGATTCACGATTTTTATATTGGCGGAAAGGATCTTTATAGTAAGCAGTCAAGCACTATGGTTAAATGTTCGAAAGCTTTACGTAATGATAAACATACCTTTACTCATGTAAACTAAATAGTTACGGCTACGTTAAGTTTTGAAATAGACATAATCCTAAATACATAATTGTAGATTACTCAGTTTTACCAAAAAGGGGACTTGAACCCCTACTCTTATAAAGAACTAGAACCTAAACCTAGCATGTCTGCCAATTCCATCATTTTGGTTTTTAAATCTATTTGTATTAGAAGGAACCAACTTGTCTTACAAAAAACAAGATTACCTAAATATAAAATCTTTTATATTATTATAATTTATTTACGGAAAACGAGCCACTTTAATGGATACCGCCCCACCAATAAACAGTTATAAATAAAAATAACCAAACAACATCAACAAAATGCCAATACCACGCTGCTGACTCAAAACCAAAATGGTGAGTTGAGGTAAAATGATTTAACATAATCCTAATTAGTGATACAAGTAAAGAAATAGTACCCACGAAAACGTGGAAACCATGAAAACCTGTTGCCAGGTAAAAACACGAACCGAATACACTATCTGTGATAGTGAAAGGTGCATCCACATATTCCAACCCTTGAAAAAAAGTAAATATTGTCGCTAGAATAATAGTTAAAATTAAACCTACAATCGCTTGTTTTTTTGCTCTAACAATTATTGCATGGTGCGCCCAGGTAACGGTTGCTCCAGAACTTAATAAAAAAAAAGTATTTGTTAACGGAATTCCTGAAGTTTGAATTGTCTCAATTGCCACAGGAGGCCAAACACCACCTATATTGAAAGCTGGTGATAAACTAGAATGGAAAAACGCCCAAAAAAATGCAAAGAAAAACATTATTTCTGACACAATGAATAAAATCATACCAAGTCGTAAACCACGTTGAACAGAAAAAGTGTGCTGTTCCTCAAAGGTTGCTTCTCGAATAATATCTCGCCACCAAATATACATAACATACAGTATTGTAAGAAAACCTGTTAAACAAAGTCGTCCACCACCAGCAAAATTATGCATATACAACACACCACCAGTAGTCATAAAGAAAGCCCCTAAAGAAGCCACTAGTGGCCAAGGACTTGGGTCAACTAAATGCCAAGTGTGTCGAGTTTTTAAATACTTGAACTGCTCATTTTTAAACATATTATTTTTTGAAATAATAGTAAAATCTCTCTTTTCACTTACAGACTTAAAGTTATTTAAAATTAACTTAACAATTTTCATATATGTGTGAAAACAGAACATATTAGCAAGTTATCTAAACATAGTACAAAATATTTAGTATTACATCTTACAGGATTCGAACCTATGACCGTCAGCTTAGAAGGCTGTTGCTCTATCCAACTGAGCTAAAAATGCTACTTACCTAAGGAACAATCTTGTTTTTTAGAACACTTCTTTTTTACAAGTCCTAAGTGTATATTATTAAAAACCCTAATATGAGATTGATATTTGAAATAATTGTTAATTTGTAATTTTATTTTTTCCAGGAAATAACTAAATAAAATCCTGAAATAAAAAATAAGAGGAATAGTCTAAAATCAACAAAACAGCCAAAAACTAGCCAAAATTGTCTCATACCTAATAATAATGTACTACCTATCAAAATTAATAATGTTGCGTGATACAAGTAATTTGTTTGTAGTTTACTGACATAAAACGCTTTGGTAGAAATAGCTCTTGATAAACCCATAGGACCAAACATTTCAATTATACCTCGATCAATTATTTTATAACTTACGTTGTAACCGAATTTGAAGAAAAATTGCCCAACATATTCATTATAAACTTTATCAAAAAACCATTTTTTGTTTAAAAAATTGTAAATTTTTTTACCTAAAAATGAGATTTTAAATCTAAATAAAGCTTTGCTACCAAAAGTATAAAGTAAAAATGAACTCGTAGCACCACACAAACTTAAAATTACGGGCAAGACTTTGTAAGAATGCTCGATAAATTCAGCATCAATCATATTCATATTTTCTGGTAACACGTGCAGTGAATTCCCCCAAAAATCTGTACCCAAACCAATAATCATATCTTTACTATAATATCCTATGAACATACTTGGAATGGATAATATAGCGAGTGCCGTGCATATTTGATAAGAAGAATCATATGCTGCGCAGATCACGGATTTATAACCATTCGGATTTGACAAAAAAGTTAAATAAATTAACCGTGTTGAATAAAAGGCTGTTAAAAAAGCGCCTACAGATCCTAATACATAACTAAAATGACCTTCAGTTGTATACTTACCGTACGCGACTTCTAAAATAACATCTTTAGAATAAAATCCTGTTAAAAAAGGGAATCCAATAAGGGCTAATGATCCAATCACCATCATAGAGTAAGTAAAAGGTACAAGATTCTTTAATCCCCCCATTTTTCGCATATCTTGCTCATCGGCGACTGCATGAATGATGGAACCGGCGCCTAAGAATAGTAAGGCTTTGAAGAATGCGTGATTCACTAAATGAAAAACACCAACGGAATAGTTAGACAACCCACAGGCAAAAACCATGTAACCCAACTGACTACAAGTCGAATACGCAATAACTCTTTTTAAATCATTTTGCATTAAACCCACTGTTGCAGCGAAGAATGCTGTGCAAGCGCCTAAAACAGTGATAATTTTTAACATATTTGGAGTGTATTCATAAATTGGTGAGCTTCGCGCGATCAGAAAAACTCCGGCTGTCACCATTGTTGCGGCGTGAATCAAAGCAGATACAGGAGTAGGACCTTCCATAGCGTCAGGCAGCCATGTATGTAGACCTAATTGTGCTGATTTACCTATTGCGCCAATGAAAAGTAAAAATCCAATAATATCTATTAAGTTGAAACTTGTGTTTAAAAAAATAAAGCTGTCTTCAACAAACATAGGTGTAATCGCGAATACGGTAGCATAGTCAACAGCTTTGTATTTAACAAAAATAATTAATATACCTAAAACTAAACCGAAATCACCAATTCGGTTTAATACCATAGCTTTGATAGCAGCTTTATTAGCTTGGATTCTAGTAAACCAAAAGTTAATCAGTAAATACGAACATAAACCAACACCTTCCCAACCAACGAACATCTGCACGAAATTATCCGCTGTTACTAAAATTAACATGAAAAACGTAAACAAAGACAAATATGACATGAACCGAGGTAAATGGGGATCATGCGACATATATTCCGTAGAGTACAAGTGAACTAAAGTAGAAACAAAAGTAACGACACAACACATTGTAACGGTTAAAGTGTCAAATAAAAAACCCCAATCAACATTTAATACTTCAGAGTTAATCCAAGTTACTAATTTGATATAAACAGGCGAACCAATTAACGCCACCTCATAAAAAGCAAAAACAGAAAGTAAAAAAGTTATAAAAAGTAACGTAACTGTTACTATCGATGAACCTTTAGGGCCTAATTTTCTACCGAATAATCCAGCAGTTATTGACCCAATTAAAGGTAAAAATACTAAAACTAAATACATTTTATTATTAAAATTTATTATAAGTAATAATGGACTCGAACCACCAACATTCTCGTTGTAAGCGAGACGCTCTACCAATTGAGCTAATTACTTCAATTTTGGGATAAAAGGATTTGAACCTTTGAATACCCGTACCAAAAACGAGGGCCTTACCGCTTGGCTATATCCCACTTATATTAAAAATTATTCTGAGATTCCCAAGGGGATAAAAATGCAAACGTTCGATATTCTTGACATAACTCTAAAGATTCATTAACAACGCGCTTTTCAATTTCATTGTAGCGCATCTCAATAAAACCACTTAGCGGAAAGTCTTTTCGTAAAGGGTAACCTTCAAAACCATAATCAGTTAATATTCTTTTTAAATTTGAGTGATTTTTAAAAAAAACTCCGTACATGTCCCAAATTTCACATTCATACCAACCTGCTGCAGGAAATAAACTTTCACAAGAGTCAACTCCAAGTAATTCATATGTGAATGTTTTAACTCGTAAACGAAAATTATACCGAATACTTAATAACTCATAAACAATCTGAAATCTGTATTTATTCATCGGATAATCTACTCCAGAAATACATGTTAACAATGTAAACTGGTATAAAATGTGATTTTTTAAGAATAATAAAACGTCAAATAAAACATCAGGCTTAACAATTAATATTAAATTATCGTTAAATATTTGAATTTTTTCTATGGGGCATACTTTTGATAAAGAACGTAAATTTTCTACTATTATTTGCTTATTCATATATATAATAATTATTAAATTACTTTTTATGCGTACTTATTGGTCACCTGTCTGTTTGATGAAAAAGCTTCATAAACAACGTAGAAGAAAAATAACGAAGAAATAGCTGAAACGTATGAACCCCAAGAAGCAATCGCGTTAAAGTGATAAAATGCGTCAGGATAATCAGGAATCCGTCGAGGCATTCCTGCAACACCTAAGAAATGCATAGGGAAAAATGTTAAGTTTACTCCTACGAAAAATCCCCAAAAATGTATTTTACCTAAAATTTCTGAATATTTTACACCTGTTAGTTTATCAAACCAAAAATATACACCACCTAACATAGAAAAAACAGCACCCATTGACAGCACATAATGGAAATGTGCTACCACGTAGTATGTGTCATGTAACGCAATATCAATACCAGAGTTTGCTAAAACTACTCCTGTAACACCTCCAACAGTAAATAAAAAAATAAAACCAATAGCGAACAATGTAGGAGTTCTTAAATCGATAGAACCGCCCCATAGTGTAGCTAACCAGCTAAAAATTTTAATTCCTGTTGGGATTGCTATGATCATAGTTGCTGCTGTAAAGTAAGCTCGTGTATCAATATCTAATCCTACTGTATACATATGGTGTGCCCAAACGATAAACCCAAGCACTCCAATAGAAAACATAGCATAAACCATTCCTAAATAACCAAAGATGGGTTTTCGTGCTGCGCTTACGATAATATGACTAATAATACCAAAACCTGGTAAAATTAAAATATATACTTCTGGATGGCCGAAGAACCAAAATAAATGTTGATACAACACGGGATCACCTCCACCTGCAGGATCAAAAAAAGTAGTATTAAAATTACGATCAGTCAATAGCATTGTAATAGCTCCTGCTAAAACAGGCAAAGACAATAAAAGTAAGAACGCTGTGATAAGCACCGCCCAAACAAATAAAGGTAATTTGTGGAACGACAAACTTTTAACTCGCATATTAAAAATAGTACAAATAAAGTTAATAGCACCTAATATTGAAGAAGCTCCTGATAAGTGTAAACTAAAAATTGCTAAGTCAACAGCACCTCCTGAGTGTGATGTACCACTAGATAATGGTGGGTACACTGTCCAACCAGTTCCTACACCAGCTTCTGATAAAATTGAAGCAACTAATAATAATAACGATGGAGGTAATAACCAAAAACTAATATTGTTCATTCGTGGGAAAGCCATGTCAGGTGCTCCAATCATTAAAGGAACAAACCAGTTACCAAAACCTCCGATTAATGTTGGCATAACCATGAAAAAAATCATAACAAAAGCATGTCCTGTTACAATTACATTATACATTTGGTGATTATGCTCTAAAAAACTACCGTTAGGTTGAGCTAAGGTAATTCGAATATATAAAGATAAAGCGGTACCTGCTACGCCAGAAATTGCACCGAAAATAAGATACAAAGTACCGATATCTTTATGATTTGTAGAGAAAAGCCATCGAGTTACAAATTGATAAATTGAACTATTTAATAACATTTATAATTCCATTATACAAGGTTTAAAATTTACCTTGCGGATTTTCGAAGGCCACAAATTAGACCGTTCCTAGCAAATTTTAAAAAAGACAGGCGAGAAAATCTAAACGCGCTGTTGAATTTGCTTTTTCTGCCTGTCAACACACAACGATTAACTTGTCTGTTTTTATGACTATTGGGTTTTAAATCACCGAGCTTCAACTCAGAATTCCAACGAATTGTTTTTGTAACGTTATTATTTCGCATAATACTTTTTAAAATAATACATTTATTTTCAAACTTTAATCTTAGATTTCTTTTACTTTTGTCTTTTTGAATTTGATTTTTCATCTACTTAAATAACTTTTTTCTGTACCCAATGAGTGTGCTTGGTATGTTTGTTGTTTTTGATGACTTATTTTTTAAATTTGCTTCAAAACTTTTAAAATCTTTCTCTAGAAAATTAATATTAGAATTAAGTTTTGAGTTGTTGCAAGCAGTAGTTATTGATAAACTGCCATTCGAAAAAATGTTTAAATTCATGTATACTTTTATAGATAAATTTTTTACCGATCAACTTCACCAAACACGATGTCTTGAGTACCTATAATTGTAACAACATCAGCAATTAAATGACCTCTTGACATATGGTCTAATGCCTGTAAATGTGCAAACCCGGGTGCTTTAATTTTACACCGGTAGGGACGGTTTGTGTTATTTGAAACTAAATAAACTCCAAATTCTCCTTTTGGAGCTTCACTTGCTGTGTAAGTTTCATTAAAAGGAACTGTGAATCCTTGTGTATAAATTTTGAAATGATGAATTAAAGATTCCATAGATTGTTTAATATCTTTCCGAGATGGTGGTGTAAGTTTATTGTCACTACTCTTTATTATTCCCGATGGAATTTGATTTAAACACTGTTCTATTATTTTTAAAGATTCTTTCATCTCAAAAACTCTGATTAAGTATCGATCATAACAATCCCCATTAGTACCTGTAGGTACATCAAACTTTAAATTATCATAAACTTCATAAGGTTGGCTTTTTCTTAGATCCCAATTGACCCCGGAACCACGTAACATCACGCCACTAAAACCCCAGGCCTGTGCATCCGCAGCGGTGACAACGCCAATATCAACTAAACGCTGCTTCCAAATACGATTTTCTGTTAACATTTCTTCAACTTCTAACAAACGAATATTAAACTGTTCAACGAACAAATAAATATCATTTAACAAACCTGCAGGTATGTCCATCGAAACACCCCCAGGGCGATAATATGCCGCATGCATTCGTGCACCGGAAACTCGTTCGTAGAACTCCATCAGTTTTTCGCGTTCTTCGAACGACCATAAAAATGGTGTCATAGCACCAACGTCCATAGCGTGACAACCAACAGCAAGTAAGTGATTTAAAATTCGAGTAATTTCTGCGAATAGAACTCGGATATATTGTGCTCTTAGTGGAACTTTTGCATTTAGTAATTTTTCAACGGCTAGACAAAAAGTATGCTCCTGGGACATCATAGATACATAGTCTAATCGATCAAAATAAGGTAATGCTTGTAAATAATTTTTATACTCAATAAGTTTTTCTGTACCTCTGTGAAGTAAACCTATGTGAGGATCTGCTCGTTCAACAATTTCTCCTCTTAATTCTAATACAAGACGAAGAACCCCATGTGCTGCAGGATGTTGTGGGCCAAAATTAATAGTAAAATTTTTGATTTTCTTTTTTAAATCCTTTTTTTTTAACGTCATTTTTTTTATTGAAAATTTAACCTAATTCTAGTTTCGTCATAATATAATGGTGGAACTGTAAAGTTGGTAATGATACAACGACAATAGGCATAAAACCGTGATTTACTCCACAGATTTCACTACACTGACCAAAAAACACACCAACCCGTTTGATGAATAAATTTAATTGATTTAATCGTCCTGGGCAGGCATCTACTTTTAAACCAAACGAAGGTACAGTCCAACTATGTAATACATCAGCAGCACTTACTAGTAACCTTAAATGAGTATTTGTTGGAAGTATAACTCGTTTATTTGTTTCTAATAATCTAAAGTAACCTTGTTTTGTTTTAGGTAGGCCGTCCAAAACCATCATATAACAAACGTATTTTAAACTTTGTTCTTGTTTTTGACAAGAATTGAAATCCGAAATTTCGTAACTCCAAAACCATTGATGTCCTAAAATTTTAAGAGATAATTCTGGTTCAGAAATTTCGTCCATCGCATATAGTAAGGTAAATGATGGGGTAGAAAGTACTAATAAAACCAATGCAGGAATTGTTGTCCATACAATTTCCAATTCTTTAGAATGTACAAATTTAGAATTGTACTTATTGTTAAATTCTAGAAAATGAATAATTGTAAAGGCTAATAACCAGGCAATGAATATTACAATAACTGTCAGCAGAAATAATAGATGCTTGTTGAAAAGTAAAATACCTTCCATTGTAATACTTGCAGGTTCTTGTAAAGAAGTTTGCCAAAAAGCAGGGCTGTCACAAAATGTATAAGAATGGTGAATCATTTATATAGTTTTTTATGAAGAATAGGGTTTTGCATAAGATATAGTTAGAATTTCTGTATTAACTAAACAATTTTTGTTTTCTTTTTCGTGAAGGTCAAAAAAATGTGTATTATTTTTAATCTAAAATGTAAACTTCAGGTATGGTGCTTACACTATTAATTACAGTAATCAAACCCCATGAGCTTAATTCTTTAATAATCTGAAATTATAAGCCATTGACAAGACACATTCACTATTCCCCACTTTTTTCCTTCATAAAGGTCGAAAAAAATGTGTATTATTTTTAACTTGAAAGATGAATTTGAAATATAAAACTTACACTACTAGTTACACTAGCCAAAACCTATAGACTTACTCTTCTAACGGTCTAAAATCATGAATTATTAACAATCTATTTTTACTATCTTTTAATTTTTCTCTTCATGAAGATCGAAAAGAATGTGTATTATTTTTGGTTTAAAATGAAGGAATTAAGTAATTATCCTGTTCTCATTTAAGTTTTCATTTAAGTAACCGTTTTATCTCTCCATTCAATGCAAAAAGGTTATTTAGCAAAGCTAAAAACATAAAACATTAGTTCTTACAATTTCACTTGTTATACGAAGAAAGCGTGCTTCTGGGACAATATAGATACTGACTCTAATCAGTCGAAATGTGGAAATGCTTGTAATGATCTAAAATCATGAATTATTAACAATATATTCTTTCTATCTCTTAACTCTTCCCTTCATAAAGGTCGAAAAAAATGTGTATTATTTTTAACTTAAAAGATGAATTTGAAATATAGGACTTAAACTACCTGTTACGCGGGTCAAAACCAACAAACTTACTTTTTAAATTATTTACAATTTATTTTTACTATCTTTCAATCCTTCTTCTTATGAGAGTCGAAGAAAATGGGTGTTATTTCTTATATTAAACGTATAGAACTTACATTATAGGTTATAACGATCAAAACTCAGCAATTTATTTTCTTCATGATCTAAATCTATAAATTATTGAAGATATAACTTTATCCCCTTCTAACTCTCCCCTTCATAAAGGTCGAAAAAAATGTGTATTATTTTTAACTTAAAAGATAAATTTGGAATATACAGCTTAGACTACTAATTACACTGGCTAAAACCAATAAACCTAACCTTTTAATGATCTAAAATTTTGAATTATTCACAATTCATTTTTACTATTTTTCAATCCTTTTTTTCATGAAAATCAAAAAAAATGTGTATTATTTCTTACATTATGGATTATAATAATGAAAACTTATCAATTCACTTTCTTCATGATCTAAAGTTGTAAATTATTGGAGA